>JGI20214J51650_10002445_pt1 | contig 11693 bp, 12 predicted proteins | sample WetSurMetagenome_FD_51650 | JGI IMG/M metagenome (IMG submission 51650)
CATCGACACGGCTGCCGGTGCAGCCGCCATCAAACATTCGAGATCAAACTGCGTGACGGCCTCCGTCGACCGCCTCGATTTCCATAACCCGGTGTTTATCGGCGACCTGGTCACCATGAGGGCAAGCGTCACCTGCACGGGAAAGAGTTCCATGGAGGTCGGTGTTCGCGTCGAATCGCAGAATCTTTTAACCGGCGAGATTCGCCACACCGTATCGGCCTACATGACCCTCGTGGCCCTGGACAAGAGCGGCAAGCCGACCACCGTGCCGCAGTTGATCCTGGAGTCGCCCGATGAGCAGCGGCGCAACCGCGAGGCACAGGCCCGCCGGGAAGCAAGGCTCCGGGAAAAGACAAAGGAAAAGGCGTGCCAGTTGAACAGCGAGAAATGCGACTAAGCATTCCCCTGACTCTTCCCCCTTTGACAAAGGGGGATAGAGGGGATTTTACAAACAAGCTTCTATTCGACGACCCGGACACCATTCATCGAGGCAACATGAGAACGCTCAACCCTGAATACGTGAAGGCCGTCACCACCATAGCAAACAACAGCCCCTATTTCCGGCATCTCGGCATGATGATTACCGATCTTGGCGCCGGCGAGGCCCTCGTCGAAATCGAGGCCCGGGAGGCACACAGGCAGATGTACGGTCAAGTGCATGGCGGCGTCATTGCATCGCTTGTCGATACGGCCATCTTCTGGTGCTTTTTCTGGGAGCTTGATGAGGCGGCGGGGATAACGACGGTGGATCTCAAGGTCAACTACCTGGCCCCGGTTGCCGACGGAAAGCTCTTGGCCCGGGGAAAGCGCATTCGCCTGGGCCGCACCTTGGGGTTCGGCGAAACGGAAGTGTTCAACGGCGAGGGCAAACTCATTGCACACGGGACATCTTCGGTCTTGGTCCTGAGCCAAGCATCCCCTTTCGCTTCACTGCCGATGCCTAAATTCCTGCCCTGAAAGTGGACTATTGGCAGGCGGCGAGGTCTCGCTAATCCGACCCGGGATGAACTCTCAAGCCGAGGTTTGAATTCGAACAAGAGCTTGTCGAATAGGACAAGCTCTTGTCGTTAGGTCCCAGCCCTTGCGTGGATCTCAAAGCAGGAATATCTTTCCTGATCTAAGGCCTTCCGCTCATTCAATCGTGAATATGAAAATTCCGCCCTTGATGTGCCTGTATGAAAGTTTCCATCCCTGGTTTCCATATTGGGGCACCAATACATTCATGACGTCTTTCATCAACTTGACATACTTGGCCGTGCTGGGTCCCCCGTCTTTCTTGTCGGGGGGATTTGCCAATACCCCATATCGCGACGGCGTCTCGTAGATGACCTGGAATTTTAATTCGTCGATATCCTTGCTTTGCAGGCCCTTCTCTTTCAACTTCTTGTCGATCGCAGACTCCGTTTCCTTTGCCGCCTCTTCAATAATGCGATTATACTGTTCTGCGAACCTCTTGGCGGCCTCTTCCTTCTCCTTCTTCAACCGCATTCTTTCGGCTTGCCGCCGTCTGAAGTCATCATTTTTCTCCAACTCGGTAATGAAATCGCCTCTTGCAATAACCATTGTTGGCCTCCCCGTCAGGATGAATAGCTTCAATCTGGAATGCTTGAAAGCGGCAACCGATCTTCGTGTCGACAGCCCATGAATACTTTGAACCTTTGATTGCGGCTTCGGGAGCGTTGTATCGTGTGCCCCGACTTTGCAGGCGACGTTAAAACCACTTTCTGAACGCCCCGTGCAACCTGGCCCGTTTCCCCGAATTTACTATCGGTCACATCTTCGTTCCGCTTAACCACATCAGGGGACATAGCAATTTGTCTGCCACGCCTTATGGAGATCTAGGGCTGTTTTCAGGCATGATCTGCCATTTCCGGACGGTTTATTGCGTGTTCGGGCTTCTTTTCACCCTGAAAACAGAGGAATATCCGTCCAGATCAGTACCCGTCCAATATGGACAGCCATCTCAAGCAATTGGAATCACGTTCTTTTTATGATCGGTATGCCGGATTGGATCGGCAGGATCTGCCCGGTGGTGATGCGCTGCACAATCACCGAGCTGATAACCAATTGAATTAAAGCGGGATTATTTACCTGAGAGACTTTTTGTGCCTCCGGTACGAACGATGCTCCATGACATGCGCAAGGACGTTTCACACAATCGGAGGGATTTATGAAGCAGCAGGTATCCATCACTTACTCAACCGAAAAGATTCCGTTTTCGAAATATTGCCTGTCATCGGGCACGGATGAGGTGATTGGAGAAAAATACTTCAATAATCATAATCTCATTGTGCTCGAAAACTCCACGGACGAGATGAGAATCGCGCTAGCAAAGGAGAATATTTACTGTATCGATGAACTCAGGAAAGTCCTGCCGAAGGAGAAGAGTATCAGTGCGGTGCTGGTGGAAAAGGAGGAGATTCTGAGATTCTTTGCCGAAATTTACGACCTCTTGGCATGAACCATCGACGATGAAAAGGCTGTCTGAAAATTTACTTCGAGGTGCAGAGGATGTCTTTTACAAAAATTCTGGATATGAACGACCGTTTCCTGAAAATCGCTTCCGATAAAAATCTTACGGACGACTTGAGCCGCGAGATAGAAAGAAAGCTCCGCGATCTTGGCGAGATGAAAGGATTGCCCTATGGCAAACCCGATATCGTCCAATTGATAGACACCATAGAAAAAGCCAAAATAAAATGTCTGCACGGCCATATGAGCGCAAAGCAACTGTACAGGGAAATCGATCACAAACTTGCCCTCTTCAAGATAAGGCATCCCGGATTTGATTACATGGATGATACGGCGATTGAGGCCTACTATTCATGAAAATCCACCTGGCTCGGCGCAGTCCGAAGCAAATTTCTGCTATGAGCCGCGGGGTTGAAGGATCCCGGCGGGATAAGGAATAGCCGTGAAATGGTGTGAATTATATTGGAGTCATGATAAGACCGCCCAGTGCATGCCGGGCCGCTCCAAAGTTCGAAGAGCATCAGGAAAGAAAGAGATGATCATGAAAAAAAAGATTGAGGAAAAAGATAATAAAACAGAAATGGATTTTTTCGACTGGTGGGATTCATTCGAATCCAGGGTAGTGCCCGCGCAGAAGATGCCCGAGGCCATGGATGAGAGAGCAAGAAAAATTTCGAGCCGGGCATGAACTCATTCGCTCATAATCAATAGCATTCCGCCTTTCCCCTCGAATCTCCCCCTTTCGCAAAGGGGGATCGGGGGGGGGGGATTTTCTCCGCACACCCTGCTCTCCTCATGTGCCCACGGGGCGCGCCTGCACCCAGCAGTCCGGCACGATCTCGGCGAGAATCTCGTTGTTCTGGTTGATCGTTGTCCATCGCATCTTCACGATGCCCCAGCCGGGATGGGAATGCGAGGCATGCGCTTCCAGAATGTCTATGGTGACTCGGAGGACGTCCCCGGGTCGCGTGGGTCGGGGCCAACGCAGCGTGACGTCAATTCCGATCAGCCCGTTCGCAATGTCCAGACCGGCACGAACCACAAGACCCATGGTGAGTGCCGCTACATGCCAGCCGCTTGCCGCCAATCCTTTAAACAGCGAATTCTGCGCCGCTTCCCGGGACAGGTGGAATGGCTGCGGGTCGTATTGCCCGGCGAATTGGAAAATCATCTCTTCCGTTATTTCGACGGAAGCAGTCTCGTAACGATCGTCCGGTTTGAAGTCTTCAAGATAACGGGCCATCGCGCTTTCCTTGTGTCTTAATATGAAAACCCCGCTCTCGATTGAGTCAAGGGCTCCACAAAGGTGTTGAGTCGTTCCCCTTTTTATCGCTTACATGCAGGTCCTTGCATCAGCAAGACAAGGTGGTGTGAACATTTGCTTAAATAAACAAAAAGCAGGGGCTAGATATGATGTTATCGAGGAATCTCTTTCATCGTTTGCAGATAAAGGCGGGTGAGTTCTTTGTATTGCTCGACGCCTAATGTTGCCCAGGCTTTCAGATCCTCGGAAACGTCTTTTATGACCTTCGCTGGATTTCCGATCACCAATTTTCCGGCAGGGATGTGCATACCCTGAGGCACTATCGAACCAGCTGCTACGGCAGACCCTTTTTCGCAAATAACGTGGGGCAACAGCACCGCACCCATCCCGATCACGCATTCATCATGAATGACGACATCATGGAGAACTGCATTATGTCCTACAATAACATTTCTGCCGATTACAACCTTGTAATCCGGAGTTACATGAACTGATGCGTTGTCCTGGATGCTTGATCCATCCCCAATGGTGATCGGGCCGAAATCCGCCCGGATAACAGCACCAGGTGAGATATGACACTCTCGCCCTATGGTCGCATCACCGATGATCACTGCAGTCGGATGGACAAAGGTTTCCGTCGCAATTGACGGCTTCTTCCCTGCGAATTCATAGATGGGCATGGAAGTTCCTCGGGCTTCTTTTATGCGGCGTTTATGTTGCCACCTGTCCAGTCTGAAGATATGCTTTGAAACAGGTGCCGCGGAGCGATATGCGCTTTTCCAGATTGCTTGCCTGGGAATCGGAACAAGGTTATTGCGTGCTCTCTACAGGAAAAGAAAAACTGTAGGCCTGCAGACCTTCGTCCATCCTCAATGACTGTGGAGGTGCGACTTTTTCCATCACCCTGATCATGGCTTTGTTCGTGGTCAGGATCGTTGCGTTGAAACCCTGGATGCCATGCTCTTTTGCAATCTCCATCAGCATGCGAAGCATAAACGGCGCGATTCCCACTCCCTGATATTTCTCGTCGACAATGAATGACACGTCTGCAAAGGGGCTACGAGCAAAGCGTACATAGCGTCCTTCCGCAATTATCTTTTCGATGCCCCCGTCCGCAATGATCCCCACAATGGACATGGTTTGACGGTAGTCGACGCTGGTGTATTCCTGCATTCTCACATGAGGCATGGCCTGCACATGGCTGAAGTATCTGTAAAATACCCCCTGGTCCGAGAATCGGTAAAAAAGGCGTCTCATGCCGTCTTCATCGGAGGGCTTGATCGGGCGGAAATGCACCGCGACATTGTTTTTGAATGTGTGAGAGCGGGAAACGTGCTCCGGGTAAGCCCGGCCGGTGTCCGAACGGTAGATTTGCGTGGGGTAGAGGAGTTTCAGGCTTTTGGCCACTCCGACCAGGTGATCCCGGTCATCGGGATGAGCAATGTCGATAAGGGCGAGCGTCCGTTCTCGAAGCGACCGTCCGCCGAGCCGGGCGATGCCATATTCCGTGGCAATGATGTTGATTAGCTCTGTAGAGAACTGGTTCGGGAATTTGTCAACTGAGGACAGGATGTTCGACTCACCCTTGCGACTGCGACTGGGAAGAGCGAAAATATTGCATCCCCCGCTTGAAAGGGCCGCCCCGTCCAGAAATTCGTAGTAGTCACTCGGGCCGGCGCTGATATTTTTCCGACTCGCGTGGAGGGCGATCGCCCCGGTGAGGTCCACTTTATAAGCTGGTATGATGACAACGGACTGGTCATTCTGCGAGATGGTCTTCGGGTTGACGACGATGTCAATTCGCTGAAATTCAACCAGTTGGTTACCATCCAGCCATTGCATCAGCTCGGGTGTCCCCTGGGCGTAAGCGACAAGACTCTTCCCGGTGAATATCTTCTTGTTATTATTGGAGACGGCGCCGCTGTTTATCAAATCCATGACGGGATCTGTAAAGACGAGAGAGTGAATCCCCAGGTCCCGCTTCCGCGAGAGATACTTTGCCAGCGCTTCATAAAGGGGGCCCAGGAAGAACGCGAGACAGCTTCCGTCGTTTATGACAGAGGCCACATTCTCGGCCACCCGTTCAAATGTTTCGTCCACAGGCCAGCGACGCATATAAAGGAGCGGTTCCGTCGCTCGCACGAGGTGATGAAAGTCATTAACGTGTATAAAGGTATCCCCAAATGTGTATGGCGTCTGATCGTTGATCTCGCCGACGACCAGAGATGCCCGTTCGATAGCATACTTTGCAACATCGGTAGACACACCGAGGCTGCATAGGCCTCTCCTGTCGGGCGGCGTGATCTGGACAAAGGCCGCATCGATTTTCACGGCGTCAGTTTTAAACAGGTGAGGGACTTGAGACAGCATACATGGGATCCAGTCGATGCGTCCGGACGAGACGGCAGTGTATCCCTTGGTCACGGAGAAGAAGGTCTTCAGACGGTATTTTTCGGAGTAACGCTCGTCAGGCGGTATCGCATCACCCAGGCTCAGAAGTTGGATGATGTCGAGATCCCTGAGATTTTTCTGATCGGACTCCATGAGGTGCTTGATAAGCGTGCGTGGCTCGGCAACCCCGGTGCCCACGAAAATACTCATCCCCGGTTTGATCTTGGAGAGCACCTCCTCGGGAGATACGATCTTTTTAGTCCAGTCCTCAGTCATGATAACCGCTGTTCAACCCCTCCATCAGCATGGGAGACACAAGTCAGGGAAAAGATGTTATCTGTTTCAGGGGCAATCAGTCAAGCTGGAGTCGATGCGCCGAAAATGCCGCAAAAAAGAAGGGCCACCTGCATGGCTTGCGTCCTTAATGGACTCAGCATGTCAAGAATTCTCTCGGCCGCTCATTCCTTCGATCAGCGCCATGACGTTTCGTCCGAGGACTTTATGATTGTACCCTCCTTCCATGACCGCGAAATAGCCTGCCCTGTTCTTTTGGCCTGCCTGCCGCACCAGCCGCCCAATTTTCTTGTAGTCCTCGGTGGAAAGCAGGCCGCCAATTTCATCCTCATGGTTGTCAAACCCTGCAGAAATGCCGATAATGTCGACATTTTCATCCATCTTTTCCATGATTTTCCCGAGATATGATTCAGCGTCGGGGGCATAGGGGTTGTATACGGTTGCGTATCCTCTGACACTAAGTATATTCACCGTCCCATCGCCGAAATGACGGTCGATGTCCAGCACAAAAGCCCGATTAATCTTTCCTGCTTTTTTAAGCTTCGCGATGGCAATTGCCATATTGTTGAAATAGCAATACCCCCAAGAGCTTCCCGGGGACGCATGATGGCCGGGGGGCCTGACAAGGGCAAAGCAGGGCTCTTCGAGTCCGATCATTGCTGTCTGGATCGCCGCGCCCGCTGCGAGGGCGGATATTTCGTACAGACCCAGGCTGGAGACGTGGCTGATATGCTCCTCCGTGTGGCAGGCTGCGATATCTGCGTAATCCGCCGGCATCGCTTCCACTATCTCCACATAATCTTTGATGACATCCAGGACGACATCCATCCGCCCGTCCACGGCAGCGGGGTCACAGCAATAGGAAGACCGGAAGGCTTCATGAAAGATGATTTTCATCGTGATGCGTTATCTGAATGTTGAATTAAAAGCTAAGGACAGAGAGAAGCCGAGCATCGAGGTCCGGCTTCCCTCTGTCTCGACATATCAGAGAACACCCTTAGACGTCGGTAATATCTCCTGCCTATTTCCAACCCGGGAGAGGTTCTGCCACGGGCTCCACGAATGGTTCCGTTCGGTGTATGATACCGGTGGCATAATAGGTTGATACATCTTTTTCAGAAAAACCGAGTACCTTCGTCATAATATCCGTTGTATCCTCCCCAATGGCCGGTGCACCCCTGAAGACCTGCCCGGGTGTCAATGAAAGTTTTGGAATGACACCCCCGACGCGGATAGGAACGCCGGATTGCCGGTCGACCACGGGAACATGGGATTCTCTCAGGCGGTAATGCTCCTCGTTGAGCATGTCGGAGGCGTTCATGATTCTGCAGCAGCCTATCTGGGCCGCATTGAGCTCCTTTTCGACCTCCATGCGCGTCCGGCTTGCACAATATTCCCTCATCTTTCGGTCGAGTTCAAGCCCCTTCGGCGAGCTCACGGCCGCCGCATCCTTGGAGCAATTGTCGTAGCTGAATTCCTCGGGATCCAGTTTCAGAAATTTCGGCACCCTTTCGTAAATGACGGGTCCGAGGGCCCCGATAAAAACAAAACCGTCCTTGCAATGAAAGGTATCATAGGGCTGGAAAGTTGGGGCCTTGTTGCCGGAATGGCCGCTTACCTTGCCCTCGCCGGTGACCCATGGCATCTGGAACCCCATCGTGGCGTGGACGGCCTCATACTGACTGCAATCAATGACCTGTCCCCTCCCTGTTTTCTGGGCTTCCCACAGTCCCATCATGACAGCCGCCCAGCCATGGAGAGCCGTGAGATAATCAGCGGTGTACACCTTTGCCCGCTGGGGCGGTCCTGCCGGGTCGCCCGTCACGGCAACCATGCCTCCGAAGGCCTGACCGAGGGCGTCGTATCCAGGCCGGCCCAGCATGTCTTCGGAACCAAACTGCCCGTAGGTGCTGACCCGCAGAATAACCAGCTTGGGATTCACCGCGAGGGCCAGTTCAGGCGTGATGCCCGATCTTTCCAGGGTACCAGGTGCGGAGGACTCCATCCAGACATCGGATATCTTCCAGAGAGCCATCATGAGCTCCAGTCCTTTGGGATCCTTGAAGTTCAGTCCGAACGACAGTCTGTTGACCGCCTCATTGGCCCAGTCGCAACCGTGATTTCTCTTCCCTCTTATCAGGTGAGGCCCGGTACGGCGGTGGATATCCCCTCCGGGCCGCTCGACGTGGATGACCTCCGCCCCAAACATGGCCAATTTGGTTCCCGCAAACGGCTGGGCGATGACAATGCCTGAACTGACGACACGAATGCCCTGGAGAGGGCCGAACTTGGGTATGAGCATTGGTGTCTCCGGTCTCTTCAGGTTCTTGATCCAGTTTGGAATCGTTTCCTTGAGCTCTTCAATCTGTTCCTCGAACTTCACAAGACGCTTGTCATGAGCCATACCCGAGTACCTCCTTTTATGGCAATTAGGGGCGTACCTTTTCCCGGATTCAAAGTTAGACCGAGGGATGAAAGATGAACAGCCAATTTCTCGCCGGGTTCTTTCAATTTGCAGTTCTGATTGTGCAGTGCTGCAATAAAGCAACGCGGGGACGTCGATAGGGAGAAGCGGCTATGAAAGGTTTCATATCCTTTATCCCCTGCGGCGAAAGCTATATGTGACTATCTGCGATGGTTAATGAAATAAAGAATGGTTTGCGTAATTTTTACGTGACAAAAGAAACTGATTACGGTCGCTGAAGACGAGGTGCAGTTGAAAGGGAAATAAGAACAGAGCATTTTGAGAANAATGAAAATAGCTAATATTCTATCACTGAAAAGTCAAGCTGATTGTAAATTTATTAATCATTTAGTGACATTAGCTATTCATTAAGCGTGTTGAAATTTGGTAGGCTTGGCGCAACCCCGCATCGTTCAATTCTATATCGGTCATGCCCTGAACCTTGCGTTCTCTGTAAACCAAACGCCGCCTCAGCCGTTATACAATGCAAGCGACCGACTGGGGTCGGGTCCATGGTTGGTGAAAGCAGCCAAAAGGATTTAACACCAGGGAAAGGAACGGAACATGAAACGCATTCTATTCGCCATTTTGATATCCCTCGTCGCCACCTCGGCATATGCCGCCGATGTGGGCGTGTCCGTCAGCGTCGGCCAGCCGGGCTTTTATGGCCGCATAGACATCGGAGGCTTTCCGCAACCGGAGGTCATGTACGCGCGACCGGTCGTGATTCGGCCGGTGCCTGTCGTCGTCGCTCAGCCGATCTACATGCGCGTGCCTCCCGGTCATGCGAAAAACTGGAGCAGGTACTGCGACCGATACAATGCCTGCGGCCATCCCGTCTATTTTGTACACGACAGGTGGTACAGGAATGTCTATGTGCCGCAACATCATGCACGCCTCGAGCGGCATGACAATGATCACCGCGGCAACAATCATGGACATGAACGAGGCCACAACTAGGGTCATCCTCTCGCCTCGCAGTTGAGCCGCCGGATTTCGGCGGCTTTTTTTCTTGCCTTGCGCCTTGCGTGCGGTGATAATGAATACAGATGATATCCATCTGCGCGAAGAGTTCCTGCCCGCGAGGTCTGCAGAGAGTTTCACCCGCGCAACACGGAGTACCCGTCTTTCCCTTTCCCGGGCAATGCTGTTTGCATGATGAAAGAATACACCACAGGGGGTTGTCTCATGGACAAGAAGAAGAGCAAAGCGAAAGGCAAGACATCGAGCAAGAAACCAATCGGAAATATCACTGCACTCTTATCGGAATATTGGGAACAGGCCAAGCTTCCAACGGATGAGTCTGATCAACAGAATTTCGCGACGTCGGCGCAGGTCATTGTCGACTTCATGGACTGGCACCGTATCGAGGAAGAGGAGGTCAAGTTTGTCAGGGAAAAATTCTTCCCGACGTTCCTCCGGGTGGCCAAGCTTCAGCCCAGCAAAGAAGTGTCCTCGCAGCTGTTGGTGAAGATGGGTCCGGATATCCTGGACAGCCTGCTCTAGGTGTGCCCGCCCGGCCGGAGAGAGAAGTCACGAACCCCGCGCTCGCTTGAGATGCGGGGTTCTTATTTTAGAAGGTCTGCCTTTACGGGGGCGGAGTACGGTCACTGGATGGTGAACAGAAAGCTTCTGCCGCGCTAACAATCATTGATCGAATCGATAAGACGGGTCAACCTGCCGAAGTCCTTGCGGTTGAAATCGATCACAAGCCGAGGCAGATGAGTCACGTCCGCATCATCCCTTTCAGCTTCCAAGGCCCCTGACGCCGCGATGGTTCCCCCGGGCAACAGGATGTCATGAAACTGATTCACCAGCTTCCGGATGTCGTCGGGACTGAGCGGGGATGTAAGCCGGATCACGAGTTGGCCATGCACGTACCGCATGCTGTGATAGCGGCGATAGAAATGCCGGATTTTTTCCACCGCGTCATCGACGGAGCACACCTGCTCAAAGAGCGCAAAGTCCGATGGACAGATATAATGGCGAGCCAGAAGTTCATCCCTGAAAAGTTCAGCCACCCGCGACCAGTAGGAACATTCCGGATCGTCCACGAGCACGATCGGCATGGGATTGCGTTTGCCGGTCTGCACCAGGGTGAGAGTCTCCATCGCCTCGTCCAGCGTGCCGAAGCCGCCCGGGAAGAGCGCCACGGCGTCCGCTTCTTTGAGGAAGGCGACCTTGCGGTTGAAAAAATACTTGTATGTAATGTATCGCGGGTTCCCCTCGCTCACGGGATTCGGCTTCTCCTCGAAGGGCAGGCGGATGTTCACACCGAAGGAATGCTCGGGGCCGGCGCCCTCGTTGGCGGCCTGCATGATCCCGCCTCCTCCGCCGGTGATGACCATGTAACCGGCCCCGGCGATCTTTTTCCCGAAGAGATTGGCCATCTCGTACACCGGATCGCCGGGCCGGGTGCGCGCCGAGCCGAAGACCGTGACCTTGCGAATATTCCGGTAGGGGCCGAAAACCTTGGACGTGAACCGCATCTCCTTCAGCGTCGAGTTCATGAGCTTGAGGTCCGCGCCCTCGTCGGCCTCCTGTCCGGCTTTGAGCGCGGCGATGATCATTTCGCGGATGTATTTCGGCCTCCCGATTCCCTCGGCGGTCTCCATCAATTTCTCGATGATCTCGTCAAGGGGGCCGTTATTCTTGGTAAAATTAATCTTCATGGGTTCTCTGTTGTCGTGCGGGTGCCTGCGGAGACAGACAATATTATGGATAAGCCCTTTTTCGCATTTTGTCGAGACGGATGATTTGCCGCACCCGCTTACGCGGTTTTCGACGGTCTGTTGGTGAGGTAAATTC
>JGI20214J51650_10002447_pt1 | contig 11684 bp, 15 predicted proteins | sample WetSurMetagenome_FD_51650 | JGI IMG/M metagenome (IMG submission 51650)
CAGGTCCTTGAGAGCGGGAGACCCATCAAGGAACCCCAGATCGTCGACGCGTTCCTTCCGGACCTGGAAGACGAAGTCCTCGATATCGCCATGATGCAGCGTATGACCGACTCAGGCCGCCGTGTCCAGTTCCGTGCCGTTGTCATTGTGGGCAACCGCAACGGGTACATCGGCTTCGGCCAGGGCAAGGATGTGCAGGTCGGCGACGCGATCAAGAAAGCGATCGTCAAAGCAAAGATGAATCTGATCAAGGTGCGCCGCGGCTGTGGCAGTTGGGAATGCGGGTGCAATGTAACCCACTCCATTCCTATGCAGGTCACCGGCACCGCTGGCAGCGTCAAGGTCACCCTTAAACCCGCACCGCAGGGTATCGGGCTTGTCACGGGTGACATCAGCAAGAAAGTGCTTGAGCTCGCCGGTATCAAGGATGTCTGGACTTTTGCAAGGGGACAGACCCGGACCACCATCAACTTCGCGAAGGCGACATTCAACGCCCTCAACGAGACCAACATGATCAGAACAGGGAGGTCCCCGTAAATGTACGCAGTTGTACAGGTCCGCGGCGTGGTAAAGACCCGTCAGGACATCAAGGACACCTTAAAGATGCTGCGCCTTCACCACATCAACCACTGCGTCCTCGTCCCGGACTCACCTCAGAACCTGGGGATGATCCGCAAGGTAAAGGATTATGTGGCTTTTGGAGAAGTTGATGCACCAACAATCGAAACACTGCTGCTGACGCGCGGCAGGGTCATCGGCGATGCGCCGCTGACCGATGAGTACATCAAATCCAATTCGTCCTTTGGGACCATTGGAGAGTTTGCAAAAGCACTTGCGAGCGGTGAAACGAAACTGCGCGATATTCCCGGGCTCAAACCGGTACTGCGCCTTCACCCCCCGCGCAAGGGATACAAGACCACCAAGCGTACATTCCCNCAGGGAGGAGCGCTTGGCTATTATGGTCAGGAGATCAATACTCTCCTCTATAAGATGAGGTGAAGCAGGATGCCAACAAACAAACGTTCAAAGTACCGCGGATCGCGGACATGCGGCGGCGGCACCCATAAGAACCGACGCGGAGCAGGAAACCGTGGCGGGAGAGGCCGTGCCGGTATCAACGCCCACCACTTTGTCAAGTGGTACAAGGAAATGGGCGGGCCGGTCTTTGGCAAGAACGGGTTCTGTAACCAGATCGCAACCGAAGTAACGACTATAGATATCGGTGCGCTGGACCAGATCGTCCCCTCGCTCCTGGCTCAGGGTATCGCAAAGCAGGAAGGAGATACTGTGGTGATCAACGCGGCCGATATGGGCATCGAGAAAGTGCTCGGCAGCGGCAAGGTTACGAAAAAGATCAATATCTCCGCATCTGCGTTCTCTGAAACTGCGAAGGCAAAGATCGAAAAAATGGGCGGAAAGGCGCAGGTCGCCTGATAAGCCCCCAATATTTTTTGGTGAAACAATGGGAGACCTGCTGGATCGAATGGAACCGCTGCTTGCAGCAATGCCTGCAGTTAAAAGTCCTGAAGGACATGTCCATTTTAAGGACAAGTTGCTCTGGACCCTTGCAATACTGATTCTGTATTTTGTCCTGACGAATATCCCGGTTTTTGGTCTGAGCACCGCGAACCAGGACCTGTTTGCTGCATGGCGGGCGCTTCTCGCCGGTGCAAGCGGATCGATCGTTCACCTCGGTATCGGGCCTATCGTCACTGCATCCATCGTGCTTCAGCTTTTAAAAGGTGCAGACATCCTCCACATTGATACCAGCGAAACGCGCGGACAGGTCATGTACATGGGATTGCAGAAGATTCTCATCCTGGTCATGATCATTATCGAAGCAGCCCCGAACCTCGTCGGGGGATTCATGATACCTGATCCGGTTATCGCCAGTACATACTTTGGAGGCAACCTGTTTGCGGTTTCGTTCCTCATCTTCGTCCAGATCTGTATCGGGGGTATCCTGATCTTCTTCATGGATGAAGTGGTCACGAAATGGGGTATCGGTTCCGGTGTCGGTCTCTTCATCATTGCCGGTATTTCGCAGGCACTTGTCAGCGGGTTCATCAACTGGGCCAAGATTCAGGACCAGTATCCTGTTGGTTTTTTCCCGCGCTTCATCGCTATCGGTCTCGATGGCGGAAATTATCTGACATACTTTGGCACGGATATCCTTGCATTCATCACGACCGTGATCATCTTCCTGATCATCGTCTACGTGGAATCGACGAGAATTGAGATCCCGCTTGCCCACGCACAGGTGCGCGGTGCACGCGCGCGGTTTCCGGTCAAGCTGATCTACGCGAGTGTCCTGCCCATGATCCTTGTCCGTGTCCTGCAGGCCAACATCCAGATGCTGGGGATGTTCCTCTCGAATATCGGGATCACCGTTTTAGGTACCTTCAACGGTTCAACCCCAGAGAATGGCATCATGTACTTCCTTGCCCCAATCAACAGTCCGTCCCAGTGGATGTGGTGGATGAACGACCTCGGCCACGCGCCATGGGAGGTGCTATTACGTCTGGGCATCGATATTACATTCATGGTGGTTGGTGGTGCGATCTTCGCCCTGTTCTGGATCAAAACTGCCGGGCTCGATTCAAAGGATGTCGCCCGCCAGATCCAGTTATCCGGCATGTCCATTCCCGGCTACCGCAGGAATCCGCAGGTACTCGAGAAATACCTTGACCGGTACATTCCCCGTGTCACGGTGATCGGTGGTGTCTTTATTGGTCTGCTCAGTGTTGTTGCAAACCTCTTTGGTGTCATCGGATCCGTAAGCGGGACCGGGCTTCTCTTAACGGTCAGTATCACGTACCGGCTCTATGAGGAGATTGCAAGCCAGCAGATCATGGAGATGTACCCGTTCATGCGGACATTCTTTGGAAAAGAGTGAAACAGGAATGGGATGAGGATGGAAGGAAAAAAGGTCATCATTACCGGTGTACCGGGCGTCGGTAAGACGACGGTCGTCAACGAGGCATTAAAAAAACTCGAAGCAGAGGGTGTCAGGTATCAGTCGATCAATTTCGGCACCTTCATGTTCGAAGTTGCTAAAACGGATAACATTGTCAAGGACCGCGACCAGATGCGCACGCTGGACCGGACAGTCCAGAAACGTCTGCAGCAGCGCGCCGGCCAGGCAATCGCGAAACTCTCGGGGAATGTGCTGATTGATACCCACGCATCGGTCAAAACCCCCAAAGGTTACCTTGCAGGGCTCCCGGAATGGGTGCTCCGCGAGATCATGCCGGATATTATCGTGCTCGTTGAAACGGATGATGACCAGATCCTCATGCGGCGTCTTTCAGATGAGACAAGGACCCGGGATAAGGAAGGTTCAAAGTCGATTACAGAACACCAGCAGTTCAATCGTGCTATCGCGGCTGCATATGCGATGATGACCGGCTGCACGATAAAAATCATTACGAATGCTGACTTTTTACTCGATCGTGCCTCGTCGGATCTTGTAGAAGTTCTCAGGTGAACAGATGGATTTCGGAAAGGTCTGGGATAAATACGGCATGTGGATAGCCATGGGCTTCATGATGCTCGTGATGTTCGCTTACACCATCGAATGGCTCAAAGTTGGCGTTGGCCATGGTATCGACAGCATATTCGCACCCTTTGTCGATTACTTTAAGATTCCTTTTTTTATCCTGATTGTGATCCTATCGGGATTCACCGGTTTGTATTCCTCCATTATCCAGAAATACACCATAGACTACGATAAAATGGCGGAGTCACAGGAACGGATGAAAGAGTTCCAGACCGAGTACCGTGAAGCGACACTCTCGCAGGATGAGAAGAAGATCAAGAAACTCGAGGCAAAAAAAGACCGGGTCATGAAGGAGCAGCTGGAATTATCCCAGCAGCAGTTCAAGCCGATGGCCTATATTCTGGTCTTTACCGTTCCGATCTTTTTCTGGCTCCTGTTCCGGCTCGCGGAGACCACCAGTACTATCACACTGCCGTATTACGGCATGCACAGTCTCACTAATCCTGTCATCTGGGTCATCCCGGCGTGGATCATCTGGTACATGATCTGTTCGATTACCTTGAGCCAGGTGATCAGGAAGGCCCTCAACATCGGGGGTCTCTGATGCGGATAACGGTGAGCGGGCTTCCCGGGAGCGGGACCACCTCACTCTCACGCTATCTTGCAGAGCATCACGGTTTTACCATGATCTCGGCCGGGGAGGTCTTCCGCCAGCTTGCAAAAGAGCACAATATGGAACTTGCCGAATTCGGGCGTCTTGCGGAAGAAGATCCGGCCTATGACAAGATGATCGACGCGCGCCAGAAAGAGATCGCAGAGGAGCGTGATAATATCATTGTCGAAGGCAGGCTTTCCGGCTGGATGGTGCCGAATGCCGATCTCAAAATATGGCTGTATGCCCCGATCGGCTGCAGGGTCAAGCGGATTGTATTCCGGGACCAGGTGACCGATGAAAAGACTGCGGAGTGCATCACGCTGGAGCGCGAGCGGTGCGAATCGGGCAGGTACCTGTCCTACTATTCTATTGATATCGGTGATCTATCAGTGTATCACCTTATCCTGAATTCAGGACACTGGAATGTCGAAGGGCTGGGAGCAATCGTAGATACAGCCCTTGTGCAACTCATCCGCTCCGAAATTCCGTGAAGGCATATTTTCCCACTTGCGGATTATGATACTGTTCTGATGATATTGATGCCCGGATGTTGTTACCATGGAATCGTTTAAACGGTAATACAGGAATGATTGCTTGTGGCAGATGAGATCGCCGTTCAGTTCGTCCATGTATGGGACGAAGAAGAGATAGCTTCCCTCTATAAGGCCGGGGGATGGTGGAAAGAGGAATACAAAACCGAAGATCTCCGCCATCTCATACGGGGAAGTTTTGCGTTTGCTGTCGCGACAGACTCAAAGACCGGCCGGGCGATCGGAATGGGCCGTGTCATTGCCGATGGCGTTTCAGATGGTTATATTCAGGACCTCGTGGTCCTCCCGCAGTACCGTAAGAGTGGGATTGGCACACAGATCGTAGCAGCTCTTGTCAACAGGTGCCTCCAGTCGGGTATTACCTGGATCGGCCTTATTGCCGAGCCGGATACGGAAAAATTTTACCGTCCGCTGGGATTCCATCCTATGGATAGGCATGTCCCGCTCATTTTTCATGGAGGTCCCGATGCTTTCCCAGGATGATTTTGTTCCTGTCACGCTCGCCGACCGGGAATTTTTTTCCCGTCATTACGAGATATACCCGCAGACTCACAGCGATAATACCTTCACGAATATGGTCTGTTGGAACCATTATGCCCACTACACGTACGCATATATTGAAAAGAATATCATCATTGCCAGTACGATAGGGAATGTTACCCGGTTCCGCTCTCCCATTGGCCCACGTAACCCTGCACTCCTCCGCTCGCTTGTCCGTTTTGCATCTGATGTGAGTGATAACGAACCAGTTGTCCTGATTGATCCTGATACTGCTATCTGGATGCGGGAGATCTGTCCCGGGATTCACCTGGTCCCCGATCGGAACCATTTCGAGTATGTCTATCGTTCGGAGGATCTTGCGAATCTTCCCGGGAAAAATTACCTGACTATCCGAAGGCAGGTCAATAAGTTCAGGCGCAACTGCACGAATGTCGTGGAACCCATGTCAAGGGAGAACTGGGAAGAAGTGAAACGCTTCCTTATCGAATGGTGCGAATGGAAAGGCTGCGAAGGCGATGAGGTACTTGCCCATGAAAAGGAAGCAGTTTTTTTTGCTATCGACCATTTCAACGAGCTTCCCTTAAAAGGGCTTGTCATCCGGGTCTTTTCAAAAATCGGCGCCATTTCCCTGTTCGAGAAACTGAACAACGATACAGCGCTCGTGCATTTTGAGAAAGGGCTCCCGGATTGTGAAGGCATTTACAAGGCTATCAATACTGAAACAGCTGTACGGCTTGCCAGAAATTTTACCTATATCAACCGCGAGAGCGACCTCGGGGTTGCCGGCTTGAGGGAGGCAAAGATGCGGTACCACCCCGATCACATGGTTGAAGTATATTCCCTGAAACTCGATTCGTGATAAAAAATTTCTTTTATTGATTCCGGTTTCCTTATGCAGAGCTGATCAGATAGTTGCGATGTATGCAAGGATGCCCGATGCGATAATCTTGACAGCTATGGCAGCGACAAGCATCCCCAACACTTTCCCCATGATATCCGTCACCACGTCCCCGAGGATGCGCTGGATCGTTTCTGCATAATACAGGATGAACCAGGTGGCAAGGAGCGAGAGGGTGATCGCGATAAACGGGATAAGAAGCCCGTACTCTTTTGACAGCAGCATTACGGTCGTGATAGTGCCCGGCCCGCACAGGATCGGTGTCCCGATTACCACGCCGGCTGCCGATGTCGCATTCCCTTTCGAATGCCCAAGTTCTATTCCCAGGGATTCCTGGAGGCCGAGGAGGAACAGGATCATACCGCCGGCGATCTGGAATGCAGGGACGCTGAGGCCGAGAATGGCGAAAATTGCCGTGTTGAAGATGAGGAATATATACATCAGGCCGCCGGCTACGGTAACCGCAATAAGAGCCTGCTTATGGATCTCCTGAGTTGTCTGCCCCTTGGTCATTGCCGCAAATATCGGTACGGAAAGGAGCGGATCAAGAATGATGAAGAGCGCAGCAAAAGAGTAGAGAATACCGGGAAGAATGTCCTGCATGGTCTGATCCGGAATATACGCTTTGATTGCGGATATAATTGCAGGTTTACCGCATTATGGTCCAACGTCACAGGACGATTTCCTAGATGAGGAAATACATGACCAGAAGGGCAGCTGTCGAGAGCATGCCGGTTGCCGCAATAAGGCGGGCTCTTCGTTCCGTGACAAGAATCCAGGCAGCGATACAGAAGAAGATGTACGGAATCAGGGTCGTGATAACGGAGATCGTGGCAAGTGCCTCGAAACGGTTCGAAATAAGGAGGAGCAGCCCGCTTGCCACACAACTGATAACGAGTGCAACTGCCGGCGTCCCCTGCAGGGTCAGATCCTTTATCCCTGTCAGTGTGAACCGGGTTGCCAGGGTATGGATGATCCGGGATGTCCCTATGATATACGCGTTCATGGCGGAGAGCATTGCAATGATCCCAATAAAAGCAACAAGGGGCCCGGAATGCGTAAAAAAAATACCGGATGCTGTGGCAATGGGTGCCGGCGAGGCAGCCAGTGCCGCTGTACCGATACTGCCGATCAGTGCAATATTGAGTACCAGGTAAAGTGAGACCACAATCAGCATGACGAGGATGAGCGATTGCCGGATCAGCGAGGGATCGCGGGTCTCCTCGACCGGAATGGCACTGATCTCAAAACCGGTGAACGGCCAGTAAACGATCATCACGGTGGCAAGCAGCCCTGTCGTCGTAAGGGGGGATGTCTGGACAAAGTTTTCCGGCCTGACAAACGGGAGGAGGAGGAGCGAAATTAATACCAGGGGAATAATCTTGAGAGCTGTCAGGAGTGTTTCTGTCATGCCGGAGAACGCGATACCGGCGATATTGAGCCCGCAGAAGACCGTCAGAATCGCAATTTCGATCACCAGTACCGGTGAAAGATCAAAAAAACTGATGTATTGCCCTATACCGGCAGCGATGGTGGCAACCCCGAAGATGGACGAGACCGTATAGAGCAGGATTAGCGGGACGGCAATCCGGCTGCCAAATACGGATTCGAACAGGGCATAAAACCCGCTGGATGAGGTGAACCGGTAAGATACAAAGGAAAGTGAGAGGAGTACGCAGGAAGCCGACAGGGCCACAATCACCCATGCAAAAAGGGAGGAAGGGCCACTCAGTTTCGCCGCGATACCGGGAACGACGAAGATGCCGGAACCTACCGTCCCTCCTACCCCCAGGCTGACCAGCTCGACCAGCCCCAGTGAACGCTTGTATGTACCAGACACTGTCATTTCCTCATCACACTATGTTCCCGTAACCGGATCTGATGGTACCCGGACCATCAATTACTATCCAGCCCCCGTCGCATTGAGTCAGTGTAGCCTTCATGTGGGTAATAAAGGTGGGGTTGTTCCCCTTGACCGGTGGTCTCCATGGGGATTTTGTCGTATCTATTGCATCATCCATAACGTATATGAACTGGTGCCATCCATGTTCCAGTAGTACGGTTTTTCCCCATTCAGTGCAGGGAGAGACTCTCGTGGTGATGATTTATGGCAAAAGCAGTACCTGGAAAAAAAAGTACGATGAAAGCGGCAACAAAACCGGCTGTGGCAAAGAAGAAACCTCTCACTGCCGTTTCGAAAAAAACCTCTCCTTCAGCACGGATCCCCGTAAAAAAAGGAACCCCGGCAAAGAAGAGCGTACCGGTGAAAAAAAAGCCATCTGCCCCAAAAAAGAAGACTGCAATAAAATCGGCAACGAAACAGGGAAAGGCCGAGGTCGTCCGGTACAAATGCAGGCTTTGCGGTTACATCTACTCCCCCCTTCGGGGTGAACCCCACCATGGCATCCCAGCCGGCACAGCCTTCGAGGATCTTCCCGAAGATTATGTCTGCCCGGTCTGCGGGCAGCAGGGAAAAGGCAGGATCGGAAAATGGGGTTTTGAGGAATGGCACCCCACCCGCTATCTTTGCTCGATGTGCAACTACGTATACGATGAAAAGCGCGGGGAACCTCACCATGGTATCAAACCTGGCACGAAGTTCGAAGATCTCCCTGATGATTATGTCTGCCCGGTCTGCGCACTTGACCCCAAGATCCGCCTGCAGTTCGGCAAGGTATTCAAGAACGGGTTTGAAGCCCTGAATATATAAGCAGATAGCGGGTTTGACCCTACTCCCTTTTTTCTTCTCATACCCTGTACGGTGTCCGGCTGGCGATCATCAGGCCGGATCGGTAACCCTCGACGGGCTTATAATCTTATACATCCATGCTTGATTGTAAGCACACGACAGGAACGTCGTGTACAGGGATCGCGGGGGATTAACGGATGCAAAGGACACTGAACCCGTACATGGAAGCAAAACGGGATATACTTGCACGATTCCTGGAGGTTGATCCCGAGTCCCTGAAGGAATCCGGCGGTTCCCTCTACACGTTCAAAGCATTCTTCCATGGAAGTAACGAAGCCTATCTTATCCTCACCGATGAGGAATCAACAATTGCGGCTGAGCATGCGGTTGCCGAGAAACTCTGGCTGATCTGCCTTGAGACTCTCTTTGCCTATTTTGACATCGACTCCTATCCTGCTGACGTGCTCGGGAAAATGAAGACAAAGGATATCCGCCATGCAAACGAGGAGATTAAGGCTCTGATCTACCATACCTGCGGCATGGATGTCCTGCGCCAGAAGATGCTCACGTGCGGGAACCGGCGGAATATTCTTGCCGATTACGACCAGACCGAACATTCTTTTGAAGGCTATCTTATCTACCGGTTATACTGAGCGGGAATCCGGTTCTCTTTTCAAGCGTCCTGTTGTTTTAGAGGAACTGCTGCGTGGCCGGTAAACATTCTGGTCTCAAGACCCCGACTCGTCTTCAGCTTCCCCTTACCATGGGGTTACCTGCAGAACCATGCTGTAACTACAGACATAAATCTATAAACCTGCCAGCAGTTCATTCTGTAATACGTGATAATTATGCAGGCATTCCCATTCCATTCCCGCATCCTCGTTGTATCTGTCCTCCTCTCTGTTTTTCTCACATCGGGGTATCTCATTCCGGCAGCAGCCGCTGCGGATATTGAGATGGAAGGATACCTTGGCGAGACCATTACCCTCCACGGTGTTTCGTATGTAGGAGACTCAGTGTACCTGTTCCTTACCGGGCCGGGCCTGCCGGAGAATGGTGTTACCCTGACCAATACCGATCTGCATGCAGACCAGGGCCAGTTCACGGTTGTACCTCTTGATGATAACCAGGAATGGACGTATACCTGGAAAACCTCCCGGATTGCCAATGAGATCGATCCCGGGACGTACATCGTGTATGTGACAAACGAGCCCGTTGATAAAGCGCACCTCGGTGGTTCGAGCAGTTACAAGACACTCTCGGTATTCCTGAAGGATTCCGGGGCATCCAAGGTATCCATTGACGCCGGCAAAGCCTACACCCTCAAGCCGGAGGAGCACGTCTCCACTCCCCGCCCGGCGCCGTCCATGAATATAACCACCCCTATCGTCACCACACCGCTCCCGACGACTGCGATCCCGGCAATACCGGTTCAGACCACTCTTCCAATAACCCGGGCCGGCACCGGGCCCTCGATGGCAGTCATCGCCCTCCTTTTCTGCATCGTTTTTGTTTCCTTTCTGAAGGGTCGTCCTTAATCCCTTCGTTTTTTGGAAGGTATTATCAATCCGGGTGCACATGATAGTATGATCGATATGGATACCCGGGCAGCCCTCGAAGAAGCGCACCGCCTGAAGAGTATGGGGCGGTATAATGAAGCGATCGCCCACTATGACAGTATCCTCAAAGAGGATACCAAAAATACGAGTGCACTTGAGAACAAAGGCGAGGTTTTTTATTATCTCGGGCGGCATGAGGATGCAATCGCCTGTTACGATCAGGCGCTCGCGATCAACCCGAACCTTCCGGTCCTGTGGTACGAGAAAGGGTATACCCTCCGGAAGATCCGCCGTTACGCTGAGTCCATCACCTGTTTTGACCGGGCGCTGGCTATAGACCCCGAATACACCTTTGCGCTGGCCAACAAGGGATATTCGCTCAACGAGCTCGGCAGGTATATCGAAGCAATCGTCTGCTTTGACCAGATCCTCGAATCCATCCCCAATAACCTGCGGGCAATGACGGCGAAAGGAATCGCCCTCCGGGAGCTCGGGAAGAACGAGGAAGCGCTGAACTATTTTGACCGGGTCCTTTCCTTCAACCCGATTAACTCTTTTGTCTGGTACAACAAGGCTATCTCCCTGCGGAACCTTGGCCGGACCAAGGAAGCGGAGGAGGCTGTGAAGATAGTCAACCTCCCTCAGGCGCCCGGGACCGCCGATAATACCGGAGCCGGTGTCAGGAAATAGGTGGGATTGTTCTCTCTTTTTCTTTTTTGTTATCTATAGGGGATTTACGAGAGTCCCCCGATTTTTTCGAATAGACCGTTTCGCGCTGTCATGGTAACAATTCGAAGAAATTCCGATAATCGCGACTCGTCCTCAAATTCGCGGGTTATGACGGATTTAAGCAAGTCTAAGGACTCTGATGTGTTCCTCACCTCTTCGAATCTCGCTCCGCTCAATTCTTCGGAAAAAAAAGATTTAGATAAGTTTGAAAATTGGGTGGCTTGCTGCCTTGCATTCTATCCCGAGCTGGCGGGTTGCCTCGAGGACGACGATGTCCGTGTAGGCCTGTGCGGTGATCATTGCTTCGACGTTCTCGATAGGTCCGTACATGATGAGGTCTGCACCGAGGGTGCTTGCAATCATGTTGCAGCCGATATCGGGTGCTGACCATGCTGCCTGCTTGATGCCCTCAATACCGCCGAGGTAGTGGTGGGACATCTGCTTTAACAGGACATCCTTGCCCTCATATCCGGCTGCAAGTACCGAGGGAGTCTTCGAGGTTCCCTTCCAGCGCTTGAGCCAGGTCCAGGAAACGGTCATGTTGTGGTATGCACCACCGGTCGGGTAGCCGTGGATTGCCTTGCAGGCAAGGATCTCACGGTA
>JGI20214J51650_10002449_pt1 | contig 11677 bp, 7 predicted proteins | sample WetSurMetagenome_FD_51650 | JGI IMG/M metagenome (IMG submission 51650)
CCGTGACTACGCCCTGGGCGAGAGCACCATCCTCGACGGGGCCATCGATTTTCGCGGAAACGAAATCGATAAGCTCAAGGAGGCCCAGATCAAAGAGGCAGCCTCTCGCATTCGGGCCAGGGGCCTCTCCCGCGTGGCAGTGGTCGGAAAATTCTGCCAGAGAAACCATTCTCATGAAATCAAGGTCGGCGAGATCATGGCCTCCGCTCTGCCGGGCAGCAAAATCGAGCTGGGTCACCGGGTATCCGGCCAGCTCAACTTCCCCCGCCGTGCAGCGACCACCATGCTCACCGCCGCCACCAAAGACAGCTACGAGACCTTTGCCAGAGACGTGGCCAAAGCTCTCAAGGAGCGCAGGATCAATTCCCCGGTCTACATCCTCAAGGCAGACGGCGGCACCCTTCCCCTGGACAAATCGGTGCAGATGCCGGTGGAGACCATCTTCTCCGGGCCCGCGGCCAGCATCATGGGAGTCCTCGCCCTGACCGATCCCGGCCAGAGCAGCGTTATCGTGGATATCGGCGGCACCACTACAGACCTCGCCCTAATCCTATCCGGCAAGCCCCTGCTCTCAGCCAAAGGTGCCAGAGTGGGATCTCTGCTCACCCACGTGCGGGCCTTTGCCGTCAAGTCGATAGCTATCGGCGGAGACAGCGCAGTGGTCGTCTCCGGCGGCAGCCTTTCCGTCGGACCGCACCGGGACGGCCCGCCACTCTGTATGGGCGGAAACGGCCCCACTCCCACCGATGCTTTGCGGGTCATGGGGCTTACTCAAATCGGTGACCTGTCGCTGGCCGAGAAGGCAATGCGCATCGTGGCCGGCAGCCTGGGCTGCACAGCCAAAGAAGCAGCCACAAAGGTGGTTGATGCCGCAGTGGACAGGATCGTCCTTGAGATCAACGGCATGTTCCGGGAATGGGAGCAGGAGCCGGCCTACCGCATCTGGGAGATCATGAGCCGGGAGTCGCTCTCCGCCCAGAACGTGGTTGGTGTGGGCGGAGGCGCCCCCACCCTGGTGCCGCTCGTGGCCGCCCGGCTCAAGGCCAGGGCAGTGGTGCCCGAATATGCGCCCGTGGCCAATGCCATCGGCGCAGCTGTTGCCAGGCCCACATTAACCCTGAACCTGCACATCGACACAGAGAATAAAACGTATTCCGTTGCCGAAGATGGTCTGACCGGAAAGGTGACAGACCAGAAGATGTCTGCCGAGGATGCCGAGCGCCTGGCAAGGAAACTGCTCGCCGAACGGGCAGCTCGCCTGGGCATAAGCGAGTATGCCGCCGAGGCAGAGGTCACTTACAGCGAGGTATTCAATATGATTCGAGGCTGGTCAACCGTAGGAAGACTGATGGACGTGCGAATGGAAATTCCGGCGGGCCTTTTGCCATCCTGGGAGAGGTGCTGAAGATGTCCTCCAAAGGCAAAACCGGCAAGACCGGACTTATCTTCTTCCCGGCCTTCGATTGGGCCATCTCGCCTACCCATCCGGAGAGGGAAGAAAGGCTTCTCTACACCCGTGACCAGATCTTTGAGGAAGGTCTTATGGACCTGCCCCAGATCGAGGAGTTCAAACCCCGCCTGGCCGAGAAAAAGGATGTTGCCAGGGTCCACTTCTGCGTTCCAGATGTGGAGAGCCAGGTAACCGAGGCGCACCTCATCGCCGCTGGCAGCACCCTCACTCTGGCAGATGCCCTGGAAAAGGGTGAGATCAGGAACGGCTTTGCCCTGGTCAGGCCTCCGGGCCACCACAGCATGCGGGTAGTGCACGGCAACCGCGGATTCTGCAATATCAACAACATGGCCATCATGGTCGAGTACTTGAGAGCCAAATACGGCCACAAGAGAATCGCAGTCATCGACACCGATGTTCATCATGGCGACGGAACCCAGGAGATATTCTGGCACGACCCGGATGTCCTCTGCCTGTCGTTCCACCAGGACGGCCACACCCTTTATCCCGGCTCGGGATTTGTCAATGAGATGGGCGGACCTCAGGCTCTGGCCAGAACCCTGAACGTCCCCCTGCCCCCGGGCACCACAGACGAGGGAATCCACTACGTCCTGGACAACCTCATCCTTCCCGTCCTGGATGATTTCAAGCCCGATCTGATCCTGAACTCGGCAGGCCAGGATAACCACTACACTGATCCACTGGCTAACATGCGCTTCTCAGCCAACGGCTATGCCCGGCTCAACGAGAAGCTCGCCCCGGACCTCTGCGTCCTGGAGGGCGGCTACGCCGTGGAGACGGCTCTGCCCTACGTGAACACCGGCATCATCCAGGCCATGGCTGGCCTTGATTACTCTCATGTCAAAGAGCCGGACTTTGTGCCCGGCCGCTTTGTCCAGTCTGCCGCAATGGAGCGGGAGATCGAGCACACCGTCTCTCAGGTCCAGAAGATCTGGGAGCAGAGAGACGAGCTGGTAGAAGACGCGCTGGCTGGCATGGGCGAGTTCTACCGCCGCAAGAGACGCATCTTTTACGATACGGACATGATCAACGAAAACCAGGAAGAAGTAGTTCGCCTCTGTCCGGACTGCCCGGGATACATGACGATCACAACCTCTGCCCAGCGGGGCTACGGCATCCTGAACAGCGCTTTCTGCGCCTCCATTCCCCGCGGAGCCTGCTCGTCATGCCGGGAGGACGCCCAGGAGGAATACGCCGAGCACCTGGACGACAGGAGAATCGGCTACGTCCTGATGCAGGATAAGGACAGAGACAAGTTCAAGTTCTACAACAATATGACCCGGACGGAAAAGGGATACTAAAGTCGCAAGGATACAAAGGTGCAGGGGCGCAGATCTAAACGGCTCTTGTACCATATTCATTTAAAACGGCAGCAACTAGAAATGAACTCTAAATTATAGATCTGAGGCCAATAATAGTATTCGCGATAGATCACCACTGAATATCTTAAATCTTTGAATAAAGGGACGGAGCCCACAGGTAATTTATTGGGCGTATGTAATTTTTGGGCTACAAAAAATAGATGAATTTTTTAATATTTAAATTTTTTAAAATTAGTCTAATCGCATTTTATGCCAATAATAACATTCCTAGTAATATCTGTAATAATAATCAATCACTGTCGATCCTGTCTCAATCACAGAAGATAATGAGTATATATTTGCTGATACTTTGACTAATAGCGGCAATTTTTATCACTACTAGATCGATCGCTAGAAAGTCATTTAAACCATTACGATTACTATGAATAATATGAGTTCTATTGTAACCATCGTTTTGGATATCTTGAAAGCGAATGTCATGCAAATTTCAATCTGGAAATGGGAGGTGCGCATAATTGTCAAATATGGCTTTGACTGGAGGTATGAGGAACTCTGGGACCGCTATTAAAAATAATGTCCCTAACATTAGGTTCATAAATCCAAATTGATCGCCTATAAAACCATCTATTTTGCTTTGATATCTTACGAAGATCGCTCTATGCAGCCAATTTAATAAAAATATATTTAGTACAGACATATTGCACAATATATTTTTATTGCTATAATTCCGATAAAAAATACATCGTGATGTTAATTATTTTAGCAAACTTTTTATACATTGAAAATAGAATCATAAAATAGTGCACTTATCTGAAGAAGCAACCAGCCACTCTGAGGACAAAATGCACCTAACATAAATTCATGGGAGGACTAAATAGCATTTCTTTAAGCATATAGGCGAGTTAGCGCAATTCAAGGAGAGAAGTACAGGAAAACGACTCGCTTAACTGCACATAGAAGGGCCAGATTCATTGAAGGGGGGAAGGGAAATTACTTTTGACCATAAGCAAACTACCGTTTACTATCCAGGGGAGCAGGATTTCATAGAGGTGGATGAAGGGGTCGCGCCTCTTCTATTAACGCTATGGGACGCAAAGATAAGAACCTGCAATTCTTGCGAAGAGAACGAGCCGGGAATAATCTGGATAGAGTTCTATTCAATGAAAGAAGTCGAGAGGCTCTTGACGATATTGATAAAATCCCTGGGAGATCGGGTCCATAGTCATCCGGAAGTTAATGATTGGTTCTCCTATCGAATATTGGGTCATGAGGGCGAAAAACTTCCACCATGGCGTTTCGATGCTTATCCTAATTTAAGTCCAATGGTGCCCAATCAAAGGAGCATATACCCTAAGAAGATATTTGAGAGCAGAGTTGAGCTTTCTGTTTCAGTGCGTTTNCCCAAAGAGGATAGTCAGATAATTCTTGATCTTGTCGGNAAATACCTGAGAAAAGGCATTGATANCTTCGAGGAACTGAGTGATGCCCAATGGGACTATGTGAAGCAATANATCCCGCTGCAGCCATGNAATAGAGTGTTTAAAACAGAAGATCGGAAAATCCTGGACGCTGTCCGATATGTGTTGAAGACCGGTTGTACCTGGACGGAGATTCCCCGTAAATATGGCTCTTATTTGGCAGTCCGTACAAGGCTAAAGAAATGGTCTGCAGAGGGTGTTCTAGACCCAATAATTAGCAGTATCGAGAGTGAAGACGTATATAAAGAGAGGCTTTCGAAGTATTTGAATGTCAAAGAAGATCAAATGACCTCTACGAGAAAGAGGACTGCAAATAGCACGATGTCCTCAAGAGGAGAAATGGCTCCAATGTCTGTATCTCAATGATCTTGGCGAGAATAATTTTTGACAGGACTGCGATTAAGCAATAAAATAAGGACTAATTATGATAGAAGACACTTTATCCTTTAGCGGACTTCAATCAAGCTTAGATAAGATCATCTCGTTCTCAGAGAACGACATGATGCATTCTGAAAATCTGCATAAATGGGACGAATTCGGTGGATTATGGTCTCAGGAAGACAGAACTAATTTAAATGGCCTTCGGAAGAGAATTACGATAGATGCAAAAGGTAAGAAGATCTTGACGTTACCCCTAACTCGGCAGGAAAAAGCCTGGGCAGCTAATTTTGTCTGGCGAGTTATGCTTGCGGAAAAGTTACTTTGATTTTTAATCTTATAATTTTTATTTTTTAAAGTTAAAAATATTAATTGCTTATCTGGATCTTTCGTCATATCCGTATTGTATCACGTTATCAATTCGATTGTTCGTGATTTAAAGTTTCAATATAAGAAAACTTTTATTGTGATACTAAAAGCAAAAGACTTTAATACTTAAAAGATCTTAATTAAGTTATTAATTAGGTAATGTCATGACCTCTACTGAGCGATCGGCTTCTCCGCGCGTCTTTTTTTCTTACATAGCGTCAGCAATGAATAATATTTTCTCTAATTTGAAATTAAACTATACAAACTTAAAAAAATCATTACAAAATAGAATTTCCAAAATATCGAGCCGGTCAAAAAGAGCAAATAAACACCCCCAAAAATCCGCTAGCGATCTAAAGACGACCATAATCCATGAGCAGATACAAATCGAAACTCTTCCTGCCATCTGCTCGGGAAACAATATCTATGACAAAGCAGGAGAGACCAGTTCTTCAATAGATGTTTACTGGTGCGAAAGAGGTCTGGGCCTCTCAGACTTAGGCCAATTCGAAAATGCCCTGGAGTCCTATAAAAGAGCCCTGGAGATAAATCCACGCTCTTTTAAAGCCCTCAAGAATAGAGCCAATGTACTCTACCGAATCGGCAGATATGAGGAGGCTATAGACGACTTTAGTAAGGCTCTTGAGATAAATCCACATCTCATAGATGCCTGGTGTGGCATGGGCAATGTCATGAGCAAACTGGGCAGGTACAAAGAGGCTGTATCAGCTTACGAAAATGCGCTCAAGATTAACCACTCCTATATCGACGCTTGGGTAAGCAGAGGCGTAGCTTTAGGGAACATGGGTCGCTACCAGGAAGCTGTAGAATCATTTGATAGAGCACTTGAGATCAATCCATTGCTGAAAGAAGCACTGTACGGAAAATACCTTGCCCTACAAAAAACCAAGCGCGGTGAAGAGCTCATAAGGATAACTGAGAAGGTAATCACCATGAAGAAGGCCATGGTGCCACTGCCCATTCCCGTCGCCAGCAGTACATCAGGAAACTTCTTAGTTCCGGTAAGCGAGGACTTCGCGTCCTATTTCTTGAAGGCCGGATCGGAGTTCTACAAAAAAGAGTGTTTCGAAGATGCAGCTAATTGCTACGAAAAAGCTACCGCAATCACTCCCCAAATTCCGGATGCATGGTATGAAAAAGGTTTAGCGTTATATAAATTGGGCCTTTACGAAAAAGCTATTTCGTCCTTTGAAGGTGCCTTGAATATAGATAATCGCTATTTGGATGCCTGGAATAACAAAGGAGTAACCCTTGATAAGCTGGGGAGATATGAAGAGGCTATACGTTGCTACGATGCGTTTTTAGAAATCAAACCGTGGGATACCAGAGCTTGGCGAAATAAAGGTCTCCTTAGAAGAAAGCTTGGCCAATACAAAGAGGCATTTATCTGCTTCGATAACGTCATCAAGATAGATCCCAAGGACTATTCCAGCTGGTGTGCAAAGGCTGAGATTCTCTATAAGTATTTGGGCCGCTATGACGAAGCCTTAGAATGCTACGATGAGGCCTTGAAAATAGATCCTACCAACAGCTCCATATGGTTTGATAAAGGCGTTTGTCTCTACGAACTGGGTCGGTACAATAATGCCCTCTTCAGCTACGATAAGGCTATAGAAATTAACCCAGAAAGCTCGAAATTCTGGAATAATAAGGGAATTGTTCTAAAAAGATTGATCCGCTACAGTGAGGCTATCAAGTGCTTCGACAAAGCGAAGGTGCTCGATGAAAGGAATGCCTCACCATGGTACAATAGAGGTCTTACTCTGGATGAGATGGGCCAGTATGAAGAGGCTATCAGATCCTTTGATAAGGCCCTGCAACTGGACCCGGAGAATGCCGATACATGGAATAACCGGGGAGTTACCTTAAAGAACCTGGAGCTCTACGACGAAGCCATCAAATCTTTTGAGTGTGCCATAGGAAGCAATCCCAGTTATGCCATGGCCTGGAACAACAAGGGCAATGTTCTCTCTGCTTTACACAGATACAATGATGCTGTGGACTGTTTCGAACGAGCTACAGATATCGATATTAACTACTTCGATGCCTGGAACAACAAAGGCAATGCTCTCGCCCAATTGCAAAGCTATGAAGATGCCATTTACTCCTACGAAAAGGCAATTGAGATAGACCCATGCGACACAAAGACGTGGTTCAACAAAGGAATAACCTACATTAATCTGGGCCAATATGATGATGCCATAAAATGTTTTGATGAAGTTTTGGAGATAGATCTATCGTCTATTTCAGCTTGGATTTACCGTGGAATTGCTCTGCATCGACTTAACCGATATGAAGATGCTTTGGCCTCCTTTGAAGAGGCCTTGGAGATTAATACATCAGATCCAGCCGCATGGCATTTCAAGGGAGAGGTTCTCAATAAGCTAGGACTTAAAGATGAATCAGATGATGCTTTTGCCAAGGCGGCATCACTGGGCTGGAAGTGGGAAGTTGCGATACACTGAATGACGCATAGCGAATTCTATAATCGCAGCGCAACAAGACCCTCTTCATCAGCGGCAACTACTCCCGCATCCTCAATCGGATGAACCGCAACTTCACGGAAGTGGAAGTGCGCTGGCCAACACCCTCTTCCAGCTCATGACCATCCTGGAGGAGAACCACCACAGCCTCCTGATCGTCGAGCACGACCCGCTCCTTTACGAGGATGCCGAGAGGAGAATGGTGGAGTACCTGGCCCAGGCCATCGGGCAGACCTCCAAGGAGGCCACAGTGCTGCTCTACGCCCCGGCGCTGGACCCTCACCTGCAGAAGATCGCCGGACTGGCCGACCGAGTGTTCTGTATCTACAACAGTGAGCAAGCTCCTGCCAGAGGCAGAAAGACCGAGGCAAAGATGCCGGCGGCGCAGAGGACGCTGGAGGCGTACTCTGATGTGGCCCTGGAGGCTGCGGAGGGCGATCGATCCCTGGCCGGTGGTAAGCAGGGCCATGGAGCTGGAGACGGCCAAGGAGATCCTGGAGGAGGTCTTGCACGCCCGGCCCGGCGAGGTGGAGGAGATTATTCAGAAGGCTGGAGGAGAGCGGGCCTGTGGAGCGCGAGAAATGGCGGTGGTCGGCGACGTTCCGCTCCTAGAGGATGAGTCAAAACGTTTTTATTTTTAAATGAATACCCCGCAGCTTGCAGCGGGGTGCGCAGTTTGGCTATCATCCATAATGCTCCGGTCGCTTGATGACAACGGTATCGGATATTTTGTTGAATAAACGCTGTCTATTCTTGGAAAGCGCAAACCAACCGATGAGACAATCCACCGGAAGCAAAAACGCCTTTCCAAATGCCTCAACAGCTGCATCCATAAAGCGAATATCTTCTCCCAGAGGGCCTGTTACTACTATGTTCAGGATCATCTTGCCCAGCGACTGGCCTCTGTAGCCTTCCAGTGCCGTCCAGTAAATGAATAGCGCTACTGCCAGCAGAAGGGCTCCGGTAATGCTCAGGGCCTCCATTTTTATGACGAACATAACCCGGTACCAGATGATGCCCATGAGAAGGACATCGATCAGCCAGGCCCAGAAGCGCTCGTTCCAGCTCGACAGTACGACTTTTTCGTCCATAATATTTCCTTCGAGAATTATCCCATTAAAGGAGAAGGCAGGGGAACAATTAGCTGGCCTTCTTCTGTTTCTTCCTGTACATGTATCCGCCTGCTGCTAATATGATGATGAGGACTATTGCTGCTGGCAGAAGCAGCGACGCTGAGGCGGCCTTGACCACGACCGGGATCTTCATGCTCTCAGAGACGACGCTGTCGCCATTGACATCGGTGTACTTGATCTCGCTGCTGATCCCGTATTCCTTGGGAGTGGCATCTGAGTCCACATCCATCCTGAAGACCACAGTCTTCTCCTCTCCGGGATCAAGGGTCCCGATGAAGGCCTGATCGTCTGTGGACGAGAAGGGCTTGAATATGGACAGCCTTGCAACTGCATCCTTGATCGGGTCCTCTCCGATGTTCCTGTAGGTGGCGGAGATGGGCGATTTCTTGTCTCCGGCAGAGAGCTTTCCGGAACTATTCAGAATCTCAAAGTCCGCCTGCCTCTTGACGACTACGGTGATGGGTAGAGTCTGGTTGGCTTTCTGGTAAATGTAGGACTCCCGGAAGTTTGCGAGAGTCGGAGAGCTGCCACTGGTGACGAGGGTCGATGCATAGACCCGAACATTATCCTGGTAATCGTATGATACATTCAGCTTGAGCGGATAGTCTCCGGCAGGAGCATGCTCGCCGATCTTCAGGGTGAACTTCAAGGGCGATTGGGTCTTGTCTCCTGACTTGAGGGACTGGACAATCTGGTCCCCGGACTTTATATCGATCTGGCTGCTCTGCGAGAAGAGGCTAGCGGAAATTCCCAGGGCGGTGGGCTTCTTGTACTCCTCCTGCTGCTCGGCTGCGGCGAGGGCAAACTCCTTTGGGTTTTGAGGTGTCTGATCCTCTTTGAAGCCGATGATCCTGCCGTAGTTCGTCAGATCCAGATACAGTGTAACTGTGTCACCCCGCTCGAACTCATTCGTGCCGGAAATGCTGGCGGATAGATCCGGACCGCCGTACATCGTATAGTAATTGTCTCCTCCCAGCTCATAAGGTATGTAGGTGTTCTGGGCCTGGCACGTAGCCAGAAGCGTTAACAAGATAGCCATGGTTATGGCAGACTTAATATCCATCGATTTTTCTCCCTGATTTGTTGTTTATTAATGCTAATGCCGTTTTAAGTTCGCGTTTCGCGTTCTCCAGCATTTCGCGTTTGATTTCCATGCGGATCATCAGAACAACGAAAACCGTGAAGGTGGTGGAGAGCGCGAAGATGATGGCCATTACGGTAACCAGTCCGAAGTTGTTGGTGATGTTAAAGGGCGATGTGATCAGCGCCGCAAATCCGAAGGTAACTGTGAGCCCCGATGCCACTAGAGCGGAACCTATGCGATTGGCAGTGATCTTCAGCGCCTCGTAGGGATCACCTACGTTATGCAGCTCCTCATAGAAGCGCTCCATCATGAGAATCGCATACTCCGATCCCACGCCGAGGACCAGGGCTCCGAGCGTCGCCGTCAGCGGCGTGTACTTCATGCCACCCAGGTACATGACCCCACCCATCCAGCCGATAACCACCAGCATGGGCAGCACGGGAAGGAGGGCTTTGATGAGATCTCTGTATATTACTAGCAGCAATATGAATATCAAGACCAGGCCCAGGAGCGACATCTCCACCCGTCCTGTGGTCAGGGCGGTTATGGTCGTGGTCCTCACCACGCTGTCGCCTGTCATCTTGACGGATATTCCGGGCGGCGGAGTCATCCAGGCCAGATCTCTCTCAAACTCCCTGGTGAGCCGATCGAAGTTCTCAAGCCCCAGATTGGATGCCGTCTGGCCGAGATTCACATCGATCATGGCCGCATTATGGCCGCTGAGGTATTTATCTAACACGTTATTGGGCAGAGAGTTGATTATCTCTCGGATCTCTGTCCGGTTATTGGGAATTGTTCCCCCTGCGGCCTGTTTTATATAGGTGACGATGCTGGTTGCTCCGTAAACCTGATCTCGGGACTTTTGCAGATAGTTGCTGAAATCGTCCATCCATTGCAGGTTGTTCGGATTGGTGAGATCGTCTCCCTGAACTATGAACTGAATGGAATCCGTGCCGCCGTAAATATTGCTCATGTGCTTGAAATCAACCAGCGGCGGAAGGTCCTGGGGGATATAGTTCTTTGTGTCCGTCTCCACAGGCACCAGGCTGTCCAGATAATTTCCTGCCAGGGCAAATATCAGGGCAACGGCCAGGACGGCCCTCCACTTTTCAATGCAAAAGCCTGCAGTCTTTTCGACGCACGAGCCAATAGCTGATCCGCCATCCGACCCGCTCTCCATCTGGCTTATTGCTTTTTTTCTCCGGGCTCCGGTCTTCTTCTCGCCAAGCCACAGGACGGTCACTCCCACAAACAGGGAGGACAGATAGCACATGAAAAGCCCAATGATGCACAGCTTTCCGAAATCGCGTATCATGGGGACGGAAGAGTTGAGCAGAGCCACAAATCCTGCAACGGTCACAATCAAAGCAACCATCACCGGAAATGCCACATGGTTCACAGTATTTATAGCCGCTCTCACCGGCGACTGCCCCTTGGAAAACTCCTCATCGATGCGATTGTGAAACTGAATGGCATAATCGATGCCGATACCGATGAGCAGGGGAAAGGCCGAAAATGAGACCATGGTCATGGGAATATGAAACAGCCCCATCGCTCCAAAGGTCCAGATTATTCCCAGAAAGACGATGGGTATGGGCAGAAGCGGCCATTTGACATGCCGGAAGACCAGCAGCAGGGCGACTACCATGAGAACCGCCGCCAGCAGCATGATATTTCCCTGGCTGGCGTTCATCTCATCCGTGATGGATTTCATAAGAGCAGGTGTGCCTGTAACGGTTATGACACAGTCCGGAGGAAAGGCCGCCAGATTGACGGCTTCCTTTACCTCCCTCAAGATCTCTGTCCTCTGATTGTCGTTGATGTAGACCGGGTCCACGATCGACATCATGGTGTGGCTCTCGTCTGGAAGAATCCCCATAACCAGAGGACCGGCATTGGCCAGAATCTCATCGACCTTCTCCTGAGAGGGGATCCGCC
>JGI20214J51650_10002450_pt1 | contig 11677 bp, 12 predicted proteins | sample WetSurMetagenome_FD_51650 | JGI IMG/M metagenome (IMG submission 51650)
CGTTGCCATGCGGCTTGTAGAAAGGAAGGTCGGTCATATGCGGCATCTTGGTAAAGGAGTGGATCAAGTCTAGGTCAAGCGGCCGCATTTTTACTTGATGGTGGATAAGTAAGCGATCGTAATTAACCCTGCCACCAGCAATAACCAGCCCATCACGATTCCCCGCCACAACCGGCGCGTGCGGCGCAAGCCCATAAAATAGCTGGACACCATCTGCACCTTGATCACTGCGGTACCAAGCACGGTAAGCATGATGGCCCAACCGCCCAGATTCGCTTCGCCGATGGCATAAGTCGTCACCGTCAGCGACATCAGAGTCAGCCACACAAGGGTACATTGGCGGATAAAGTGCGGTTTATGCGTAATTTCCATGAACGTTTCTAGTGAATCACGTAAACAAGCGGAAACAGGATGATCCACAGCATATCTACCATGTGCCAATAGGAAGCGCCGGTTTCCACGCCGGTATGTGATTTTGCGCTATAGCCGCCGCTTCTCGCTTTCAACATTATCGCCGTCAGGATCACCATGCCGAGTATCACATGCATGAAATGGAAGATCGACAGCGACAGGTAGAACATGTAGAAAGTGTTGGTGCTGAGCGAGATGCCGGCGGAAAACTTGGCGTAAAGCTCGAACAGCTTGATTGCCAGGAAGATCCCCCCCATGCCGATGGCAGCGGCGATCCACCGAGCGCATTCGCGCGAGAAGTTCTGTTTGATCGCCGCAACTGCACGAACCACAAAATAGCTGCTGGTGATCAGCACCAGAGTATTGATTGCGCCTGCAGCAATATTAAGATGCTGTTGTGATTGGTTGAACAGCTCAACGTTGCGTGCCCGCGCAAAAGCATATGCGACGAAGAAGATGCCGAAAGCCAGCAGTTCAGCGAAGATGAAAAACCAGATTGCAAAATCGCCGGGCGGGGTATCGTGAACTTCACGCAGAGTAATCGTATTGTTATTCAAAGCAGCGGGAGTATTCTTGGATAAAAGATGAGGGGCGCAAACGCCCCTCATGGATGCATTATTATGCTGCAAAGCGAGCTTCGCCTTTCTTGCAGAAGAAGCTCCAGATATAAAGCACCAAACCCACGAAGAAAACCAAGCCGGCGATCTCGCGCAACCAATAGAACAGCATGACCTGATCCTGTGTATCCATGAAGCTCATCGGGTTGCTGCCCATACGCTGCAGCCAGATTTGCAGAATGCCTGCGGCAGTAAGGAACAGCGTGATGAAAACCATGGACACCGTCATCAGCCAGAACGACCACATTTCCAGGGTTTGGGCCGGGCCGGAATTTGCACTACGTCCGCGGAGCATCGGCATCGCGTAGGAGATCATGGTCAGGTTCACCATCGCATATGCACCGTAGAACGCCATATGTCCGTGAGCCGCCGTGATCTGGGTACCATGGGTATAGAAATTGACCGGGGCCAGTGTGTGCATGAAGCCCCATACCCCGGCACCAAGGAAAGACATCACGCCCGTTCCAAGTGCCCACAGCGTGGCGGCCTTGTTGGGATGCTCGCGGCGGCGACGGTTGACCATATTGAAAGCAAACACCGTCATCATGAAGAATGGGATAGGTTCCAAGGCGGAGAATACGGAACCGAACCACTGCCAGTATTCCGGCGCACCAATCCAGAAATAATGGTGACCGGTGCCGATGATTCCCGTGATCAATGTCATGGCAATGATGACGTAGAGCCATTTCTCAATGACTTCGCGATCTACGCCTGTAATCTTGATCAACACGAATGCCAGCATTGCTCCCAGTATCAGTTCCCATACGCCTTCCACCCAGAGATGCACAGTCCACCACCAGAAATATTTATCCAGCACCAGGTTCGAGGGGTTATAGAAGGAAAACAGGAAGAATACCGCCAGGCCCCACAGCCCGAGCAGCAGCACCAGGCTGATGGAAGTCTTCCGTCCCTTTAGCACAGTCAGGCTGATATTGAAGAGGAAAGCCAGCGCCACGATCACGATGCCGACTTTGGTCGGCAGCGGTTGTTCGAGGAATTCCCTTCCCATCGTTGCCAGGATGTCATTACCTGTCATTCTGGCTAAAGTGGCATATGGCACCGCCAGATAACCGACGATGGTCAGCGCACCCGCAACCAGAAAGATCCAGAACATGATGATGGCGAGTTTGGGACTGAACAACTCCGTCTCTGCTTCTTCCGGTATCAGGTAGTAACCCGCTCCCATGAACGCGAACAGGGTCCATACGATCAGCAAATTGGTGTGAACCATGCGCGCCACATTGAAAGGAATAGCGGGAAACAGGAAGTCCCCCACTACATACTGGTAGCCCATGATCAGGCCGAACAGGATTTGCCCGATGAACAGGCCAATGGCGGCAATGAAATACGGCTTTGCCACCGCTTGGGATTTATATTGCATCTTGAATTCCTCCTAAACCGTTTTGTGTCTGGATATCTGCCGATTCAGCCTTCGATGTTCGGCGGCCAATTACTGGTATTGATCTCCGAAGTCCATTTCAGGAAGGAGACCAAATCATCGAGTTGCTGATCGGTCAAATTGAATTGCGGCATCTGACGACGGCCAGGAGCACCGGTGGGCTGAGATTTGATCCACGCCTTGATGAAATCACCGCCGCGTCGTTTGTAAACGTTGCCAAGCTCGGGAGCGAAATAAGCACCTTCACCCAGAATAGTGTGGCATCCGACGCAGTCGCGCGTTTCCCAAATGTGTTTGCCACGCACCACGGAATCAGTGATGTTTTCTCTGTGATCCCGTTTGGGCAGGGTTTGCACTGTGTCGAAGGTCAAGGCGATAAACAACAGGAAGAAAAAAACAGCCCCCCCATAGAATATGTTTCGCGCCATCGCCTTGGTAAACGTTTCGCTCATAACTTGCCTCCTGAATGATTATTTCTGTATTGGTTGTTGCCCTGAACCCGATTGTTTGCTTTTCCGCCATACACTCGGAGAAAAATGCGAACAATCAATCTCAAAAATCACGGCGCACTCACATTAACCCATGTGTGCTTTGCCCATCCTTGACCCCAATCAAGGGAATTAAAGCGCAATAATTTTCTGTGCTAGGTATTTTTTGCTGCGCTAAGATGGCGAAGATCGTTTACTGAATGAGCTGATCTTGGTTGCGGATTGCGCGACATCATGAAGAGGAAGCCAAATGGAAAATTGCAAATTGAGTTGGGTTCTGGTGGTTGTGTTGTTAATCATCGTTGCACTATTTGGATATAAATTCACGGTGGGGAATGTCCAACCATCGGATGACGGCCGTCAGGCGGTAATGCTAAGCAAGGATGAACGCAATGCGTTATTGCTTGAAATGCGCATTTGGCTTCAAAACTCGCAAATCATATTGTCGGCGGCATCAAAAAATGATTTTGATACTGTCATTAAAACAGCCAAAGCATCAGGAATGGGCGCAGAGGCAGGAGTTCCGGGGGCATTATTCAGAAAAATACCTGTTGAAATGAAGGCGCTCGGTTTTGATACGCGCAAGAAATTCGATGACATCGCTGCCGATGCAGGAAATTTCAAGGATAGCAATCGTGTCGTTTTAAAGTTAAGCATCGCCATGAATAACTGCGTCGCATGTCATGCTATGTACCGCTTTGTCGAAACAGTTCAATAGTTGAACAATTATCAATTGCGCACACACCCGACAGGGACGAATTCCATGGTTCTGCCTTTTCTGGTATTGGCGGCTATTCTGGGTGTGTTGGGTGCGTGGTTGCTACCGGTTATTACTGATTTTCATCGTGCAGCTCATATCCATTTAGCCTTTGCTCTGGGTGTGATGCCATTGATCATGGGTGCAATGATGCATTTTGTACCGGTGCTAACTCGTACACGCGCAGCGCCACGAGTTGTCGAGAGCTTTGCATTACTCGCTTGGATCGGTGCGGCAATAATAGTAGCTTTTTTCATTATTACCTTGCAGGAAGTCTTTCGCAGCATAGCTGCCCTTCTCGCTCTGTCTGGCTGCATCGGCTTGGCTGTGTGGCAGGTTTTGCGCGGCAAAGAGGCCCTGGGTGGAGCTCATCCCGGATTGCGCTGGTATCTCGCTGCACTTGCTTGTCTGGGAATGAGTTTGCTGGCAGTGCTTGCCATGTCTATCTGGCCGCAGCAGATACTTGCACTCAAGCGATTGCACTTGCATCTGAACCTTTTCGGATTTGTGGGTATAAGTGCCATTGGCACCATGCAAGTTCTGTTGCCCACCGCTGCAGGGCATTCCGACCCGCAGGCTGCAACCCGGTTGCGCGCCGATCTGCCTGCAGCACTAGGCGGTGCGGCTTTGATTGCGCTAGGCGCCGCCTGGTTGCCGCTTCTGTCGTGGCTGGGATTATTAGCCTGGATGATTCCACTGAGCCATTTGATGCATGCCTGGTTTACACGCTACCGCACCGAGATTTTTTGTTGGCATGGCGCAACTCCATTGCTGGCAGCGGCTCTAGCAGGGTTTTCAATCACTCTCGTAACCGGTGGCATACATGGTGCAGATTGGCAAGATTCCATCGGCGTAGCGCACTTGTTTGTTTTTTCTTTCCTGTTTCCTTTGGTCAGCGGTGCCGCAGGACAACTGCTTCCACTTTGGCTCAAACCGGGGCATCAAACCGAATGGCAAGATCGCGCGCGTCGGCGCCTGACTTTCGCAACTGGTACGCGCGCAATGCTGTTTCTTGTCGCCGGCCTGCTGGCGATAGCCGGCTTCAAATGGACAAGTTGGCTTGCCCTCGCCGCTCTGCTTCCTTTCGCCTTGACGGCATTCAGTTTGTTGCGAGAGTCACGGAATTCTTGAACTGATTGTTATCCGTTATATCCGAGGCTAATGCTTGCTTGCAGAGTAGCGCATTTACCCTGAGGTAAATCCGGCTTGCTGCGACGATGTTCAGCCACAACCACAGATTGGAAGCTCCAAACAGCAATGCAGCCGGATAAGTAAATATTGCAGGAAAAAGAATTGCAGCTAATAGAGCGCCCAAGGCTGCGAAGTGCAGCCACATCTGCCGTCTAGTGCGTGATTCCGGCATGATGACCCTGACATTGGGTATAGTGGGGCCATTTGACCCGCGCCTGCTTTGCAAGTGGAACCACACTAAAAACGGCACGATCTTATAGAGCATACCGTTGATGACCGACATGGAAAAACCTACGATCATCAGCATTCCCAGCAATATGCCGTAACTTTGCATATTGCCTATTGCCGGAAAAACCTGCGCCGCGAACCAAAGCGCAATCGCCGACAACAGACTGATCATGCCGCCCCGCCAGAAATCAAGGGAAACGTCTGATAGTTTGCGTTTTCTCTTTGCCTGCAACCAAAGTGTAGTCAGTGCAAAGACGGCAAAACCCGCCGCCAACGATATTTTCAATATCATCTGTAGCGCCGGAAAATGGATTGTTGGAGCAAGTAACAGCAATATGAGAAAGAGCGTTATTCCCAACCAGCGCGTGAGTTTAGCTGGATAGGATGACGTGAGTTGAAACATTGGCACGACTTGGTATGCGACACCTGCTACTAATATGCCAACCCATCCCAGCAAGCCCCAAGTAAGGTGAAGATTGGCCAGCATTTCTCGTTCTTGCTGCCACCAGCCGAACGCATGATTACTCAGCAAAACCAAACCCAATAAAACCGTGGCTGCCAGCATCAGGACAGACAGGCGCATCGCGCGGACTGTCATATTTTTCGCCAGTGAGCGACGTAGTGTAATGACGACCAACGCAGCAAATAAAAGCAACACTGTTCCAAGAGTTGGCAGTGCAATTTGAAGGGCAGACGGTACGGTGAATATCAATCCGAAAGTGAGCAAAGTAATTCCGATGGTTCCGAACGTATGAATGATGGTGGCAACCCGTTCAGAACTGCGCATCGGCGTGCCTGCAATCACAGGAAGCAATTGCATTATCGCCCCCAACATAACCAATCCCATGTAGCCAAGGGTAATCAAATGTGTAATACCCAGCATGGCGGGATTCCAGCGATTGCTGAACAAATCTGCGCCCTTCCACAGTAGCAACAGCGCAGCAGTCAGTGCAAACAAAGGAGCTGTAATGAAAAAGCGTAGCGGCACCCAGATGGGAGGAGCCTGATCGAGAGCCAAATTGGTCGGCTGACTCATGACGACGCCTGCTCACCGTTTGGCACAAGCGGTTCCTTGAACCATATCAGTATTTCGTAGGTGCCGTCATCACATGTCTTCGTTCGATATTCGTAGCCCCATTCTTCCAAAATCTGGAAAAGCCTATATGGCTCACGGTGAATCAGCAGGAGTATTTGCTCGCCCGGCTTAAGAACTTCGAGCGCAGCAAGCGTGAGTTCCATAGGATCGGGAGGTTCCAGCCAGCGGGCGTCGATAACACGTTCTTGCATGAGCAATCCCTTAGTGAAGGGCTCGCATACGTTCAAGGAGTTCATCCAGATTGCTGACCAAAGCCTGATCGGCCATCTGATACAACATTTGTTCTTCCTTTAAGTTATGCTGCTGCATGATGATGAGCAATGTGTCGGCATTGCCGAGATAAGCATTAGTATCTTTACGAACTATGACTTCCGACATCTGCTTGAACAAGTCAATCATCTGGAGATGTTCAGAGCGCATCACTGCAGTTGGTCCCTGTCTCATACCAGTGCGCTCTTCGAAGGCAGGGAACATGACTTCTTCCTCCATTGCAAAATGGTGCAGCATCGCCTCCTGAAAATGACTAAAACATGTAGCTGTGTTATCCCAATCGTCCTTGTCCGCCGCCGCTTCCGCAGCGGCGAACAAGTTGTCGCAACGTTTATGATCGGATGCGAGAAAGTCACATATTGTCGTCATTGAATAGAACCCCTGCAGAATGAATTGCCAGAAACGTCTGATAAGGATTTTCAGCGTTCATCGCGACTCTTACCTTGACAAGAATCAAGGAAGCCATTCCGCAGTTTGGCACCCATGCCACCACGAGCGCATTGTTATAACAAGACTTCGTTCTCTAAATAGGCTAATGTCATCATATGATGCTGCATACATAACACGATGAATAGACATACCGCCAATGTCAGATATATTATTGAATCGCGTCGCAACAAAATTCGATGAATTCTCGTGACAAGGGGAGCAAGGATTTATTGGCTAACCACATGTGGTTACCGAACACGCCGTGGGAAAAATATTTATCAAACTTTTGCGTTTCAATACTTCGCTATTCATATCGCTTAACCATAATCAATTTTTCCGAATTTAAGGAACAACCTTGGCCAATCCAGTAAACATTCACGCTTGCCTTGCACACCTTCCGTTGTTTTGTGAAATGTCGTCGGAGGAAGTTGAGCGTATTGCACAAGGTACACGCGAACTTCATCTGGCACGCGGGGATGTTCTATTTCAACGTGGCGATCATTGCACCGGCTTTCATGTGATCATTCATGGCAATGTCAAGCTGGCATTGATATCACCTCAGGGCTTGGAGAAAGTGCTTGAAATAATCGGCCCTGGCCAGAGTTTTGGCGAAGCGGTAATGTTTATGGGCAAACCCTACCCGGTTTACGCGCAGGCCCTGACAGACTCTTTGGCGCTTCATATCAACAAGAATGTGATCGTTGGCGGCATAGAAAGCGACCCGGCCTTCTGCCAAAAGATGCTGGCAGGGTTGTCCATTCGCCTGCACCGCATGATTCAGAATGTTGAGTCGCTTTCGCTACGCTCCTCGGAACAGCGAGTAATCGATTACCTGCTACATGATCTCGATGAAATCAAGAATGGGCAGGATGTCCATATCAGCTTATCTGCCAATAAGAATGTGATTGCGTCCAATCTCAATATCACACCTGAAACATTTTCTCGAATTTTGCACAATTTGTCCGATGCCGGATTGATTCGCGTGGAAGGCAAGGATGTGTGCATCAATGATATTTCAAAATTGCGTACTTATGACAAATAGAATTGACTTGCATGACCTTGGTGCTCCTTTTATGCATATTCCACACGGAAACGGCCATGGAGATTAATTGAGGGTGGAAGGAAAGCGAGCGAACTGACAGGTCACCTGACCGAGCGCATCCGGGCTAAAGTTTGCGACAGCAAAACGGTCAGAAAAGCCAAAGCGGTGGGGTGATCTTACAAAGACTACATTCCATCTCGCTGGGTTGGCCGGCGCTATCGATGGAACGATTGAAATATGGGGTGGCTGATGGGGCTCGAACCCACGACAACTGGAATCACAATCCAGGGCTCTACCAGCTGAGCTACAGCCACCGTTGAACCGTCAAGTCTATTGGTGTGCCCGACTGGGATCGAACCAGCAACCCCCAGCTTAGAAGGCTGGTGCTCTATCCGGTTGAGCTACGGGCACAATTCTGTCGGCAACCAACAAACTTCATACTACTTGAACCTGGTCGGGGTGGAGAGATTCGAACTCCCGACATCCTGGTCCCAAACCAGGCGCGCTACCAGGCTACGCTACACCCCGAAGGCCGCGCACTATACAGGGCACGGCGAAAAAAATCAATTTTACTCGTGTGATTTCTTTGTGATCTGCGGCATCGCCAGCATCAGGTAATACACCATCGACCAAAGTGTAAGTACCGCAGCCATATAAATCAGCAACGTCCCCCACCACAGCGTCGAAATACCGAACAAAGGCTCCTGATACAGCAGGAACAGGATGGCGATCATCTGGAATGCGGTCTTGAATTTTCCAAGCATGGAAACCGCAACGCTCTTGCTGTTGCCCAGCTGTGCCATCCATTCGCGCAATGCGGAGATGGTGATTTCGCGTCCGATGATGATAAAGGCGATGAAGACATCGACCAGATTCAGCTTGACCAGCACGATGAGCGCTGCGGCAACCATCAGCTTGTCGGCCACGGGATCCAGGAATGCGCCGAAAGCGGAGCCTTGGTTCAAGGCGCGGGCCGTATAGCCATCCAGCCAATCCGTGAGCGCCGCCAGCCAGAAGATGAATGTGCTGAGCAGATGCTTCTGGTGCAGGCTTAACGTGTTGTCCGACACATAGAACACCGCGACGAACACGGGGATCATTAATATTCTGAACCAGGTCAGCAGATTCGGTATGTTGAGCGGCATATCAATGCAATTGTTGGTAAATTTTTTCAGCAACAAATATCAATCTAGTAAAGTTGCTGGTAAATCTTTTCAGCAACAAATATCAATTTAGTAAAGTTGCTGGTAAATCTCTTCAGCAACAAATTCGATTTAATGGAGTTGCTGGTATATCTTTTCTGCGAGGGCGGGACTGATCCCTTCCACTCGTGCCAATTCTTCCACGCTGGCTTGTTGCACCCCTTTAAGGCCACCAAAATGAGTCAGCAGGTTGCGGCGGCGTTTTTCGCCCACCCCTTCGATATTCTCCAGCGATGACGCCGTGCGCGCTTTGCCGCGCCGGGCGCGGTGGCCGCTGATGGCAAATCGATGCGCCTCGTCGCGCACTTGCTGGATCAGATGCAGGGCTGGACTGTCTGTGGGCAATTGTAGCGACTTTTCAACGCCGGGTCGTAACAATTGTTCCATTCCCGGTTTGCGCTCCACCCCCTTGGCCACGCCCACCAGCGCAATGTCGGACAACCCGAATTCCGTCATCACTTCCACGGCTATCCCCAACTGCCCTGCGCCGCCGTCAATCAGGATCAGGTCCGGGCGTTTGCCTTCGCCTTGCTGCAGTTTCTGGTAACGCCGCTGCAGGGCCTGGCGCATCGCGGCATAGTCGTCTCCCGGGGTGATGCCGCTGATGTTGTAGCGGCGGTATTCCTGAGGGCGGATCGCCAGTTCGTCATACACCACACAGGACGCCACGGTGGCCTCGCCCATGGTGTGGCTGATATCGAAACACTCGATGCGCTTCAGATCAGGCAATGATAATACGGTGCGCAGAGCTTCCAGACGCAGTGTCTGCCCCGCTTGCAGGCCAGCCCGTTGGCGCAATGCGAGCAGCGCATTGGCCTGTGCCATTTCCAGCCACTGCCGCCGCTCGCCGGTCACGGCATGTCGTATCTGCACCTTGTGCCCTGCCTGTTCGGTCAACAGTTGTTCCAGTGCCTCGTCGGTGATTTCGATGCTGGTGATGATCAACGGCGGTACGCTGCTCTCGAGATAATGCTGCGCCAGGAAGGCTTCCAGCACTTCGGCACTGTCCTGCCCCTGCACGTTCTGGGGAAACAGGGGCTTGTCGCCCAGATGCCGCCCGCCGCGCACGATCGCCAGATTCAGGCACAGTGCGCCTTCTGCTTCAACCACCGCAACGATATCGGCATCGGTGTCGCGACCGCTTTCCATAAATTGCTTTTCCTGTACTGTGTGCAGCGCCTGCAACTGATCGCGCAGCGCGGCAGCATGTTCGTACTGCAAGTTTTCCGCCGCCAGCTCCATTGCCTCGCGCAAGCGCTTCTCCACTTCGTCATGCTTGCCCTGCAACAGCAGCACGGCGTTGCGTACGTCGGTAGCGTAATCCTCGGCGCTGATGATGCCAACACAGGGTGCACTACAACGGTGGATCTGGTGCAGCAAACAAGGCCGAGTGCGGTTGTTGAACACGCCCTCCTCGCAAGTGCGCAGGCGGAATACCTTCTGCAGCAGGTTGATGCTTTCCTTTGCCGCCTGCGCGTTGGGATAGGGGCCGAAGTATTGATGGCGCTTGTCGGTTGCGCCACGGTAATAAGTCAGGCGCGGCGACGGGCTGCCGGTGAGCACGATGTAGGGATAGGACTTGTCGTCGCGGAACAGGATGTTGTAACGCGGCTTGAGCGACTTGATGAGGTTGTTCTCCAGCAGCAGGGCCTCGGCCTCGGAGCGCGTCACCGTGACCTCGATGCGCGCGATGTGCGACACCATCAGACGAATGCGTGGCGACAGATTGCTTTGCTGGAAATAGGACCCGACGCGCTTCTTCAGCTGATTGGCCTTGCCCACGTACAGCACCTGCCCTGCCTCGTCCAGCATGCGATACACGCCAGGCTGCAATGGCAGCGAGGCGACGAATTCGGGGATTGAAAATTCGCTTTGAGGACGTTCGCCCCCTGTGTCAATTCCACGCCCAGCTTGCTGGGCAGTGGATTGCCTACCCTTGGTGCTCCCTCCGGGGGAGGCTTGGCCTGTCCCGAGCTTGTCGAGGGGGGGTGGGGGAGATTTAGGATCGAAGTTTGTGGTGTTCAAGGATGGATTCAAAGACCTGGTGGAACATGGCTTCGGTCAAGCGTTTGGTTTGCGTATTGTAGCGGCTGCAATGGTAGCTGTCATACAGCTTCGAACCGTTTGCCAATACATGACGTGCGTTGTGGGCGAATTTGAAATCTTTCACCTTCAGGCCGCTGGCGCGCAATACCGCTTCGTGTGCGATGGTCCCCAGGGCCATGACGGCGGCGCCGTTCGGCAACGCCGCCAGTTCCTGAGCCAGGTAACCGTTGCACTGCCTGATCTCGGCGGGTTCCGGCTTGTTTTGCGGCGGCAGGCAGCGCACCGCGTTGGTGATGCGACAGCCTTTGAGGGTCAGCCGGGGATTGGCCTGTTTGTTGGCATCCAGCGGCTCGGAGGCGGTCGCAAGACCGTATTTATGCAGGGTGGAATACAGCAGATCGCCCGCATAGTCGCCCGTGAAAGGCCGACCGGTGCGGTTCGCCCCGTGCATCCCCGGTGCAAGGCCGACGATCAGTAACGGCGTGCCTGCCTCGCCGAAGG
>JGI20214J51650_10002453_pt1 | contig 11670 bp, 10 predicted proteins | sample WetSurMetagenome_FD_51650 | JGI IMG/M metagenome (IMG submission 51650)
ATTTTACTATTTCCAGACTTTTCTTGGAACGGTAGGAGTGTGTTTCCGATAATATGATATTCGCTCTGATTGACATTACAATATTTTTAAAATAAAATTCCTGACAAATCTTCTACTCAAATAATCCAAAACTGTAAGAATCTGCAATCATTAAATGTTATATTATTTAGATGTAAAGTTAATTCAGTCTGGATATTAGACAAGCCCATGAAATCGGGGAACCCGGAAAATAGGCCGGAATTTTATACGATGGTCAATGATTTTCACACGAACACATTGCCTGAATTTAAACTCATGCCTGAAAGAGTGCAGTTCGTCAAAAACAGAGCTGATTTTATTAAAAATCAGGACAGAATATAGTTATTCGACTGTTTTATATATGTATAATATTGATAATGTGCACATTAATGGACAATCATGAAAAAAATGCGGAGATATTCCTTTTTTGACAAACATTAAAAAAATTATGATGAAATTCCTGTTTTTACCACTAAATGGGCAGGAGCACGCGTAGTGAACAGGACGAAAAGAGTCAATTTTGAAGTGAACAGTGAACAGTGAACAGTAAACGGTCAAAAGTCGAAAGTCGAAAGTCGAAAGTCAAAAGTGAGTTCCACACCCTGCATCAGGTACCTACTGCTTGTCGCCCGTCGCCTGTCGCCTGTCGCCGGCCGCCTCAGAATATATCCAGTTTCCTCTTCCTCTCCTCCACAAGATTATAGAAAACATTTGTGAATGACGGATTGGCCCCTGTAAGAAGAAATATTCCCGTACCCGACTCCCTTGCTTGCTGATTTTCAACGCTGCCGGTCTGCTTAATCTCCTTGAACAGTGCGATAATTTCAGCACTCGGCTTCTGACCTATCAGAAGGACATTATCAATCCTCTCTAACCTGGGCAGCCAATAGATATAGTCGGTATTAAAAGCATACGCTTCAGCCATTTTAGTGCGGTTGAAATAGTTAATTGCCCCTGCCTGACCATAATTATTGCAGATTACCAGAGTATTTCCGAGTTGGGCTGGAGGGATCATCCGGAATGCCTCCAGTGATTTGGAAGCCATCTCTTTCCATCCCAGCATATCGGCAAAATCCTGTGGCAGATTGTGGTTTTTTCCATCCTCCCATCGCAGCATTCCCAGTTTCTCAAATGATACCGCATTCTCCCTTATTTTTTCAGGTGAGTAAACAGGGAAAACAACTTTCAACGTCAATATAAAAACGATGAGATTAATTGCAATAAGACCTGGTACCACTATATTCTTCCATTTTTTCGGAAGGCTGCTCTCAAAATAAATGCTTCCGAAGGCAATCATAACCGGATATAGACCCACTGCGTAATAGTCCTTTGCCTTCATAATAGCAAACAGTGCCAGTACAACTATAAATGTTATTCCGATAAACCTGAATTGCCTGAAGGGTTTATGGAAAAAAAATGCTCCGAGTGCAACCACTGTAAGAGGCAATGAGCCGAAGAAGAAAAATAGCTGGCTCTTAAGAAAACCACCAGCCGAGTTATTATCCAGCTGATTAATCTTGAGCACCTTCATGTGCTGAAAAACAGGAAAATGGTTGGTAACCTGCCATATTATATTTGGAAGCAAAATTATCAGGCTTATTGTCATCGCTATCCAGAATGAAGGTCTCAGGAATATTCTTCTCTGGTAGGTGACCAGGAGTCCGACAGCCAGCCCTGCAATGAGGAACACAACATTATACTTATTATAAAATCCTGCAGCTATGATAATTGCGAGCCAGTAAAGCAAGCTGCTTTTCTCAGTCTGAACAAACCTGATTATCAGATAGAAGATGATTGTCCACACAAGAATATCAAATGAATTTGGCTGGTATAGTATATTAATTCTCAGCAATGCTGAAAAGATGAGTGCTGCAGACGAGAGTATTTTTGCGAAGAGTCTGCCTCCGGTTGCCTCCACGGTCAGCCATACAAAAACAACTGTGAGGGCACCAAACAGGGCAGGGAAGAAGCGGACCCAGAATATTCCGTCACCCAGGAGGAATACAATTTTAGAGATAACTGCCATAAGAGGCGGTACTGAAATATATCCGAAAGCCAGATGGTCTGACTGATTGAGATAGAGAAACTCATCACGGTGGAGCTCATATACAGGATTGACCACCAGGTATTGCAGCACCATTTTTATCAGAACAAGTGCCAGTAATATCCAGTAAGCGTCGATAAAGTTCCGTAGACGTGAGTTCATTTGCAGTTTATTTTAAAATTTGATCCTGGTAACGATGAATATCCTAATGATGCTCATATAAATTAATCAGAGGAATGTTTTCAGCTAATTTATACAAAATCATAATTGGCAACTAATAAAAGAGTTGTAAATTAGGATCGAAAAACCTCTAAAATTATGGTATCAAAGATTTTATACTGGACACCTAGGATTCTGACCTTGCTTGCGATATTGTTTATGCTGATGTTTTCACTTGATGTTTTCGAGGGTAACGACTCATCAGGAAGAAAATTACTTGGTTTTGTGGTTTCTAATATACCTGTAATGATCCTTGTAGTAATTCTTATTATAGCCTGGAATAGGGAACTTATTGGTGGAGTTCTTCTTATTACCGCTTTTATTGCAGGATCAGTCTTCTTTCACTCATTTACCGGAAATCCGGCTTCACTTATAGTAATTTGCCCGTTTTTGATTACAGGAATTTTATTCATTCTGCATTCTTACCTATATCCGTTGGGAAAAAAAGCATCTTAGAAATGGCGAATACCTGAGTTGGTGCTTGGACTTAGCAGCTCTTGTCCTCCTTGGGGGGTATAAGTCTTACACAATTTTAAAGCTACTGAAAATCAATTAAATAATCTAATTAGATCCTCTTGAAGAGTACTTTGTCTTAGTATGACTCTGCACATGCTTTTCGCCCTGTATTGGAATCTTCTGATCTTAAGTGCAACTTTTTATAAGCATCATTTCAAACGAGTAATATTGTTAAAATAGAATAATTTCATTATGCTATGGAGTATCAGTAGCTCTGAAAGAGCGTAATCTGAATAACCCCTGGCGACAGCCAGGGGTAAAAAGGAAATAACTCTTTCAGCTCTGAAGGAGCTGAATATAGAATTCACGGAAAGTATCTCTCATCTGGTATTATACCATACTCCAGAAGAAGATTACGATACTCTTCTTCAAATGTGACTTTTTTATGATGCTCCTGTTGTTTTTTTAAATACTCAATCAATCTGTCTAGATCAGAATAGGAGCATGTGAAGGATCCATATCCTACAGCCCATCCCCTGAATGTGGGAAATAAACTGCTGTTTTTCATCTATATTGTAGTTGATACTTTGATGTCTCTTACAAAATCAATAGGTGCGAGCGATGGATTAATATCACAAAGAATATGAATGTGATTTTCTATACCATTAATACGATACAGGTGACTTCTCTTATTTTTTATTAATCCAGTAAAATAGGCATAGAGATCATTAGCATTATCCTGTTTAATTGTGAACATACTTGACTTAGTTCTGAAAACAATGTGATACAGATGTTGGCGGTAGCTTGACATAATGTAACTATTTTAGAATTTATCAAAAGCACGAGGTAACTAAATTAACAAAAAATCTAATAAATGTCAAGTATATTAAGCCCTTTCAGGGCTTTATATCATATGGTTTTTGGAGCCCCCGGTTTGCACCGGGGGTTATTCAAATTAAGCCACTTCGTGGCTTTCGTGATTTAGGTTTAATCCTGGGTTGAGTTTTAAAATATTTGTAACAATGTGCTAAAGGAGGGCGATCAATTACGAGTAAGTGCCATGAACCCAAAACTGAACATATTTCTTAGGTTGGCGTCTATATAGGTCAAGGGGGTGAGTCTCCTCTGATAAAATGGAATCATATGTATATAGCCAATTAAATCATTAGAATTTGACAGTCCTATATACAAAAACATTTTACAGATACCTCAACAAATGGTTTTCACCATGTTCAGATTTGTATTTCCCATACCATTTGCATATAGGGTAGAGTAGCGCAACAACGCATATCCAGATAATATAAACTGTCAAAAGATCTACCCCGCCCCCTGTCTTTGGACGACCATTATTGAAGGCTCCAAAGAGCAGATCATTAGTCCTGAATCCCTGTAAAAAAAGCATGACAAGCATAAGTCCATGTATGAGGAAAAGGTGTATTACAAAGTAGAAAAGAGGAACTCTTCCATATACTGACAGTATGCCAGTAATCTTGTTCCCTGCTTTCTCTGAAATATAGAGTACCAGGAATGCAATACCAATAAATAACAGAGTAAATTGTAAGGAAGGCGGATATTTTGAAACATTTATAAAAGACAGGAAGGTGAACAATTCCGATTTCTGATTGGTCCATGGAGCAGGATCACCATAAATATTCAGGAATCTGATTACTGTAAACAGGGCTAACAGAAGAACGCCGATCCTGAGAAATATTTTATTTCTTTTTTCAACCGTGATCATAAAAAACTCGCCGCAGGCAAATCCTACCAGCATTATTCCAAGCCATGGCACCAGCGGGTAAGCTGTATAAACTGATAACCCTGGTGTCACAGGTAACATGGCGGGCCTGAACAGGATTGAAGAAATAGTGATTAATACCGGATTCTGAGGAATGGTGACATACTGCAGAAGATTATGCAATAAGATGATCAACAGTCCTGTAATTCCGATTGTCCGCGACTTCAGCTTCAGCATGAATGACAGAACAATAAAGCTCAGTCCGATAGCAGAGATTACTTCCATCAGCAGCAGCCTGAAATGAATATCAAACCATAGAGCGAAGTTTATAAACGTGAACTCCAGCAGGATCAGCCATAACCCCCTTTTGAGCAAAAAAGACCTTGACGCAGAAATATCATTATGCCTTTTAAATGAAATATAAGCTGAAACGCCTGACAGGAAAACAAATGTCGGAGCACAAAGATGGGTGATCCAACGAGTCATAAATAATAAAGTTGTAGTAGTCTGAAGGTCAGTAGGACTTTGGGTCATAGCGGTTGTGTGCATGAAATCGCGAACATGATCGAGAGCCATGATCACCATAACCAGCCCTCTGGTTAAATCGATACTGTTGATTCGGTTAAGATTATCTGATGGCATTGGGTAGGGAGAAAAGGTACAACTAAGTGGAGGTATGAAGGTATAACGGTACAATGGTTTTTACAGACCAGTTATTTCGTTAACAATTCTGAGTGAATCGGTGATGCATTTTTCGCAGGTAGTGCCGAAAAGATTCTTTTCTCTTGCGATACGGTTTCCTTCCTGGGTTTTAAGGTCAACTCCAAGAAGATCAATGCAATCAGTTGTAGAATGTATTTCTTTGAATCTTTTGCTGAACTCCTGGATCATGGTGTATGACATCTCTTTCCGGTCCTTATTGTCTGTATACTTTTTGCAGGCATAAACTCCGATAGCCATATAAGCTCCAGTCACTGCTCCGCATGTTTCCTGAAGCCTTCCCATGCCGCCTCCAAATCCGCAGGCGACACTCAGAGCGAGTTTCTCATCAAAACCTAGTTTTTCAGAATATGCAGAAAAGACTGCCTGAGAACAATTTAATCCTGCTCTGAACGATTCGATAGCTTTTTTCTCTGTGTTGTCTTCCATATCACATTTATTAAAATAGAATATTGAGTCTGATTAAGGGTAATACAAGTTTACATCAAATATCAAATATATCTGAATACATGATGACAATTAACAGATGATTTTCAGCAGCCTGTGGTAAATATTTCAGTATCCCCCTGTTATTGCTTCCAGAATGACCAATGCTGCCAGGGTAGTCGTCCATCTCATAGCAGTTCCGAATCCCGTATCCTTCCGTATTGTGGCTTGGTTCATAGGTTTATATGTAATATAATCTGGTCCGGAGTTGGATTTAATAATATCTGATACCCAGAATGAATTTTCGTAGAAAGCAGGGGAGGAGAGATCGTCATGAATCGTAAGCGCCAGAATATTGGTGAAAAAGAATGGAGTGGAAGTTTCATCGTAAGTATATCTTACGCCTTTCATTGATCCCGCTGTTAGTGATACTTTTATATTTGGATCGTTGATATCTAGATCAAATAACTGGTCTTTCATCGGATAACTTTCCAGAACAACCGTCGACCCTGGAGAAATAATACTTGTCTTGGAGTCGGTGTCAAATAATCCTGTATCCTGATAGTCATTTATAACCACGGCAGATCTGCTCCAGTCTATATAAATCGGAATTGTGATCTTGTTATGAATCGAAAGGGTTATTGGGAAATTATCTCCATTAAAGGAATAAGTCAGCATTACAGTATCGTTTTCTGCAATGAATTCTTTTTTATCGTCCTGGTACAGATGGCTGTCAACAAAAAGATACTGATACCTGGAACACCCTGAGAGAAGGAAAAACAGTGCAACTAAAAGTAGATTTCTTGTCATTTTCATGTTAGTTAGCAGGCTAAGCACCGGAGCTCAAACACTGTGCCATAAAATTAATGATTTTATTAACCCCGTTGGAATCCTAAGCAGCTCCGTCAGGGTTATTTCTATCCTGATAACTATAATTTTTGCAGGAAATTGTAAAGAAGGGAAACTTCCCGGATACTTAATGCAGAAATGTTACATCGCCGACATCACTGAAGTATACGCCATCTACAAATCTGCCAACGACTTTCCAGACATAGACACCTTCAAGTGCAAGATTTCCGTTGTTAAAATAGCCGTCCCAGCCTTTATGCAGATCGAGCGACTCATAAATAAGAACGCCCCAGCGGTTGAATATCTGCAGTTTATATTCAAGAATATTTTCAAAATGAGGCCTGAAGATGGCATCATCAATTTCACCATCCTGCCAGTATCCGCCGTTTGGACCAGACCTGTTCCATACAAATGCATTTGGGAATTTAATTTTCCCGGCAAGAAACCTGACGTTCACCGGTGTACCAAATGTTGAAGAGTCCACACATCCTTCAATAGTCTTTACGGTTAGTTTAACATTATAAATCCCCTGTGACTCATATTTGTGCCAGGGATTTTCTTCAGTAGATGTAGTCCCGTCACCAAAATCCCACAGCCTGGTGTTGTCATAATATGAAAAATTTGAGAAGATGACTATCTGGGCACTATTAGTAACTTCTGTTGGATATACTGTGAAAATTGAAGTAGGATTCTGAAAAACAGTTATTACATGAGAATGGACCGATTGACCGGCTACATTGGTAACAGTTAATGTAACTATATAATTACCCGGAGTATAATAGATGTGTGAAGGATCCTTTTCTGTACTGAATGTCTTGTCACCAAAGTCCCAGAGATAAGCATCCGCATTGGTGCTGTGGTTAGTAAACTGAACTTTTACCGGAGAACAACCAGCTGTATCCGGTTCGAAAACTGATACAGGCATAGGCGGTATAAAGACTTTTATATGTATTGTATCGCTGCCTATACATCCAAACCTGTCGGGGGCTGAAAGATATTGGATAGTATGTGTACCTGCACCTGCGGCATTTGGACTAAACTCGGCCCCGGTTATCCCATTTCCTGAAAATGTTCCACCAGGTGGTGTCGCATTAAGTACGACAGAAGGGCTGTTAAGATATAGAGTTCCAACCGGAGAAATGTTGACTACGGGTAGCGGCATAACAGTGATCGTTATCTGATCGTTGTCGGTGCAGCCGTTGCTGTCGGTGATGGTGTAGTTAACAGTATGATTTCCAACACCAAGCGCAGCGGGATTTATCACTTCACTTGTAATATCTCCCGACCAGACCCCTCCCGGTTCCTTAGTCAATAAAACAATTTGCGGACTGTTTATACACAGGGTATCAGCCGGCAATATTGTGGCGTCGGGGGCTCGTACTACGGTTACCTGAGTGCTGTCGGAATCAGAACAGCTGCCTGTGCCTGCTATTGTGTATTTAATTGTATGTGTTCCGATACCTGCGGCAACAGGATCAAAAGTACTTCCTGTTACCCCGGGTCCTGACCATGTGCCTCCAGGGTCATGGGCTGTAAGGCTGACAGTGGAAGTATTCATACACACTATATTAACAGGGTTTATTGTTGCATCGGGTCTGCCAAATACAACAATTGTGATCTGATTGGAAGCACTGCAATTGCCGTTTGTAATATTATAAGAGATGGTGTGATTTCCCGGCCCGGCGGCAGCTGGATCAAAGCTATTACCGGTAACTCCTGGTCCTGACCATGTGCCACCAGCATCATGAGCTGTCAGCAGGACTGGTGGATTATCTGAGCATTGGTCTGGTGCCGGCGTTATTGACGGATCGGGAGAATTATCGACAGTAATGGTAATCTGATCTGAACTTGAACATCCGTTGGCTCCGGATATATTATAGGTTATAATATGGGTCCCTGCGCCGGCTGAGGCCGGGTCGAAGACATTACCTGTCATCCCGTCTCCCGCCCAGATTCCTCCTGGATCAGCAGCAATCAGGGGCAGTGATGCATCATTGATGCACATAGGGCCAACAGGAGTAATTGTGGCATCAGGGGCAGGCAGTACTGTTATTGTTGTCTGGTCGCTGCTGCTGCATCCGCTGGATGTAGTTATTGTATAGTTTATGGTATGAGTTCCGGCACCTGCAACTGATGGATCAAAAGTGTTACCAGTAACACCCGGTCCCGACCAGGTGCCTCCGGAATCATGAGCCGTTAAAATCACAGGTGCGTCATATTCGCATAAATTCGGAACAGGAGTAATTGTTGCATCGGGAAAAGGAACTATCAGAATTATTGCAGTTGTGACAACCGGCGGATGATCGCCGTTCACAGGATCGGCAGGAGGTCCCGGGATATTTGGATCATCATACGGATTGCAGTAGTTCCAGTTTCTTAAAGTAACCTGAAAATATTGTCCCACAAGTTTGTCGTTGGCGACATTAATAAGATCTGAAAAAACCCCGGAACCTGTTACAGGTCCAGGCAACATGATTACAGGTCCGGAATAAGGATATACCCTGGGAATACTGTTTACTGTAACCGGGATGCCTGTCATTGTTATATCCGTACCGTATATCCACTGAACCCATCGTGTAAACAGGTTCGGTACATCGTTTTCCTGAGGAGGTACACAGTTAAACTGTGTCAGGTCCTGAAAACGCACATTATCTCCGTTTCCGACGCAAATGGGATATACTGTCGGACTGATATGCATATGCCCTCCGTTGTGATCATCATCATCCCAGACCGTAACAATTTGTTGTTGTGTTGAAGAAGTGCAAACAACTCCGTTGACTACAAGTGTAGCTTCAGGATGATAATTACAGACATTGCCCAGTGAAGTATAAGTATGCGAAAGGGTTGCCTCAAAAATACCAGGGCCGGAATTAATTGCAGGGATAGTCTGTGTATTACCATCATTCCAGTCAAACAATATTTCAACAGGGGTGCCTCCGTTTGTTACTCCTGTATAGCTTACATTCCATGAGGCATTCACGGGAGAACAAAGTTTGTCGGGAGTTATAATGTTGGCTTTTGATAAAATGGAACAACTCTGACTAAAGATATTAGCCGATAACATTGTTAAACATATAAATGAGCAGAGTTTCTTCATTTATAATGTCTGTTATCATTTATATATATGTGTACTGATTCATCAACGAGGAGACAGTTGCAGATTTCACTGAACCGTAAAATCACAAATAATGACAAAAGCCTGCTTATATTAATTAAATCCATGCAGTTAACTTCAACTTATACAGTTAACTGTTTATACGACATTCAGATTAAATAGTTTCGTATTTTTTTGATGAATGCATCAAATATTGTGATCAACTTCGTAACATAATAGAAACGAGGCACGTATTTCAGCGACTATTTTGCATAGCCTGATATGAACCGCAGCTCTACATTCTTATTCAGGTATTCGCCATAAAGTTTAGCCTTTTCATTTACTGCCTGAAGAATACGTTTACCGGCAGGTTGAAAAAAAGTCAAAGAAATGGGAACACTGTTCTTTTGAATATTACGTTTCCAGGTGCCTGCAACCTGACCATTGACTACGATCAGCGGATAAAAAATGCCATTGTCAGAAACCGCTTTTCTGTTATTGACTTTTGTTAGTGAGGATGTACGGTCTCTGTAGCTTATCAGGAATTCATCATACGCCGGCAGGAGTAAAACAGAATTTTTTTTATTTACATCTTCACTTACTGTAAGTGGTATGTAATAATTAATTCCGCCAACTGTTTCGAGAGAAAAGTCTGATTTAATATAGTGGACAGCTTTTCTTGCGTCGGTAACGGAAATATTTGACCACCAGATAAAATCCTCGATTGTTGCCGGGAACCGGCTCCTGAAGTAACGGGAGGCAAGCTCAGCAAGAGCTTCATCCTTTGATAGTTTTTTTATTACCTGTACTCTTTTACTGAGAAGGGAATATGTTTGCTTTTCATCTTTAAATGGTCCGCTGCAGACTAATCTGTTGAGTTCTGCATCGAAAAGTATATGGCTCAGCCTGTTTTCCTCCGTTGAGATACCTGCATTATTAAATAAATCAGCTAATTCCTGGCGGGTTAAATGTCCTGCCTCCGACAACGATTTTTCAATTATTTTGTGGCATTTGAGTATAACAGATTCAGTCAGTTCAAGTTCTTTATGCCTTGATTTTAATGAGCTTAAGATCTTTGGGGCCGACAAATCGAGCATCCAGTGGATATCTTCAGCTCTCACCAGATGCCATGTTGGTCGAAGGATATGAGTGCGAAGTATATCTCCTTTGTTAAAAGCTTCGTCGATATTCTTTATCATGGGATTCTGCATACGGACTCCGATTGCCCATTTCGACATAGATTCGCTTTGAGCCTGAATTGCCCCCATCCAGCCAACAACTTCACTTGCGGTTTTGAAACCTGGCGATGTAATCTTTTGGCTCTCAAGCCTCATCATTGATATATCCTTTATTGTCATCAATACAATCTTTTTAGCAGGTAAAAATAAGTGTATTTTGTTCAGTTTTGTGTTATCTTGCAGCCTTTTCGGCCCGTAGCTCAGCTGGCAGAGCACGTGACTCTTAATCATGGGGTCGAGGGTTCGATTCCCTCCGGGCCGACTAACCCTGGACTGAAGTCCGGGGCTTATTGTTTAATGACCTTCGCAGTACATAATATAACATCCTTATATACACTTAGGAGATATATTCCGGGTGGAAGGGACGAAACACTGAAGGTATTAAGATTACTCTCAAGCATCTTCGTCTCAATTATCTGACCTGAATAGTTAAGCAGGCTGATTTTTGCCGTCAATAAATTATCAGATACTCTTACAGTTAAAACATCGCTGGTAATTGAGACATTCATCGATTCAGGCCTGTCAACAGTAATATTAATTGAACCTGAAACATCAGAACCATCATTTGCTGTAGCCTTTACAATTACTGTTCCTCCTGCAATTGCTGTAACAAACCCGTTTTCATCTACACTTGCCCTTCCTGAACCATTAATAACTGACCAGATGACTTTTTTATCATCTGCTTCAGACGGCAATACCGTTGCGTTAAGCTTTAAGGTATTCTGTCCTCTTGAAATAGTAGTTATTCCGCCCTCAGCACTTACCTCGATCGAAGAAACCGGAATTGGAATTGTCACTATCCATCCTTTAGCCAATAAATTATTATAATGGACCAGTCCCTCCTGAGAGGGAACTGTATTACCTTTAAGTT
>JGI20214J51650_10002454_pt1 | contig 11669 bp, 10 predicted proteins | sample WetSurMetagenome_FD_51650 | JGI IMG/M metagenome (IMG submission 51650)
CGCTTAACCGGCCGGCCGATGCTGATAAGCACTTTCTTTTGCCTCAGGTCGAGGCCAATCTTGTGTTCCCAATAACGATATAAATCATCATCTTTTTTAAATACAAGCGGTGACATTTCAGCGGCCGGAGGAATAATCTCGATTTTCGAAGGATCGACCCCTCGTTTTTTGATTTGTTCGGCGGTAGCTCTACTGATAGTCGTTATTTTATCGAGTTTCTGCAGGGCAAAACAGAGCGATTTTTGATACCAGGGTATCGGAAGTATAAGATCAAGGCCATGTACTGCTCCCACTACCTTTTTACCTGAAGCAGTCCGAATCTTGCCCCCAATAAGGCAGGTGAAAGCATCATCGCAATGAACAAGTCTGGCATCGGTTTTAATCGACTTATAATAGAATAGCGGAAAAGCCAGCGGCATTCCCCAGTCGGGCCCTTTCCAGATGACCCTCTCAATATCATAATAGCGAGAAAGTCCCTCGGTTAGGATAGTACCCAATCTTTGAACACCGCCCACACCAGCAGGATTTTGTCTAAGCAAGAACGCTATTTTCTTGTTACCATTACCTGTTGGAAAATTCAATATGGGTCCAGAGGCAGGTTGGTGGCTATCGGTAAGAATTTTATGCGGCAAGCTAAAACCTCATTCTACTTCCGAAATGGTTAAAGCTCATTTTACAGGATTAAGCTTTCGGCGTACCGAAAAGAGTCTGCTCTGGAACGAGGGTTAAACTATCTTCCTCGTTTTCCATACCCTTATTATTAATTAATTCCTCATATCCACGAAACAAGGACCGGTTGACTTCTTTCCAGCTTTTTTGGCTAGCATACTCTTGCGCTTTTATGGAAAATGAGTTCCGTAGAATTTCATTTGTTAAGAGGATCTCCATTTTGGCTGCCAAATTTTCAACGTTCTTTGGCTGAGTCAGAAATCCATTCTGGCCGTCCTGAACCAGGTCCATTACGCCGCCTTCAGCAGCCACTATGCACGGCAGNCCGGAGGCTTGTGCTTCTAAAACCACGTTACCAAACGATTCTGTGGTCGACGGAAATACGAATAAATCCGCCGAGGCATAGGCGCGGGAAAGCTCGTCACCTTTCATAAACCCGGCCAAAATCGCATTTGGCAGGGCTGCGGCTAATTCTTCTTTAAGTGGCCCGCTGCCCACAAANACCAATTTGAAATCGACTCTTCTGGATTCCAGTATCTTNTAGGCCTGAATAAGCGTCTCAATATCTTTCTCGCGTACCANCCGCCCTGTATAAAGGGCTATCGGGCTGCCGCCAGGTGACCAATGNTCATGNAGGCNACGATCGGCAAAAAGAGGGGAGAATTTTGAAGTATCTATTCCGCGCTGCCAAAGAGAGAGCCTTTTGAAGCCATGTTCTTCCAATTCATTTATTGTAGCGGTCGATGGTACGAAGGTTCTTGCGGCTTTATTGTAAAACCAGCGCAAATAGTCCCATCCAAACCATTCAATCTTACTGAAACCGTAATATTTTAGATACGATACGAATCTCGTATGATAAGAATTTACTGCCGGGATACCGATTCCCTTAGCGTAATTGTAAGCTGCCATGCCCATGAAAAAGGGGCTGACAATGTGTACGATATCGGGTTTGAATTTATCGAGAGTTGATTTAATGTCGTGGAATGCGGGAAGTCCCATACGATATTTAGTGTAAAGCGGGAATGGAATAGAAATTACAGGGACAACTTTATTTTTCCAGCCGTCGATTTCGGGCACAGTTGGAGAGAGGAAGATAAAATCATGCCCCTCATCCGCCAGAGATGTTTTTAAATGCGAAAGAGTATGTGTTACGCCATCGACAAATGGGGGTAAGACTTCAGTAAAATAGGCGATTCTCATCTACAACAACTTTCCATGACCTGAATCAGCAGTTTTGCCACTCACGNCCAACGCGATCAAATCATTGTTTACCTGGCGCGTTTTTCGATTCTTTGTATAACGCCTTTTATCAAAAACGCCAATACCGATGTTGCATCGTCTCTAACTTCAGCATATCGCCCGCCCTCCGATTCTGGCACGAACTTTGCCCAGGAGATACCCTCCCGATAAGAGCAGCCTGAGAGCCCTCCCCAATGATCCGGTTCAGGGCAGATGCGCACACCTCGTGAGTATTTTTTAGGCTCAACGGGTAAGCCTTCAAGATACATAATATCGAAAAACGGTGTAATCTGCTGGCCCCAATTGCGGGGGACTCCACCGCCGATAGTAAAGATGCTCAATGATCCCTTATGATTGTAAACACGCCTGGCAAAATCAAAGACATCGACAAAGGTATTGAATGGCGGTACGATCATATCGGTAAATGGTTTTTTCATAAAGTTATCGCTACTACGCAAAGCTTTCATCAGAATATCAAGGCTGAGTTCACTATCTGTGAATGCCGGAACATAGAGCGGAATGTTAGCCCTATATGCTGATGCNAAAAGGCCTCTTTGTTGAGGATAAAGCTCGGTGAGAAGCTCACCCAATCGTCTGAAAAACTCCGCTGAACCGGTGGGAGGAGTCTTGCCGTCGAGCGCTGGAATCAGCCTCTCATAATATTTGGCAATCGTTTTTTGCGTATGCTCAAATGAAACCTCAAGCTCCACAGTGTCATAAACGCGGCACATTCCCTCTTCGTAAAGGGTGGTATCATCTTTTTTAGGGGCTTTAAAATGAGTTCCCTTCATTCCCTCGGTGAGGCCGTGGGTGACCAGCGCTCCAGTTGAGACAATAGCGTCAACATAACCACGATCAATCAGTTCGCAGAATATTAATCCTTGTTTGGCAACGCTCATCGCGCCACTCAATGTCAGCACTGTAAAATCGTTGGGATCTGTGAATACATCAGTTAATATTCCGGCGGCCTCCCCAAGCTGCCTTCCGCTGAATGACGTTTTCTCCATGGCGGCCAGGGCTTCATCGAAATCGCTTATTTTATTAAGATCGATAGGTTCAAGCGGCTCCAACCCCTCGCCGGTAGTGAAGGTAGTTCTTTCTCTTTTAATCTCCATAATCAGTCCATACCCAATACATTATTACTTTAGATAAAACTCGATCGGTTTTCCGTAAACCTTTATAATCATAAAGTGTTAATATTAACCGAATACCTTCCCATTATCAAGGGAAAAAGGAGATGATAGAATTACCTGGCTTATCCGATCGGCTCGTTTTTATGAGGTTCATATACATTTAATAAGAAAAACATGGATTATTACGGAAGATTAAATATAAACTACGAACAGAAGCTATCTGCCCGTTTCCGGTTTTTAACTTATCGAGCTTAGGCTATCATTTTTGTCTCTATAATCAAACTTGCCATAAATCCCCATTAGTTATATATTTCAAAGCTTTTTAGATGAAAGGAGCACCTTTGAATAAAGCCCCGATTAAGGGCAAGAGCCTTACTGAAGTTCTTGCGCAAAGCCGCAATCTTTACGGACAGAAGATTTTCATGAAAAGCTTTCAAGATGGAAGCTTTGTGGGAATGACATTCGCCGAGTTTGCCGATAAAGCCGAGAATATCGCCAAAGGGCTTCTTGCCTCCGGTCTGAAAAAGGGGGAGAAAGTCGCAATTCTGTCAGCAAACCGTCCCGAATGGGGCGCAGCATATATGGGAGTATTGCTGGCCGGGGGAATCAATGTACCCCTTGACGCGCTTCTTAAAATAACTTCATGGAGTTATATTGTCCAATCGTCCGGCGCAAAAATGCTTGTGGTTTCAAAGTCATTTCTCGCGGATTTCGAACCAATCCTCGATGATCTTCCAGGCCTAAAATTAGTAATCTGCATGGATGACATTGAACCAGACTCCAAAGCTACTTCCCTCCAGGAATTTGAGGAACTTGGGAAAAAGTATCAAACAAAGCTTCCCGTTGTTAAAACATCAGATATTGCCTCTATCCTTTACACCTCCGGTACTACCGGTCAGGCTAAAGGAGTGCTCCTGACTCATGAAAATATAGTCTCTGATATCGACGGTATGACAGATTTGGTTGCTATTGAGGAGCAGGACACATTCCTATCGGTTTTGCCTATTCACCATGCTTTCGAATGCACTTGCGGTTTTCTAACGCCACTGGCGTCGGGCTCCTGCATCGTTTATGCTCGTGGCCTCGCTTCCAAGCTGATTATCGAGGATATTAAAACCAACAAGGCTACTATCCTATTGGGAGTACCGCTACTATTTGAAAAGATGCATGATGGGATATTTAAAGCAATCGCCAAAAAACCGCCTTTTACAAGGGTGATGTTTACGGCCACTTATGTTTTGAGCAAACTTCTTGCTTCGACTTTCGTGAATAATCCCGGTAAGCGGATTTTTAAAGGCCTCAGGGAGAAGGCTGGATTTACCTCCATGAGAATGCTTATCGCCGGTGGAGCTCCGATGCCTCCGGAGGTTTCAAAAGCCTTTAAACTCCTGGGTTTTAGCTTTACTCAGGGATATGGATTGAGTGAATCGGCCCCGGTCTTAACAATTAACCCGGTCGATTCCAAGAACAAGGATGCGTCAATCGGTTTAGCGATTCCCGGGGTTGAGCTGAAGATTGTCGATCCCGATAGCCGAGGTATCGGCCAGATAATTGCTCGTGGGCCGATGGTGATGAAAGGATATTACAATAATCCTGAGGCGACATCGGAGGTCTTAAAAGGCGGTTGGCTGTACACCGGCGATTCCGGTTGGATAGATGAAGACGGTTATTTCTATATTGCCGGAAGGGTCAAGAATGTAATCGTAACCCCAGCGGGTAAAAATGTTTATCCTGAGGAAATCGAGGGTGAGCTCAATAAGTCAGTCTATATTATGGAATCGTTGGTATTAGGACGGCCTTTGGAGGGAATTCGCGGAGAGGAGATCGAGGCCATTATTGTACCCGATTATGAGTATTTTAACAGCCTTGGCAGCGAGACCGGGAAGAATTTCACCACCGATGAGATTGAGAAGACGATAAAAGCCGAGGTTTTTCGCTTGAGCTCCGGTCTGGCGGAGTTTAAGAAAGTAAAGTATATTAAGATCAGGGAAGAGGAGTTTGAAAAAACCTCAACCAAGAAAATCAAAAGATACCTATTCACCCAAAAATCTGAGCCTGTTTATAATAAAATCGGAAAGGGGCGGGCATGATTTACGGCGTAATATTGGCGGGGGGGCGNGGGGAAAGATTCTGGCCGNTATCCCGCCAGGATAACCCCAAGCAGCTCCTGAAATTAACATCCAGCAAAACCATGATTTTGGAAACTGTGGAGCGTTTGAATGGTTTCATTCCCCGCGAACAAATTTTGGTGGTGACTGGGCAGCACCTGCGAGAAAAAATTCTCACAGCCGTTCCGGGCCTCACCGACGATAACCTCTTGCTCGAGCCTGAAGGTCGCAATACATGTCTGGCGATCGGCTGGGCGGCAGCCTATTTAAAGCACAAAGATCCTGATGCGACGATGGTGATTCTGTCCTCAGATCATCTCGTTCACCCCACCGAGAAGCTCATTTCTCTTTTGCGGGCAGGGGCGGAACAGTCGGCGAGAGAGAAAAATCTGATTACGATTGGAGTTGTTCCTACTCGAGCCGAAACGGCTTATGGCTATATTGAATTAGGCGAAAAGGTCGTCAATAGCAGTGGTATCGATTTTTACCATGTTAAACAGTTCAAGGAAAAGCCAAATCCAACCAAAGCCCAGGAATATTATCTGGATCGTTGTCATCTCTGGAATTCCGGTATCTTCGTCTGGCGGGCGGATACCATTCTGGAATCAATTGAACGATTCGTGCCTGGAGTTTATGAGTGCATCAAGCTCTATGTCAAAAGCCTCGGTAAATCTGATGAGAAATCAGCCCGGGAGAAACTTTATTGCGATAGCATCAGTATTTCAATAGATTTCGCCGTTTTNGAAAATGCTCCCAATGTACTGACAATGAAAGGCGAGATAAAGTGGGACGATGTTGGTTCCTGGCTGGCGCTCGATCGTATTCGTGAACGCGATCGGTTCAACAATGTGGCTGTAGGCGATGTACTGCTCGATAACAGCTATGAGAACACGGTTGTCAATGACGACGCTGGAATCATTGTGGGGCTGGGTGTTAGCGATCTGGTAATAGTCAGGGCAGGCGAGATTGTTATGGTAGCTCATAAAACCAGAGTGGGCGAATTAAAAGAGCTATTGGCAAAATTGGGAGCCGATACCAGGTATGAGAAGTATCTTTAAAATCACTGTATTGTTTTCGGTCTTTTTGTTGTTTGCTTGCGGCGGACCTGCCCGGCGATCGAAACCGGGAGTGAACGCCGATAAGCGGACGTTTGGGGAGGCCAGGATCAATCCGTTGGGAGATCAGGATGATGCAATTATTACATCCGATGTGCCCGAGCTCAAAAAGAGCGGCGGAAGTGATGGCATTCTGTTGCCGGCCCAAAAACCATCGACAGCAAAACAAAGCAGAGAGTATTTTTCGGTTCAGGTTTTTGCCAGTAAATCAAGCTCCGAAGCCAAGGAGTTTAANAATTCGCTGTCCTCGCGTTTTCAGGAGGAGATAAGAGTAGATTATCAAGCTCCTTATTATAAGGTCTGCGTGGGCAGGATTACAACTTTTGAGGAAGCCGAAGCCCTACTTCAGAAGGTAAATGGAATGGGTTTCACTCAAGCCTGGTTGGTGAGAGTAAGGAAATAGTTTCGGCCGGAAGGAAATGTATCGTGAATAACGACCCGGATTTAAAAGTCTATGCGAATTACTTCAAGGGTGATTGTGTTGCTATTTTCCCCACCGATACGGTAATCGGTTTGGGATGTCGATTCGACTCCGTTGAAGGGATCGCGAAAATCCGCAAAATCAAAGGTATAGTTGACCGCAATCCCCTGGCAGTTCTCATTTCAAGCGAAAGTCAGTTGGAGCTTCTGCAAGTGAGGCGCAGTCGCCTGGCAAACCAGTTAATGAAGGAATTCTGGCCAGGACCCTTAACGCTGGTCTTAACCGCGGAGGTCTCCTTTCCTTGCAGCGGCGAGGCAAATACTTTGGGGTTGCGAATGCCTGATGCTGATCTCCTGCGTAAAATAATTGATCTGGTCGGCGCCCCTCTGGCTACTACCAGCGCTAATCCTCATGGCCGTTTGGCGCCCGCTCGCCTGGAGGATGTTAGCGGAGCGCTTCGGGCTATGGTTGATTATGAGATCGATTACGAGTTATCCCCGATCGGCCTGCCATCTACAGTAGTCAGGATCGAAGGTGGGACTTACAAGATTTTGCGTGAAGGCGCAATTACGCACGATGAGATTTTTAAGGTCGTCGGAGAAAAACGTGACTAATCCCGAATTTAATATACTTATTATCTGCACCGGAAATACCTGTCGTTCTCCCATGGCTGAGGGGATTTTAAAATCGATTCTCAAGGAAAGGGGAATTGAAAAAGTCCATGTCGGCTCCGCGGGGATTGGAGCCATGAACGGGATGATGGCTACACCCTATGGTATTGAAGCTGCCAGAAATTGGAACGTANATATATCTAATCATCGAGCGCGACAATTGACCCGCGATTTGATCGATCAGTCTGATCTTATTTTAGCTATGGCCCCGGAACATGTCGAGACGGTATTACGAAAAGCTCCGAATGCNGGTAAGAAAACTTTTATGCTGAAAGCTTTTCCAACACCGTATTCGTCATCTCAAGAAAGAATTCAAGACCCTATCGGCGGCACCCTTGGCGATTACAATCAAACCTTCCTGGAGCTGGACGAGATTTTAAGGAGGATCGTAAACAGGATAATTGAGTTATCCGGCTCCCTTAAGAAGGATTCTTAATGACTCAAATTTTACAATTTTTCCTTTTACCGCTTTTAATATTAGTTGGAGGAGGTAACCCCGAGGAAAGTTTTCCGCCAGCGGGCGATTCGCTTGCTGTGCCAGGAGCAGATAATACCATAGCGGAGGAGAATATCGTTAAAAGCGATATTTTGAAACCGGCAATTTCGGAAAGACCGGCTGTAACAGATAATTCTGCCCAGGTTGATTCTTTCTGGTGGAGCAGAAAGGTGCCCAATCGGGCGTTTGGAGTGGGAGAGCGGCTGGAATTTTCCGTAAAATATGGCTCCATCTCCGCCGGAAATGCGGTTATGGAAATATCAGATATGGCTGAGGTGGATAATCACTCTTGTTACAGAATCGTTTCCACCGCCAATTCCAACGATTTTATCTCGGTTTTCTATAAAGTGCGGGATGTGGTGGAAACCTATGTCGATATACCCGGCCTGTTCTCAAGGCGATTCTCTAAGAAGCTGCGTGAAGGAAGCTACAGGACCAATCGCGAAACCACTTTTAATCAAAGGGATCATCTGGCCATCACTGGAAAGGACACTATCCCAACTTTTGCCTTTGTTCAGGATCCGCTCTCGAGTCTTTATTATATTAGAACCCAGGAGCTTGTTCTCGGCAAGGAAGTCATGATCGACAGCCACTCGGACCGAAAAAATTATCCGCTAAAAGTTAATGTGCTGGGAAAAGATCGTATCGAGGTTCCCGCGGGCAAGTTCGATTGTATTGTAATTCAGCCGGTCATGCGCTCCGAAGGAATTTTCAAGGCCAAGGGAAATATCAAAATCTGGCTCACTGATGATCAATATAAAATGCCTGTTATGATGAAAACCGAAGTTTTTTTTCTAGGTTCCATAAACGCCCAGTTGAGCAAATATAGACATGGAAAGATCCTCGATGAGAAAGTTCAAAAAAATTGATCTTACCGGGGTTAAAACCCGAAAGTTCGAAGAACGCGAAACTAAGGCCGATATTTCCCGGCTGGCGAGTCCATGCGTGCCTAAGGATTCCGTTTCGGACTTTACAAAAAAGCTTCCTGATTATCTAAAAGCCAAGGACCTGCTCTATGTGGCCAGGCAAATCGCAGAGGCCAAACGATCGGGAAAGGCAATCATTTGGATGATGGGGGCACATCCGATAAAGGTTGGCCTATCTGATATCCTGATTGACCTTATCGATAACGGACTGATAACGCATCTGGCAGTAAATGGCGCATTCGCGATTCATGATCTGGAAATGGCTTTCCAGGGGCGAACTTCTGAGGAAGTGGCAGATGGTTTAATCAATGGCTCATTTGGAATGGTTGAAGAGACTCCCCAACTCATGTTTAAAGCCGTAAATGCAGCGAACAGCGGCGGCTTAGGCTTAGGAGAGGGGATAGGGAAATTCATCTATGAGCAAAAAGCAAAATTTGCCGAGCATTCGGTTCTGAATACCTGTTATACGGCGGGAATACCGGTTACAATCCATGTCGCCATTGGAACCGATACAATCTGCCAGCATCCGGGCTACGACGGCGCCATCTTTGGCAAGCTCTCTCACGATGATTTCCTTATATTTTGCGAATCGGTAAAGCGGCTTTCCGGAGGAGTAGTATTAAATATCGGTTCGGCGGTGATATTGCCGGAGGTTTTCCTGAAAGCCCTGACGGTAGCCCGCAATATCACGGGTGATGTGAATGATTTTACAGCGGTAAATTTCGATATGATTCAGCATTATCGGCCCAATGTTAACGTGACGGGGAGGCCGGTGGCCCAGAGCGGTAAAGGATTTAATTTTACCGGGCATCATGAAATTATGGTCCCGCTTCTGGCGGTGGCCATCAAAGATAATTTGTTAGAAGGGAATGGAAAGTAGGATGTCGAAACTTGTTGAATGTGTTCCTAATTTTTCGGAAGGACGAGACCCGCAGAAAATAGCGGCCATTGTTGGCGAAATCGAATCTGTTCAAGGTGTTCAGATGTTAGATCAGGAGATGGATAAGGACCATAACCGTGCAGTCATTACCTTTGTTGGAGAGCCTGAGCCGGTTTTGGAGGCAGCTTATAAGGCGATGGTCAAGGCCACGGAACTTATCGATATGGAAAAACATCAGGGCGAGCATCCCCGTATGGGAGCCACCGATGTTGTGCCTTTTATCCCGGTTTCCGGAGTAACAATCGAAGAATGCGTGGAATTGGCTAAAAGACTTGGTAAAAAGGTAGCGGATACTCTTGGCATTCCAATCTATCTTTATGAAGCCGCCGCCACGCGGCCCGATAGGGAGAATCTGGCCGAGGTCAGGCGCGGACAATATGAGGGGATCAAAGCCTCAATCGGTACGGACCCCGAGCGCAAACCAGATTTCGGACCTTGCCAAACCCATCCCACCGCGGGCGCGACTGCGATTGGTGCCAGGCCGTATCTCGTTGCGTTCAACGTTTACCTGGGGACAACGAACCTCAAGATCGCCAAAGATATCGCCAAGGCGATCAGATTCGGCGATGGTGGCCTGCGGTATGTAAAGGCGTTAGGTTTTGAGATTAAGGAGCGCCAGTTGGTGCAGGTTTCGATGAACCTTGTCAATTTCGAGAAGACTCCGATTTTCAGGGCCTACGAGATGATCAAATCGGAAGCTCGTCGCTATGGAGTGCCGTTGTTATCGTCAGAGATAATTGGTCTGACTCCCATGCAGGCTTTAGTTGACGTGGCCGATTTTTATCTTGGACTTGAAAATTTCAAAACGGCTCAGATTTTGGAATACAAGCTTAAATCTCCGGAGCTTTCCGCAAAGTCGGGAATGAAAACCTTTGTCGATACAGTCGCTGCCAATACCCCTACTCCCGGTGGCGGTTCGGTCTCGGCCCTGGCCGGTTCGCTTTCAGCGGCGTTGGGGGAGATGGTCTGCGGTCTTACCGTGGGAAAGAAAAAGTATCTTGACGTTACCGAAGAACTAAAGATTGTATTAAAGAAGGTTCAAGCCCTGCGTCAGGAATTGATATTCCTGATTGAAAAGGATGCCCAGGGGTTCGACCAGGTACTGGCAGCGAGGCGTATGCCCAAATATACCGAGTTTGAGATTGCTCAGCGTAATACCAAAATCCAGGAGGCAACCCTGACCGCCACATCGATTCCGCTGGAAGTCATGGAAAAAACCGTGGCAGTAATGGAGCATCTGCCGGTTATTGCTGAAAAGGGTAATGTCAATTCGATCTCGGATGTCGGAGTAGCCAACCTCATGGCGATCTCGGCGGTCAAAGGAGCCAATATGAATGTCCGCATCAATCTTCCTGGTTTGGAGGATGAAGGTAAGCGAAACGAATTGGCCAAAAGTTCACAGACAACCCTGGCCAAAGCCCAGGAATTATTTAATAAAACAGAGCAAATTGTAGAATCGAAGCTTGGATGAAAAAAGAATATATTGATCTTCATATTCACAGTAACGCCTCCGACGGCCTTTTCACGCCGGCCGAGGTTGTCGATTATGCTATGCGAGCCGGGCTTGCGGCTATCGCCATGACGGATCACGATACCGTCGACGGTTTTAAGGTCGCTCATGCCTTAATCGAGGAAGAAAGGCTTGAGGTGCTGCCTGGAGTGGAGCTGTCCTGCTACTACAAGGGGATGGATGTTCATGTTCTGGGATACCTGATTGATTACGAGAACCCTGAGTTTGTGAGAAAGATCGAGGCTTTCCGCAAGGAACGGTATGAGCGTGGCGAGGCGATGGTTGCCAAACTGAATGATTTGGGTATAAATCTTTCGATGGAAACCGTAAAGCTTATCGCTGGAAACAGCGCCGTGGGCAGGCCCCATTTAGCCGATGCTCTGGTGCGTGAGGAGTTCGTACAAACTTATGACGAGGCATTCGCCAGATATCTCGGATATC
>JGI20214J51650_10002457_pt1 | contig 11664 bp, 16 predicted proteins | sample WetSurMetagenome_FD_51650 | JGI IMG/M metagenome (IMG submission 51650)
CGGGGAGAACTGGACCGGCAGACCTTGATCTTCGCCAACAAGACCCCGCGCGACGTGATCTGCGAAAAGGAATTGCGGCATTTGCTGGGGGATCGCTGCATCCTGCTATGCACCGGCGTCGAGGCTCCGGGGTATGCGCACCGCCACGTCGATCGCGCCTATCTGGAAGAGAACATCCGGGACTTCGATCAACGCTTCTATGTCTGCGGCCCGCCCCCCTTCATGGAGGCGGTCAATGCTGCCTTGGCGGGGTTGGGCGCGCGTGCGGAAAGCCTGGTGTTCGAACGCTGACGCTGTCGCGCGGGCTTTGCCAGGGATTTCCGTGCCGTTGCAGCGCAAGGAGAGAGCCAATGGGGTCAGCCTCGGAATGTTTTTAGCAGGCAAAGCTACGGGATCGAGGAAATCAAGGGTGTAATAGGGCTTGGCTCGGACCACGGCTGCCTGGTGTGAATGAATGGGGATCGTTATGAAAGTCCGTACGGTGTTGGCAATGGGCCTGTTGCTGGCGACGCTCGCCTGCAGCAAGCTGACGATTGAAAACTACAACCAGGTCACCGCGGGGATGCGCTACGAGGAGGTGACCCAGTTGCTCGGCAAACCCGACGCATGCGACGACGTGATGGGGGTGCGCAACTGCCGGTGGGGAGACGACAAGCGTTCCGTCCATGTGAGTTTTGTGGCGGGCAAGGTACTGCTGTTCTCGTCCAGCAATCTTCAATAGCTAAAGTGGGCGGCTTGCGCCGGCACGGGTTTATCGTGACAAGAAGCAATCCCGACCGCCTTTCCCGGCTGCGGACTGAATAACCCTGGCGCGCCATGGTGGCTTGATCAGCCAAGTCTATCCGTACGCCCGGCGCTATGTGCCCATCTTGGGTTTCCACATGGCGATCACGGCCCCGGTGGGGTCCATGATCACGCTCAGCCAGCCGTAGTCGCCGACCTGCATCACGTCCTGCAGCACGGTGGCGCCCAGGTCGCGTGCCTTGAGGGTAGAGGCCTCGATGTCGTCCACCCCGACGTAGGCCAGCCAGTGTGACGGAATCTTGGGGTCCGGGTTGGTGAACATGCCGCCGCCGGTGCCCTCGCCGACGTTGATGATGGTGTAGGGCATGCCGCCGGCTGCGGGAATGTCTTCCAGCTTCCAGCCGAACAGCCTGGAATAAAAGTCCTTGGCCCTGGCGAGGTCCTTGGTCTGCAATTCGATATGCACGAATGGGTTGGCCATGTCCTGTCCTTCATGGGTGTCGATTCACTCTTTATAGATACACTTGGGCTGCCTGGACACGGTGGTATTGATGAAGGAATTGACGGTTAGAATCGAAGGGGCCAAGCTCGGATTGGCCTCATTGCCCGGAAATTCCGGGGCAGCCTGGATACGATGACATGTTGCTTTTCAGCCGGTGGATTTGCCATGACCCGACGCAGTGATTTCGTGGAATTCGTTGCCGATCAGATGGCGTTTGTCGGCGGNCTGCGGATACGCNCGATGTTTGGCGGCTACGGGATTTATCAGGACGANTGCATGTTTGCCCTCATCGCGGACGACCGGCTGTACTTCAAGGCAGATGCCACGACACGCGCCGAGTTCGAGGCCAGGGGCCTGAGCCCGTTTACCTATGTTGCGCGTGGCAAGTCGATGACGATGCAGTATTTCGAGGCCCCGCCGGAAGTGTTCGAGGAACGGGAGACCATGCGCAGCTGGGTGCACAAGGCGTATGGCGCTGCGGCCAAGGCCAGTCAAGCCCGGGCGCCTAAAAAACGGAGCTGAGCGGGTCGGCTTCTGACTTTTCCGGGTATTGGTTTTCCAGTCGAATCAGGGATCGGGCAGGAAAGGGCAGGTGGGTGCCATGACCAGGACACAGGCAAGTTCGGGGACGCCGACTCCGGCGGGCAGAGTGTTCGGCGAACAGTTGTACCGGATCAGGGAGGTCCACATCGAAGTGGAAGCCATTCTGCAAAGCCTGGCTGCGTTGCAGGACGACATCCCCTGCGCCCGCTGCACCAGCGTCTGCTGCAGGGAAGCGATGTGCCGGGAAAGCCTGGACAGCGATTTTCTGCGATTCGTGCTGGGGCCCCGGGTCGAAGACTATAGCGTTGACGCCGGATGGTATGTGCCCGGATCGGGATGCCGGCTCGGCTATGGCAGGCCGCTGGTGTGTTACGAGTATTTTTGCGAAAAGTTCGAAGCGCAGGATGGGTCTCGGCTCAGGCAATTGTCCCGTGCATTCAAAACGCTCTACGCTCATGCCTTTGCGGGACAGCATATGCTTGGGGTCGAAGACATCGGCAGAATTACCGCGCACAAGCTGAACCTCATTCATGACCGGCTGGAAAAATTGCGGGACGATGCCAACGCGGCCCTGCGACGATCCCTCCGCGAGAGACTGGGCCTGCAATCAACCGGCGGCCCGGCCGATCACCCCCAGGTTTCTCGACCTGGGTAGCCTGCAACCCGAAAGGAAAGGGGCCGAAAGATGAGCCGATCCACGAACGCTGTCCTGTTATCCGCCCTTGTGCTGCCGGGGGCCGGCCATCTCTATCTGAAACATTATGGGCGCGGCGCTGCCTTGATCGCGATCAGCCTCGCTTGCCTGTGGGTCTTTGGGATAGCGCGATGCAGCAGGTTTCGACGGCCCTCGAGAAGCTGGGGTCCGAAGGGGGCGCGGTCGATGCAGGCCAAATCTCCGACCTGGTCACGCAGACGTCAAACAGCTCGGGCAATATCGTCGTCACGCTTGCCACGCTGGTGCTGGCCGGCTGCTGGTTGTTCGGGATGGTCGATGCTTACCGGCTCGGCAAGAACGAAGCCAATCGGCCAGCGCGGATACGATAAACCTGCTCGGAGGCTGACTGAAGCAAGGTCCACACATCAAGAAAAATGGGAACAGAAAAATGAAGCTGAAGGAGCGGCACTTTACCCGCTACCATGCCGTGCTTCTGGGGATATTCGCCGCCGTCTGGGTGTGGGCGGCGATCGAGCCGAAGTATCCGCACGACTGGCTGCTGGAAAATTATCTGGTGTTCGTCTTCGTGCCGGTCATCCTGCTGACGGCGCGCTACTTCAGGCTGTCCAATCTCTCCTACACGCTGATTACCGCCTTCATGCTGATGCATGTGGTGGGTTCGCATTACACCTATGCCGAGGTGCCGTTCGGCTATACGCTGCAGCACGGGTTCGGCTCGGGACGCAACATGTACGACCGGCTGGTGCACTTCAGCTTCGGTCTGCTGCTGGCCTATCCGCTACGCGAGCTGTTCATGCGCGTGGCGAAGGCCCGCGGGGTGTGGGCCTACTGGTTTCCGCTGGAACTGGTGCTGGCCTTTTCGGCGGGCTACGAGATCATCGAATGGCGGGTGGCTGCCCGGGTCGATCCCGCGGCAGGCCTCGCCTTCCTCGGCGCGCAGGGGGATGTGTGGGACGCGCAGAAGGACATGGCGCTGGCCGTGATCGGCGCGGCGCTCACCTTGCTGGCCGTGGCCTTGATCCATTGGCGCTTCGACCCTGCGTTCGGCGGCGACCTGCGCGCCAGCCTGAAAATCGAGCGGGGCGACAAGCCATTGGGCGAGCAGGCCCTGCGGGAGATGCTCAGGAACAGGCGCAAGCGCGGGGATTAGCGACCGGAAAATAGGGGGCAGCCCGTCAAGTGTTCGGCTTCGGATTATCTTCTGGCTAAAAGCTGGGTCACATGGTTTCCTGGTGTGCCCTCGCCCAGCCTTGCGGCAAGCCCGGCGCTGAGCAGACATCCCCCGCCTTCCGGACTTCAGCAAGGCCCGCGCGTCCTGCGTGCCGCTTGAACTAATGCTAACCGTCTCTATCGAATCAGCTGCCCGCTTGTGTCGGCATCATCGTCGCGTGCATCGAAGCGAAGACTGCTCGTTCACCTGTGAATGATGGAGGGTGTATGGAAGTTTCATGGAAGGACAGCATCTACCTGCAGCGCGAAGAGCTGGCGCGCATGCTGCGCCAGCCGCTGGCGCATCTGGCCGAGCGCTGCACCCCGGCATGGGGCGATCGCGAAGCGCTGGATGCGATTCAGCTGGAGGGCTTTTCAAGCATTCCGCATTGTTCGTTCCTCTACTGCCTGGGCATCGATGGCATCCAAATCAGCAACAACGTCGGTCACAAGGGGATCGTTCCCGAACACCTCGGGCGCGACCGCTCGCAACGTCCCTACATGAAGGAAGCGGTCCCGCCGTGGGGCTTTCTTCTCTCGGATGCCTACATCAGCCTGAGTGAGCATCGCCCCTCGCTGACGGCGCTCCAGGCGGTGAGCCGGGATGGACAGACCCTGGGCTATCTCGGTGCCGATTTCGACTTGCGCGATCTGCCGGTGACCTCCGAGCTCTACGAAGAACCCGGTTATTGGCGCCAGGTGAAAGGCGATCCGGCGATCCGCGGCGCCGTGTTCCAGCAATGCCGGATTGAAAGCCGGATGGATGGCAATATGGAACAGGCGCTGTCGATTCTGGAGGAACTGCTGACCCAGCGCGGGGTGTTTCAATGCCAGATCCATTTTTCCAGCAGTCAGGCCACGATCTGGACGGTGGACGATCCGTTTCGCTATCGCATCCTGGATCATGAAGCCCTGAGCGATCCGGACATCTGCCTGATCTATCCCCCGCGCGCCTATCCAGNCGATGCGCTGATCCCGCAGCACGACATCAACCGGATCCTGAATACCCTGCAGTCCTTGCGGCTCACCGACCCGACTTTCTATCTGCGCATGGCCTCGATCAACCTTTTCAACGACATGGTGAGCGTGACGTTTTCATGCGACGGCTCCCATTACATGCCCCATCTCGAGTTCCTGATGAAGGGCACGTCTTTCTGGTTCTGACCTGGCCATGACAGATCGCAAGCTGAATGGGTCGGCCGCGGACAATCTTCTGCGTAATCGGTTACCCGCTGACAGCAGCGGCGCGGGTGGCGGCGACGCATGCAAGCGTCCGTCATGGCTGAGCCGCTCCGCTGTTGGTTCATGAGGCAGGGCGACGATTTGTCCGCAGCGCGCTTGCATCGNTTATGCTGTCGGGTGCCTGTGCCCATGCCGCCGATTGCATGGCTTAGCTTGCGCAGGCGGTCAGGCAGCATTCACCCAGACAATCCAGGAAAACCATGAAGAAAACCGATCTGTATAAAAACGAAGGACTGAAAATCAGTGGCCAGATGAAGCAGGCCGGCACGCCGGAGCGTTTTGGCAGCGCGGCCGGCGCGGCGGTGTCGCGCCGCGATCAGCGCAAGCTGGACCAGGCGCAGGGCCTGGTTGCATTTGCCGTCAAGCTCGATGGCGAACTGGTCAGGCAAATCCAGGCACGCGCAGAGGCGCGCCAGACGGGCATCAATGAAACCGTGGCGGCCCTGCTCGCCAGGGGTTTGGCCGCCTGAACCCCGACGCTCGGATGCGTAAACCATGGGAGACGAGGGTCTGACCTCGCTTATTCGCCGATGAACCCGGCGCGCCATTTTGTCGCCCTGTTTGCCGCCGCGCTGCTGGCAGCCTGCGCNGNCCCGCCTCCACCCCTTCCGACTGTCCGGGCAGTCGAGTTGGGCCGCTATTACGGCGCCTGGTATGAGNTTGCGCGCTTGCCCAACCGCTTTCAGTCGATGTGTGTTTCCGATACGCGGGCGACCTATCAGCCGGATGGCAAGGACGTGGCCGTGCTGAACCAGTGCCGCACCGAAAATGGCAAGGTCGAGCAAGCCAGCGGGATTGCCAAGGTCGTCGAAGGGAGCCACGGCGCCAAGCTGCGCGTGAGTTTCTTCCGGCCGTTCTACGGCGACTACTGGATTCTGGATCTGGATCCCGATTATCGCTGGGTGCTGATCGGCGAGCCGGGCCGCAACTATGCGTGGGTTCTGGCGCGACAACCGACGCTCGAGGCGACGACGCTGGAAGCCTTGCTGGCAAGGGCTGCCAAGCTGGGGTTCGATCGTGCGGCCTTCGTCCGAACGCCCCATACGCTTACGCTGGATAAGCCGTAGCGGTTGTTCCCCTGACCCGCTTGCGTGGGGTTCAGGCTGCCGGTCTTTGCCTGTAAAGTAAAACCCATGACCTTCCCTCTCACTGTCGCCCGTCTTGCCGGGGTGCTGCTGCCTTGGGCGACGCTCACCGCTTGCAGCGTCACCCAGCCCGTGGCCGAGTTGACGGCCAAGGCGGCGGTCACGCAACTTCCGCTTAGCATCGAGAAGAATCAGGCGCGGACCTTCTGCCGGGCGCATGCGGCCGAGGTGCATGGACAACTGACGGAGTCAGCGCGGACAGATGCGCTGAATCAGGAGGTGGAGGCTTTTCAGGCCATGGTGGAGAAGTCGCTGGTCTATCGGGCCGAGACGGTGCGGCTGGTCGACAGATTGAAAGCCACGATGGAGCGGGGTGAGCCGATTGCAGGCAAGGACCTGAGCGAACTGAACTCCGGGCTGGCGGAACATCTCGCCCTGCGCAAGCAGCTCTACCAGGTGGCCGAGGCCCATGAGTGCTGGCTCGATGCGGGCGGTCCGGCGGCGGTCATGACGCCGGCGCAACGTCTCAAGGGCATCATGCTCTCGCTTTCCGCCGCGCTGGTGCTCTACGACAATTACCTGCTGGCCATCTCCCTCTACCAGGAAGATCCGCAGCTGCGCCTGCTGCTCAACAACAAGGACGTGGGCTACGGGATCGATTACGGCGAACTGAACCGGATTTCGCTGGCGTTCGCCTCGGAGGAAACCCGCAACCGGGTGCGGCAGGGCATCACCTTCTATCAGGAGGAGATCGGGAAATCACCGGACCTGCTGGTGCAGGACTCGCACCTGTTGTACCTCGACCAGCTTATCACCCAGAGCCCGTCCTACAGCATGACCCAGCATTTCTCGCCCCTGGCTTATCTCGGGCGCAAGATCGGGTTCTACGCTCCCTTCACCGTCGAGTCCCTGCTGCGGCTCAAGAGCGAGGGGGTGAACATGTCCAGCATGATTTTCGGTAACACGATCGGGATGGTCGAGGTCCGGCGTGGCAAGCTCGACGGCCGGGAAGCGGTGGCCGAGGATATTGCGGACAATCTGCAGGCTGGAGACATCCTGATCGAGCGCACGCCATTCAGGCTCACTGATTCCTTCATTCCGGGCCGCTGGGGACACGCTGCCCTCTGGGTGGGCTCGGAGGCGGAGTTGCAGGCACTGGGAATCTGGGACAGCCCGGTGGTGCAACCCTATCGGGACATGATCCAGTCCGGGCGGCGGGTGATCGAGGCCTTGCGTTCCGGAGTGGAACTTAATTCCCTGGGCCACTTCCTCAACGTGGATGACGTCGCCGTGCTGCGCTACAGCAAGCTGGGGTCGGCGGATAAAGCACAGGTCATCCTGCAGGCGCTGCGCCAGATGGGCAAACGCTACGACTTCAATTTCGATGTGGAGACCCGGGACCGGCTCGGCTGCGCCGAACTCATCTACCACGCCTATGGCCAGGTCGACTGGCCGACGCGCAGGCAGCTGGGCCGGTCGGTCATCGTCCCGGATGACATTGCGCTGCGCGCTGTCGGCGACGGCCCTTTCGTCGTGGTGCGGCTCTACAGCGATGGCGTACCCGTGACCGGAAACCTCGGGCAGGTGTTGCAAAGCCTGATCGAGCAGCCCCAGTAAACCCGGATTGCACAGGATAGGTTCCACATGTTTAGGTCGGCCCTCGTGCGGCTTACGGGTCAGTTCCGGCGCGGGTCTCCGAAGATGCATCGACCCACAAAAGCCGGGATGCCAGAGACGATATGCCAGTCGCTTCCCAAGCCTTCAGGTCAAACCCTGAGGGGAGGGCCTAAATGCACACCGGCTCGAGACGAACCGGCAGGAGTTCGGAGTCGTTCACCCTGCCGATAATATCGAACATGAAGTTCTCGAAGGCGAGAATGGGCGGGAAGCCGTGGGTCATTTTTTCGATCTGGATGCAGGGCGTGCTGAAAACCACTGCGGGTTTCTGACCTGGCTGCATGGAGATTTCCAGCGGCAGGGGGGAAAAGGAGATTTTCGAACCGGGTATGGTCTGGGGAGTTTCTGCGGCATGGGCCGGGATGAACATGCCTGAAAGGCTGGCTGCGACAGCACAGGAAATAAGGATTTGTTTGGCACGCATGGTGGTCTCCGCTTCTGTTGGTTATTCGAGTTGTCCAGTCCGACTGCTTGTTTATAGTGGACTTCGAGCGCTTTTGAAGGTATCGCTTAAACGTACCATTGAGCGCCTTGCTTGCCTGGCGTTCCCATCCCTGGCGCCGAGGCGATAAACGGTATCCGCTTTGATTGCCACTGCGGGTCAAAATAATCTATAAAAAACCCGTTCCCGAGCCCGAAAAGAGGGAGCTCATCCATTCCAAGAGGAGGGCCGCATGGCCACATTGCCTGTTTCAGATTCGCCCCAATCCCCTGAAGACATGCCCTTTGTGGCACCCTGCCGGACACTTGGCATGTCAGCCCCCCTGCGCTGGCTGCGCTTGGGCTGGGCCGACATGGTCCGGGCGCCGCGCCTGAGCCTGGCCTACGGTGCTGCCCTGATGGCGCTGAGCCTGTTGATCGCTGCACTGGCCTGGCGTTACGGCACGATTGCGCTGTACATCGGGCTAGCCACCGGCTTCGTGTTCATCGGCCCGGTGCTGGCCGTGGGTCTGTATTCCATCAGCCGGCAACTGGGCAAGGGGCAGGCGCCGGTGATGGGCTATTGTCTGCGGGAGGGCTGGCATCACATTCGCGAACTGCTGGTGCTGGGCGTCGTGCTGCTGGTGGTGATGCTGGTGTGGGCGCGTGCGGCGGCGACGGTGCACGTGTTCTTTCCGGTGGAGTCCAACCCGAGCCTGGAACAGATGCTGCCATTTCTGGGGATAGGCAGTGTGATCGGTGCGGTGTTCACCGCCATCGTGTTTTCCGCCAGCGCATTTTCATTGCCTATGATCATGGACCGCAGGGTGGATTCCGTCACCGCCGTAGTCACGAGCGTGAATGCCGTGTTGCGCAACAAGAAGCCCATGATGCTTTGGGCCAGCCTGATCGGTTTGGCCGTGGTGCTGGGATTCGCCACCGCTTGCGTGGGATTCGCCGTGCTGTTGCCGCTCATCGGCCATGCTACCTGGCATGCCTATCAGGAAACCATCGACGCCTCGATGTGGCCGCAGAACGAGGCGATGGACGGCTGATTCTTGATCCGCATGGCGAAATGCCGGGGGCGGGCGCAGAGGAAATCAAAGCGGCAGAAGAACTGGATAGAATGCGTGGGATCAGCCCCCTGATGCCTCAGACAGTCTTTCCACCCGCCATCTGGTTTGAAATGAACAAGCTTGTCATGATCGCAGCGCTCGCCGCTGCCGCTTATTTCGCGTTTGCCCCCGACGCCGGCACCCCTGTCAGCCATGGGCCCGCAACCCTGCCCGGTGTTGCACGCGAGGCCCATGACAGCAGCGATGCCGCGCTCGAAAACGCTTTTGCGAACCACCTCAGCAACCTGCAGCTTGCGGGGCAGGGGACAGTGGTGAAACTGCTGCCGGACGATCATGACGGCAGCCGGCATCAACGCTTCGTCGTTCGGCTGGATTCCGGGCGGACTGTGCTCGTGGCCCACAACATCGATCTGGCACCGCGCATCGACGCGCTGCGTGCAGGAGACGCGGTCACATTCTATGGAGAATATGAATGGAACCCGAAAGGCGGTGTGATTCACTGGACGCATCACGATCCGCAGGGACACCACCTCGCCGGCTGGATCAAGCACGCGGGGCAGACCTATCAGTGAGGCCTGGGCATGAAGGTTCCGTTCACCTGGTTGGCTGAAGGGGGTATCCGGCGTCGAATCTATTTTGTGGTGTTCGATGCCGAGGCGATGCCTGATCGCCACCTGGATCACCAGGGCCGTCGCTATTAATCCTGAGTGGTCGGCAAGGGGTCGATGAGACGTGGGCGGGGGAGCGCCCACTTTTTTTGCGGGTGCACGCGTCGTGATCCTGTGCTGGAATATGCTGAGAATCGGTGGCGCATTATCGCGTCGGCTGGCCCACTGATCGGCAGATTCGCGCTGCCGACAGAACTGACGGTCATCTGGCAGCTCTTACATTCAATGCCATGAGGAGGACAATCATGAACGGTACGAGAATCATCTGTGCGATAGGCTGCGTGCTGGGGATGGCAGGGTCGCCGGGCGCCTTGGCTGCGCCGCCCGGGGCGATGGAGCGGCCAATGNTGAAGGTTGATCCGCACGCCCATTACCGAGTGGTCTACGACATCCATTCCGCCGAGACGGCGGCGGGTATCAGCAAGGGGTTGTATTTCGCACGCGGCATGATCGAGGCATACCGCAAGCAGGGGGTGGCGCCGGCTCAACTCGACATTCATCTGGTGCTGCATGGCGATGCCGCGAAATTTCTGCTGGTTGACAGTACGTATCAGATCGCCGTCAACGATCACTTTGCCACCAATCTAAACGCCATGATCACCCAGGATTTGCTGAATCTGGGGGTAAGCGTGGAGATCTGCCATAGCGCGATGAAGTCGATGGGCTGGACGGCCGACGACGTGTTGCCCGGCGTGACGATCGTGCACGACGGCTACACGCGTCTCATCAAGCTGCAGAATGACGGTTATGCCTATATCGGCGGATTCTGAGCCTTCAGTGGCCGCGCTGGTTCAATCACGCAGCGTGCCCGGCTGCAATGAGCAGGCCAGGCGGGGTTCGCAGCGTGCCAGAAGGACTACCCTGCGCAGAACCGGGTGCATTCCTGAGACGAGGGGGTTCGTGATCAGTGCCGGGCCCCATTCCGGGTTGAGTTGAGTGCGCGCAGGGCCCCCCCTAAAAATTAGCCCCTTGCATTTTTAAAAGCGATCCGCCGGTATTAGGATATCGAAGCGTGCTGTCGGCGTTCGCTTTGTACGACGCAAGCGTGCATGGGTTGTTTGGTTATTCTTATCCGGAGAAGGAGAAGGCAAATGATTACAAGAGGAGTTTTAGTGTTGAGTGCCGGTTTGATGTTGGCGGCCTCGTCGGTTCATGCGGGCGACGCCACTGCGGGCAAGGCCAAATCGGAAGGCTGTGCCTCATGCCATGGTGATACCGGGAAAGAGGACCCTGCTATTGCCGGGATGGATGAAGCCAAGTTCGTCCAGGGCTTGAAGGCGTATCAGTCAGGTGAGCGCAAAAACAAGAAAATGATGAAAGCCACGGCCGGCCTGAGCGATGCGGACATGGCCGATCTGGCTGCCTACTACGCAACCCTGAAATAAGCCCCCTCAAACGAACAAAACGAAGGGGATTTTCCCTTCGTTTTGTTCGGGTGCGGCTGTTGCCGCATGTTCTTCGGGTCGTGCCCCGCCTTAACCCTCTCCCCGCACCAGGCTGCGAGGAGGGCCGGTCATCCCACTTTCGGCAAGCGCTCGAGCGCGGCCTTGATCGCCTCCTCCGGGTAGGCGAAGTCTTCCAGCTTGCCGCTGAAGTAGCTGTCGTAGGCGGCCATGTCGAAGTGGCCGTGGCCGGACAGGTTGAAGAACAGCGTCTTCGGTTCGCCGCTTGCCTTGCAGCGTAGCGCCTCGTCGATGCAGGCGGCGATGGCGTGGTTGGACTCGGGCGCGGGGATGATGCCTTCGGCGCGGGCGAAGGTGACGCCGGCCTCGAAGGTGGCGAGCTGGTGCACGGCCACCGCTTCGAGCAGCTTCTCGTGATA
>JGI20214J51650_10002458_pt1 | contig 11660 bp, 9 predicted proteins | sample WetSurMetagenome_FD_51650 | JGI IMG/M metagenome (IMG submission 51650)
CTCCAGGAGATTTTCCTGAACCATCGCGGGAAGAAGCTCTCTCGTCAGGGGGTTTGGAAAATCCTCAAACACTACGCCCTGCAAGCTGGGATTCGACAGAATATCACGCCGCACATGCTGCGACATTCCTTCGCCACCCACCTCCTCGAAAATGGCGCCGACCTCCGTTCGCTCCAGACCATGCTGGGACATGCGGACATCTCCACGACCCAGATCTACACCCATGTGGCCCGCGCCAGGCTGAAAGAGATTCATCAAAAATACCATCCCCGCGGGTGACAGGAATTCTTCATGGAAGTGATTACCACGCACGTCAATGCCGACTTCGACGCCATGGGTTCCATGATCGCGGCCAAGAAGCTCTATCCCAATGCGGTGCTGGTCTTTCCCGGATCGCAGGAGAGGACCCTGCGTGAGTTTTTCGTAAAGTCAACGGTGTACATCTATGACTTTAAACGTTTGCGCGACGTGGACCTGGCCGAAGTGAAGCGGCTTATTCTGGTTGACACTCGTCAGTTTTCGCGCATCGGGAAATTCCAGGAAATCATCGAGCGCGAAGATCTTGAAATCCACATCTTCGACCATCACCCGGATTCGGAAGATGACCTAAAAGGCCAGGTCATGGAAATTCGACCCGTGGGGGCGACGGTGACCATCCTGACGCGCCTGATCCAGGAGCAGGGTCTTCAGGTGACGGCTGAAGAAGCCACGGTCATGAGTCTGGGTATTTTCGAAGATACCGGTTCTTTCACTTTCAATTCGACCACTCCGGACGACTTTGAAGCGGCAGCTTATCTCCGTCATTGCGGCGCCGATTTGAATGTGGTGGCGGATATGGTCGCTCAGGAAATGACTGCGGAACAGGTCAGCCTATTGAACGAGTTGATCCTTGCCGCCAGGACCTACAACATTCAAGGGGTCGAGGTCTGCATAACCACGGTTGCCATAGACAAGTATGTGGGCGATTTTGCGGTATTGGTCCACAAGCTTAAAGACATTGAGAATCTGGACGTTATCTTTGCGCTGGCCGCCATGGACGACAGGATCTATCTGGTTGCCAGAAGCCGCATCGCCGAAGTGAATGTGGGGCTGGTGGCAACCCATTTCGGGGGCGGCGGTCACAGCACCGCAGCCTCGGCGACCATCCGCGAGATGACCCTGAATCAGGCCGAGGACCGATTGGTCGAGGTGCTTCGCAGCCTCATCAATCCCTTTCCCATGGCCGAGCATCTCATGACCAGTCCGGTGATTCACGCCGAGTCGGAGACTCCCATCGGCGAAGCCGCCCAGATCATGACCCGATACAGTATCAACGCCATGCCGGTTATGGAGAACGGCGTCATCGTCGGCCTGGCCAACCGTCAGGTATTGGAAAAGGCGATGTTTCACGGGCTCGATCAGGTTCGTGTCCGGGAATTTATGAGTCGTGATTTTTCTACGGTGAAACCCACTGCCACCCTTCTGGAGATTCAAACCTATCTGGTGGAGAACCAGCAGCGGATTCTACCGGTGGTGGAAGAGGATCATGTCGTTGGCGTGATTACGCGACGGGACCTGCTGAACTTCCTGGTAACGGATCGGTCCAACGTTCCCCGCGCTCTCTACGATGATCCGGCCCAGTCCCATTGGTCAAAGCGCAAGAACATCGTCAATATCGTTAAGGAACAGCTGCCGCCGGAAGCCCTTGGGATGCTGAAGGACCTGGGAGTCCTGGCAGAACGTCTTCACTTCAAAGCCTATACGGTGGGGGGCTTTGTCAGGGACCTGCTGCTGCGCCATGCCAATCTGGACATCGATATTGTGGTCGAAGGAGACGGCATTGAATTCGCCCGGGCTTTCGGCGAAGAACACGGAGTGCGGGTGCGCGCCCACAAGAAGTTCAATACCGCTGTGCTCATCTTTCCCAACGGGCAACGAGTGGACATCGCTACGGCCCGTTTTGAATACTATCAGTATCCGGCAGCGCTCCCCATAGTGGAGTTCGGCTCCCTCAAGATGGACCTCTACCGGCGTGACTTCACCATCAACACCTTGGCCATAGCCCTGAATCCCAGCAGCTTCGGGTATCTGATCGACTTTTTCGGGGGGCAGCGGGATTTGAAGGACAAGGTCATCCGTGTGCTCCATAACTTGAGTTTTGTCGAGGACCCCACGCGCATTGTGCGGGCGATTCGCTTCGAGCAGCGCTTTGGTTTTCGCATCGGGAAGCAGGCCGCGGCATTGATCCGCAACGCTGTGCGCATGGGCTTGATCCAGAAACTGGGGGGGCGTCGCATCTTTCATGAGCTCCAGCTGATTCTGATGGAGGACGATCCCAGTCCGGCGCTGCGGAGGATGGCGGAATTTGGCCTGCTTGCCGTGATTTCTCCCAAAATGCGTTTCGAGCAGAAAATGGAGGAATTGTTCCAACGGCTGAAAGAATTGCTATCCTGGTATCAGTTGAGCTTTCTGGAGGAGCCGCTCGAACGATGGTGGGTTTACGTCCTGGGCCTCTTTTCCGCTCTCCGCGGAGAGGAACTCGAAGAGCTGTGGGAACGACTGCAGTTGACATCCAGCCAGCAGGAGCGATTACTCTGGACTTACCAAAAGGTCGACGAGCTGTTGCGCGGGTTTTTCCAGTTGCCGGATCATCGCCCCAGTGATATCTATCGGGCTCTTCAGCCGTTGCAGCCGGAAGAGCTGCTCTATATGATGGCCAGGACCCAGAAGAAGGCGGTCACCCGAGCGATAAGCCACTATTGCCATCGCTATCGCCATGTGCGCACGGAACTCAGCGGCAGAGATCTCCATGCCATGGGGGTCCCCCCCGGGCGCATCTACCGGACGATGCTGGATGCTCTGCTCGATGCACGGTTGAACGGGGAAGTCAGAAACCGTCAGGAAGAAGTAGCCTTCCTGCAGAGCCGCTATCGTGAGCTTTTTGGAGAGATCAAAAGCAAGGGGGGTGCTTCCGAGACTTCACTGCCCGGTGCTGAACCGGAAACGTGCCAAGAGGCGAAGAACTAATGCTGCAAGATATCGTTGTAAAGGCGGCCCTATACGCCATTCCGCTGCTCTGGGCGGTGGTGGCCCATGAAGTGGCGCACGGCCGGGTTGCTGAAAAACTGGGCGACCCTACGGCGCGTCTGATGGGAAGGCTGACGCTGAACCCCCTTGTGCACGTCGACCTGATGGGGACCATAATCGTTCCCCTCATCCTGCTCCTCATCCAGTCGCCGTTCCTCTTTGGATGGGCAAAACCGGTTCCGGTCAATTTCGCCAATCTGCGCGGGGGACGCCGAGACATGGCCCTCGTCGCCCTTTCCGGACCGGCGACGAACTTGTTGTTGGCCGCCCTTAGTGCCGGGCTTTACCACCTCATTCTTGCAGCATTCGAATACCGGTGGATTGCCGACAACACCGTGCTCGCCTGGGTGGCCGAACCGCTCTTCCTGATGGCCAGGATTTCGATCACCTTCAATCTGGTGTTGATGGCGTTCAATTTGATCCCTATTTTGCCGCTCGATGGCGGACGCATTCTGGTCGGGTTGTTGCCCGAGACTTTAGCTTGGCAAATGGAGCGTACGGAACGCTACGGGATGTTGATCATTCTTCTACTGATCGGTATGCCGGTACTGAGCTCATACCTGTGGGGGTACTTTCTCAATCCTATTATGAATATTTTTATGCGGCTGTTTCTTGGATAATCCATTTTGATTCTGTGAGGAGTTTGCGTGATGACCGAAAGGAAACGAATTCTGAGCGGCATGCGCCCCACCGGGCGGCTTCACCTGGGAAATCTCCACGGCGCCCTCGATAATTGGATTGAGCTTCAAAAGCAGTATGATTGCTTCTTTTTTGTTGCCGACTGGCACGCTCTGACGACCGACTACGCCACTCCCGGAGAGATCGAAAACAATACCTGGGAGATGATCCTCGATTGGTTGAGCGCCGGCCTCGACCCCGCATACTGCACGCTTTTTGTGCAGTCGGACATCAAGGAGCATGCCGAGCTCTATCTTCTCCTCGGGATGATCACCCCGTTGCCCTGGTTGGAACGCAACCCGACCTACAAGGACCAGCAGCAGCAACTCGATACCAAAGACCTTTCCACTTATGGGTTTCTGGGATATCCGGTCCTTCAGGCGGCCGACATCATCATCTACAAGGCCCACGGAGTGCCCGTCGGCAGAGATCAGCTGCCGCATGTCGAACTAACGCGCGAGATCGCCCGGCGCTTTAACTTCATGTATGAAAAAGAGGTCTTCCCCATTCCCGATCCACTCCTCACCGAAGTGCCGGTTTTGCCCGGGATCGATGGCCGCAAGATGAGCAAAAGCTACGGCAATGCCATCTTCATTACCGAATCCGAAGAGGGTATAAAAGAAAAAATATCGAGTATGTTGACGGATTACCACCGGGTGCGCCGATCGGATCCTGGAGATCCCGAGTTGTCGACCGTTTTCGCCTATCACAAACTCTATACCCCCGCTTCGGAGGTGTTGGAAATTGCGGAGGGCTGCCGTTCCGCGCGGATGGGTTGTGTCGAATGCAAGAAACGGCTGGCGGTGAACATGTTGGAGAAGCTGCGTCCGCTCCGTGAAAAACGGCTCCAGCTGGAACAGAATATGGACAGAGTTCGGGATATCATTGCGGCCGGCAATGCAAAAGCAAGAGCCGAGGCCACACGGACTATCGAAGAGGTGCGGGCCGCAGTCGGGTTAGGCTCCNATTCGGGATGAGATCTTTCAACGGGAAAGACTAAGGCGCCTGGAAATAAGGAATCGTCAAAGATTGGGAGACCGACTCGGTTTCAAAAGCCGAGTCGGTCTGGATGACATGGACATATACTTTTCGCCTGCGGCCTTACGTTACGGGACCCGGTATTCCTGCCGAGCCAAGAGCATCAGGCGGTGCCGGTGAGTTGCGTGCATGAGAGAGGTGCGACTTCAAAAGGCTCTCGCCCAAGCGGGCGTTGCATCACGGCGGGCCGCCGAGGACCTGATCCGGCAGGGGATGGTTTCGGTAAACGGTCGAGTAGTAACCGATATGGGACGCCTGGTGGACCTGCAAACCGACAGGGTCTACGTGAATCAAATCCTGGTGTCTGCATCGCAACCCAAAGTCTATCTGCTCTTCAATAAACCCAAACATTGTGTTACAACAACAACCGATCCGCAAGGACGCAGGACTGTTTTCGATTATATTCCTGATTTGGGAGTTCGCCTCTTTCCGGTGGGCCGTTTGGATTATGATGCCGAGGGGTTGCTCCTGTTCACCAACGATGGACCTCTGGCAAATCGCTTGCAGCATCCCCGTTACGGTGTTTCCAAGACCTACGAAGTCAAAGTGAAGGGGCAGCCGGACGAGGAAGCGTTGCGCCGGCTTCGCACCGGAGTCAGGCTCGATGAAGGGATTACCGCTCCCGCCGAAGTCCGGCTCTTGCGCCTCCTGCCGCAAGCCGCCTGGCTGCGGATCGTGCTCCATCAGGGCTGGAATCGTCAGATCAAACGCATGGGAGAGGCGGTGGGGCATCCGGTTCTTAAGCTCAAGAGGGTGGCTTACGGTCGGCTGAAATTGGGAAAAGTTGCTCTCGGCGCCCATCGCCCCCTCGACCCCGCAGAAATCCGGGGGCTCTACCGTAGTGTGCATCTTGATGAGGAGTAGATCGAAGAGAAATGGCGAATAGACGGCGTGGCAACTATCCCTACAGCATAGAGAGATCCTTTCCGCAGCAGGCAACCAGACGTCCGCCGGTTAAGAAGAAAAAGCGGCGTCCTCTGCGCGCTGTGGCAATGGTTTTTTTGGTCATCCTGATCGGGAGCCTTGCGGCCTTGGTCTTCAGTGCCAAGGCTCGAGACGCCGTTTTCTCCGTCATGCCCGTTCCCAAGAAACTGATCGCTTTGCGCTTGACCCACAACAGCAAGGAAGTCATCCTCATGCCGGGGTCCCAGTGCATTCTGAATCCTCGCGATTTGCTGCACTTGCTGGAAGTGCAAACGGACGGATGGCTCCCGTGGGGNACCCGGGTGTTTTCGTCGGACCTGGATGTCTCAAGGATGCGTAAAGAGCCCGTGGCCATGAAAGATCTCCTGCCCCAGGAATCGTTCGAAAAGCCCAGGACCGTCGAAATACGGACGTCATGGTGGGACCGGCCCCTCGGAGAGGTGTCCTTTCTGGTGCAATTGGATGCCAAGGACTGGCTGCAGAAGGCGAATGCCGCAACCGATGCGGATCGCAAGATCGGGTACTTGGAAAGAGCGCTGAAGGAGAATCCCGGAAATGTTCTGGTGAAGACGCAATTGGCCGGCGCTTATTTTGACAACAAAAAATACGATCCGGCGGCCAGACTGTACGAAGAAATCGATGAATCGGGGAAATCAAAAACGATTCTGGAGCGCCTCCTGCTGGCTTACCAGGCTCGGAATCGGGTAGATGAAGCACTGAAGACTTACCTGGATTTGCTCAAGCTCTCCGAAGACCCGGAAGCCTTCAAAGATTTCCTGCAGTATCTTCAGAAACATAAGTCAAAGGATGAGACGGTAAAATTCCTCGAAAAACATCAGCAGGATTTCCCCAAGAACTATCAAAGCTCGGTGCTCCTCCTGCTGGCTGATCTGAGTGCTCAGACGAAGAACTGGTCGAAGGCGTCCTCGGCCTATGAGAAGGCTATCAAGGCCGGCGTGAAAGATCCGGATGTCCTCTACAATCTGGCGGTCACCTACCAGCAGGGGGAGGATTCCGACAAGGCCATCCAGGCCCTGGAACGCTACCTGCAAAAGAACCCCAACGATATCAAGAGCTGGATGCATCTGGGAGAGCTGCAGGAGAAGAAAGGCGCGCTGTCGGCCGCAAAAACGACGTATGACACGCTGGTGCAGAAGAATCCTCAAAACAAGGAAGCCCTGCTCAAGCTGGTGGGCGTTCTCGAAAAGACGAAAGATAAGGCGGGCTTGCAAGGCGCTTATGAGAAGCTTGTCCAGATCCAGCCCAAAAACCGGACCGTTCAATACAACCTGGGGGTTCTCTATTATGAGGGCAGGAAGTGGGACAAGGCAGCCCAGTGTTTTGAAGCCATCGCTTCCTCGGATCCAAGGGATGTGGAATCGAGGAAGTATCTGTTGGATCTCTACCGCAAGATGAAGAACGAAAAAGGTGAGGCGGAAATGTTGCAGACCCTCGCCCAGTTGGATCCCAAGAACCAGAATTACTACGAGGCCATCTTTGCTTCCTATGATGAGAAGAAGGACTACAAGGGGATGGTGACGTTTTTCCGGAATGCCTCCCAGCACCATCCGGAATCCGTCGCCGTTCACAACTACCTCTTGTATGCACAGCTCAAACTGGGAGACAACAAAGGAGCGTTGAAGGAACTGGAAGACCTGATCCGACTCCAGCCCAAGGAGAAAAAACATTTGCGGCAGGCCGTCAGCCTTTACGAAAGCTCAGGTGAATATCCGGAGGCTCTGAAAAAACTGGATCAGATCATGAAGCTCGATCCCAAGGATAAAGAGGCCAAGGATGATTATCTGCGCATCAAAATGTTGATGCTCTCCAAGAAGAAGCCTGCGTAAACCATCTGCGTTTTGCCGGAGCCCTTCGGACTCACCCACTCCTGCACGTCCAGGTTGGTGGTTTTGTGTTGCACCGGTCCTGCTTTTGCGATATAAACACCGACAATGCAAGGGCGAGTAACTCAGCGGTGAGAGTGCCATCCTCACACGGTGGAAGTCGGAGGTTCGAATCCTCTCTCGCCCACCATTAAAACAATAGAGACTCCGAGGCCAAGCCTATGACGACTCGGGCCTCGAAGGGATCCTGGTGAACGGAAGCCAGATTCTGAAGGCGCCGGCTCAGGAGGTCACTCTCGATTATACGCTACCCGCCGCAGACGGTCTTGGCTGAGTCATCATTGAAGCCAAGGATCAGGCCGGCAATCGGACTACGGCCGAGAGCCGTCTCTCCCGTGGGCGCACTTCTTCCCAAAGAATTCCGCTAGCATCTCTTGATTCTTTCCGCCTGACGNTGGTCGGCAATTTGCCGGCACTACAGGATGTTATACCACCTTTCGTAGGGCTCAAGGGCTGTGCTGGCGACCAAACCACCTTTCTCGATCAGGTCTATCTGGAGGGTGTTGTTCGTGATGAGGGGGAAATGGATTCCTGGCCGCCAACGGTTGCCCGATTTCCAGAAAGGTGGGACAGAACGTCTATTTCAGTTACCTGGCGAAACTCGAGGAAGGGAAGAATGCCTTCGTGATCGAAGCCCGGGACCTCCCTGGAAACCGTACCAAAAAGAAAGTCGAGTTCCACAGAAGACTCCAGAAAGTCAGGTATATCGGATCACGACTGAGTGTGGCGCTGCTGCCAATGGAGCGCAAAGGGACAGCGGCTTTCACTGCCGATGCCGTGGAGGAGGGTCTATTGACGGAACTCATCAGCGGCCATCGATTTCAGGTGGTGGAAAGGAGGAGGCTGGAAGAGATTCTTCGAGAGCAGAAGTTGAGTGCGAGTGAGCTTGCGGACCCTATGCAGCCACGCGCATCGGCAGGATCATGGCGGCAAATTGTGTGCTTATGGGGTCACTGCTGGAGAAGAGTGCCCTGCAAGTGGGTCGAAAATGATTGGACGAAGCCGAACTTTGCGTGGAAAGGAGATCGACAATGGTATTGAAGACCAAGAAGGAAGGGCCTGCTTCCTTTAAGCTCAAGGGAATTGTGAAAGAAGAGTCCCCGGAGGGGAAACCTTTGTATCAAGTACTTATCGAGAGCGGTTCGAATAGAACAACTACAGAGAGGGACGGAACGTTCGATATTGAGATTAGTCTTGACGACAATGGGGATTTTGCCTTGTCTGCCACAAAAAAAGACTTTTTGGAATGGGCGGATTGGGGACATCTTGATCATGAAACGTTGAAACACGGTTTGCTGATCTACATGACTAAGAGCAAGCCGTCGGGACCGGGTTGTTGTTGTGGACAAGTGACGGTCTGTGCAACAGGAATAGGAACTCAGGCCAAGGTGCGGCTTGATGCAAAACCTTGGACAAATACTAATGCATCAGGAAATTATGGTCCCCTTTGCGCTCCGGCAGGCTGGCATACGTTATGGGCGAAAAAAACCAACATTGCCGCCAAACCGTTCAGTGTTTACTTGCCCCTGGGAGCAACCGTCCCAATTAATATTTGTATTTAGCATCATCAGATTGTGTTGACGAAAGCGGGTAACAAAGCCGTCGGGGCGCATCGGCCCCGGTAACTCTCGGCCGCCGATCGAGGAGATTCTTCCGGTAACCTTCCCATAAGAGCCCTTGGGACGAGGGGAAAGCCATGCATTCACAGACTGGTCGCTCTGCAGGATGGTTCCTGTTCGCCTTCAGCTGTTTCATCATTCTGCTGAACGCCCGGGCGAGCCCTTGTTTGGCGCAAGACGGGGGTATTGACTTCACTTCTTCACCTAACCCTCTGGGATCGGGCGCCAGGGCTCTGGGCATGGGAGGGGCCTTTATCGCCGTGGCCGACGATGCCACAGCAGCTTCCTGGAACCCTGGCGGTCTGGTCCAACTGGAACGACCGGAAATTTCCGCCGTGGGGGAGGCCGTTCGCTTGACGGAAGACAACCAATTCAAGGAGCGTCCGGAAGGGTCAGGGAAGCAGAGCTCCAAGAGCGCATCATTAAACTACCTCAGTGCAGCCTATCCGTTCACCCTCCTGGATCACAACATGGTCGTCTCCATGAACTACCAGCATCTGTATGATTTCTCGAGGAAGTGGCAGGTCGGCATGCTTTCCGACAACCCATACATGAAGACGGATTGGGGTTATCAGGCTGATGGCGGGCTCTATGCCTATGGTCTTGCCTATTCGGTCCAGCTTATTCCTCAACTCTCCTTCGGCTTCACTTTAAATTTCTGGCAGGATGGGATTTATCAAAACGGCTGGCAAACTTTGACCCGTTGGCATGTTCTCATTGATATGGGGAAGAACCGCAGGTTTACGGAGGACTATTTGCGCAATGACCGCTACTCATTTAATGGGTTCAACGCGAACCTCGGGTTCCTCTGGAACATAACCGAACAGTTGAATCTGGGAGTGGTCTTCAAGTCGCCTTTCACGGCCGGTATAAGGCATGATTTTGATGCGGTCACCGTTGACAATTACTCAAATAGGAAAAAGCAACCGGTGCCCTATCTGGAAAACGGCACCGACTTTTTTGACCTGGGAATGCCCATGTCCTATGGGTTTGGGCTCGCCTATCGATTTTCGGACCGGCTGACACTCTCGGCTGACGTGTACCGAACGGAGTGGGGACGCTTCCTCATCTCCACTCCGGATGGCAAAGAGTTCTCGGCGTTGAGCGGACTGCCTAAAGATCAATCGGATGTCAGCGCCACGACGCAGGCTCATGTGGGTGCTGAATATCTCATCATCAAACCGAAGTACACGATCCCCTTGCGCGCCGGTTTCTTCTACGACCCGGGACCGGCGGAAAAGAGCCCCGATAACTACTACGGATTCAGCGCAGGCACAGGGATCGGAATAGGTCGTTTTGTCTTTGATCTGGCCTACGTTTATCGCTTCGGAAATGACGTAAAGAAAACCCTTGTCGAGGGCGTCACCTTTTCCCAAAACGTTGCCGAACATGCCGTGTATACGTCTCTTATCATCCATTTCTGACGGATGGGGAGGGATGGAGCCGAGAAGGTGGGGCTTCTTCTCGAACCCAGGATTTTGGCTTTTTAACCCTGAACCAGGCAGCGTCGATCCTTAACCTCCCTGGGCCTTCAAGGCATTAGGGAAGGACCCGTCGTGCCCCCAGGAAATGCTCCCGCCAATACTTCTCGCTGAGAAGGTCTTCCCGCACGCATCCCCCGGTACTCGAAGAGTGGATGAACCGGCCATGGTCCACGTAGATTCCCACGTGTGAGGCGCCTTTCTTTTCGATCTCAAAAAAGAGAAGGTCTCCCTGGCGAAAGCCGTCGCCCTTTACCTCCTGTCCTATTCGGAACTGGTCGTAGGATTGCCGGGGAAGGCGAATTCCAAGTTGCTGGTAAACCCAGGAGGTGAAACCCGAACAATCGAAACCGGCGTCCGGGGTGATGCCACCTGCGCGATAGGGAACGCCCAACTGGGAGTGTGCCACCCGGATCAGGGTTCTTGTGTCGGCGGTCGGCGGCAGCTGGGACCGGTAGTGTTTATCCGGACCGCAGCCACCAAACAGGAGCACGAGGGCAACCAGACCGGAGGCCGTGCGAATGTTGGTGAACAACCCTGGGATCATAGGCCACGATGATGGGCAGTTTGGTTGATCGTAAGATGCCCGGGTCCAGGAGGAAAAAACGGGAATGGCCGAATGCTTGCCTCCCGGCCCAACGCTGACAACAAGACTCCTCGAATCGATACCTGGTGAACCAAACTCAAAAATCAGCATATGCCATGACCGGTCAGGCGGCAAGTACCCAAAAGCGATAAGACCGCCGGTAGCGTGAGAATCACGGAGGTAGTAAAGGCAAGGGAATTTGGCTCTGGTCGAATTCGGTGTATTGTAGAGGCATAGATAATGCGGTAAAGATTGTAAGTGTTGCATTTTGATCGCATGATGATGCCTGCTTCCCGTGTTTGGGGCGAAAAGGATGGAGAAGGTTGCCGTGCAGCGGCGGTTGGCGCATCCCCGCAAGGAACAC
>JGI20214J51650_10002460_pt1 | contig 11660 bp, 9 predicted proteins | sample WetSurMetagenome_FD_51650 | JGI IMG/M metagenome (IMG submission 51650)
AATAGCAAGGTCACGTTTCTGTTCCGGCTGGTCGGTCATGATGAATATGAGATCGAAACGGGAAAGCAGAGAGGGGGGCATGTTGATCTGGTCGGAAATATCCCCATACATGTCGAACCTGCCGTATTTTGGATTTGCTGCCCCCAGGAGAGCGCAACGCGATTTGAGCGTTGCAGTGATTCCTGCTTTGGCGACACTGATGGATTGTTGCTCCATTGCCTCATGGAGAGCAGACCGGTCTTCTTTCTGCATTTTATCCATTTCATCTACCGCACAGACCCCCATATCTGCGAGTACGAGAGCCCCTGCTTCCAGAGTCCATCGGCCTTCACCGAATTCATCTTTGACTGCGGTTGCTGTTAAACCGGCAGAAGTTGATGACTGACCACTCGTATAGATCGCTCTTGGTGATAGCTTTACAACATACCGGAGCAGCTGGCTTTTTGCAATACCAGGATCCCCGATGAGTAAAACATGGATGTCACCACGGAGGTGGCTGCCATCCGGCATCTGCTTTGCGATCCCCCCGAAAAGCTGAAGTGCGATTGCCTCTTTGACATCTTCGCTACCGTAGATTGTCGGTGCAATTGAGTGAGTGATCTTACGATAGATCATTGGATCGCTGCTCAGAGCTTTGATCTCATCTTCATCTTTCTCGTCAATCTCAACTTCTTCAAACTCCTTCTCGGCAATTTCGATTGAATTACATTCCAGAAAAATATCAAAGACGGTACTCTTCTCTCCTTTTACAATCCGCTGCATCGAACGGAGAATACCGTTGATTACCACACGGTCACCTGGTGCCACCTTACCAGACAGGTCATCTGTCACGTCAACATCAAGTGTCTGTGGCTGCTCGCCTCCACGGAGACCCTCAGGAGATTCCTGTATCCGAAGTTTCTGGGAATCAACAAACTTTGAGCGTTTCGGCAATAGTTCAAGTTTCTTGAATGCACACCCGTCAGTTGCACATCCTTCAGGTTCGATAAATTTCCCATATTTCTGCTTTTTAATCGTGAAATGTCCTGCAGGGCATTTGAATGCGGCTTCAATTATGCGTGGCCTGACTTCTGTCGTCTTGCGAAGGATACCTTCTGCTGACAGGAATCTGTTGATATCATCTGATCGTATATTGCGGATGCCTGTTTTTTTAGGGAGATTGGTGAACCTGATGTTAATACCCTTTGGCTCTTTGCCATCTTTCACCCTGATTAACTGGCCATTTTTTATTGCATCCCACACATCTTCGAGGACTTTACCGGGATTTTCCAGAAGTTCATCTGCGAGTGCGATGCCAGCCTTGCCAAACCGTTCAACTTCCCGGTAGTCTATATAAAGTGATCTTTTGTGAGGATATTCACGGGATATCTCGCCCATCTCTTTTTTGTATTTGCTTTTTAACAGTTTGCCCCAGCTTTCTGTTTTATCGGTATCATGCAAATCAGGATTTTTATCCATTTTTTCCCTCACCTGTTCTTTGTTGAGGAGAGAACGAAACGTGCGATCAGTGCCTCCATCTGGATATCACTACTCGATCCTTCTGAGAGCCTGAAGTCGGTTTCACCGAGATGGTTGATCAGCTGAACTTTTAGTCCCCTGTTCATCTCTCTCTTGACAATCGCACGATAACACTGGTTGATCAGCTCATTGGGAGCGATACCACGCTCGTGCAGAAGATATGCAAGGAGCGATTCGGCGCCATCAAAGTCTCCTGTAAGAGAAAGCTTCAGGAGGTCCTCAATTTCATCTGGTCGGGCAGTGGATGTTATTGAATATACCATTTTTTCGTCTATCGTAAAACTAAGTATAGCGGCACCCTGGAGTGCATTGATTGCCTTTCGCATATCTCCCTGGGCAATATAGACAATTGCATTTATTGCTTCCTCTGATAAGCAGAGCCCCTCGCAACCGGCGATCCTGCGCATTTCTTCTTTCACCGCGTCTGGTGCCAGAGGTTTAAACCGGTAAATTGCACACCTGCTTTGGATTGGATCAATAATCTTGGAAGAATAATTGCAGGAAAGAATAAACCTGCATGTCTGTGCGTAGCTCTCCATTGTCCGGCGCAAGGCTGCCTGTGCATCGGTGGTCAGTGCATCAGCCTCATCTAAAAAAAGGATTTTGAACGTCGCTTCTCCGAGAGGTGTTGTCCGTGCGAATTGTTTGATCTGGTTTCGTACCACATCGATACCACGTTCATCAGATGCGTTGAGTTCACGAAAATTCATCTGCCAGGATTCCTTAAAAAATTCATGCGCAAGGGTTACTGCGGCAGTTGTCTTGCCGACACCAGCACTTCCGGTAAAGAGGAGGTGAGGCAGATTTCCGCTCTTTACATATGATGATAATCTTTCTACAATTTCATCCTGCCCCACGATATCAGCGAGTTTTTGTGGCCGGTATTTTTCAATCCAGATGGTATGGTTCTTTTCCATTGGCATCTTCTCTTCTTTTTAATTTACTACTCTTTTGCGCACAGGAGCGGATAGAATCGCCTGGTCTGTAGTTGGGAAAACTTTTGCAACCAGAGAAAATTACCCGCTCTTTTTAATGAATGTCATAATGTTTATCATAAGGGTTTTGAAATTACTTTCCATGCAAAGAAAATATGGTGTAACCGCTTTTATGATCATTTTAATATGTGCTGCGCCGGTTGCGGCATCAACGGCGAAAATTACTTCTGGTGCTCCGGTTTTTATTGGTGAAAGCAATGTCGATATTTCCAGAGCACTGAATGGATGTCATACGATAGGATGGTGGCAAAATGGCACAGGCACCAGCGCGCCCCCTGAAAAAAATCTGACGTTATACGAAATAAATACGCAATCGGATAAAATATACCATTATAATATCAGTCCGGAGGTTTTTGCTGGTTATTCAGGCACATGGTATTGTGTTGATAAAAGTCCCGTCGTTGTTTTTAGAGTTCTTGAACCACAAATCGATATCAAAGTCTGGGATCAGGATCTCAATCAGGATGTGAGCGGGAAATCTGTACCGATCTCTGCGAATATAACCTATCGTGTCGATACGAATCTGTATCAGGCGTTCAATCCACTCTTTCGCCCTGATGTTACCCCTTCAGATTCATTTTTTTCTGTTTCATTGATCGATCCCTATGGCCAGAGTATCAGCAATATTTTTACCGGAAGTGCCGGAAATGCTCAGACTCCGATACTATTTTTCGATAAACGGCCATTTATCGACAAATCACCGTACTTCTGGAAAGACGGTGAGGACTGGAACCGAAGTGCGCGGAATGCATATGGCGAACTACTCTATCCGGCAGGGACGTACACCTTCCTGATAAGCCAGAATCTCAATCACATGAAGGAGAGCTACACGAACAGCGGTACTTTGGATCCTGAAGGGAAGATAACTCAGAAAAATACAATCACATTCGTTGCAGATACCAAACCTCTTGCCACGCTGCCTATTACTCAACCTCTTCTGACAACGATACCTGATACAACCTCCCTTCCACCAATGACCGCAACTCCTGTTTTTACATCTGCACCGATTGCAAAAAAGACGACCTATACCCCCTTACCGGGATGGGTAGCACTATTCGGGGTTGTCATGGCAGGTTTCTTTATTCTGCGCAGGTATCGATAATGGCAGGTATCCACTTTTTTAATAGCATTCAACTTCAATAATAACAAAAGGGAAGAAATGGAGAAATCTATGAATTTCAGGATACTGTTTCTGGTCATTCTTTTAGTCATCGGCTTCACTGCGCCGGTTATCGCTGCAGATGAGACTGCCCAGACCGACGATCCATGGTTCTGGTATAACAAAGCCGTAGATCTGGCAAATGAAGGAAAATTTCAGGAGGCCCTGCAGGCAAATGAGAGAGCTCTTGCTATGAATGAGAGCATCCCGCTTGCACAGGCAAATGAGGCTGGAATCCTTGTTCAACTTGGCAGATATGATGAGGCAATTATTGCTGCGGACAAGGCTCTTGCAATAAAGGCAAATACTACCACTGCATTTGCTGTTGCATATTCGAACAAAGGTGATGCTCTTCGCCATCTCGGAAGAATCGACGAAGCAAAGGTAGCATTTGCAAAAGCCTATGAGCTTGATACTAGCCTCGTACCCCCGGACATGAATCGGGTGCCGGTTTCTCCTGCGCCAACCAGATCTCCTCTCTCATGGCCTGTTGCGCCATTGGCGGTGGCTCTAGTCTCGCTTATGTATGGTTTTTTCCTTCGGAACAGGGATTAACCCTATTTTTACCCTTTATCAGTTTTAAAGATCAGAAAGATATCTCTTTGATAGAAGATATCCTGGTTACTCTCTTTGAGTATGAGTTGTTTGCTGTCCTTTGAATTAAATCCGAAAATCAGTGTCGAACTGTACCCTCTTGCCAGTCATGGAAACGACATCTTAATGCAAAGGGTAGATTGTTGTGGCGCTGACTATATCTTGAATACAGTTACCCGACAAATCTGATANAGTAGTATGGAAGGGACTGCCCGGGTATTTGCAGGTGAGTATGGAGGTTCAACGCTCACNGTACAGGATANTGATTCCCGAAGTCCGGCATGGATTGTTACTCCGGGTGGGGCCTGGTGCCGTTTATTATTTCTTTCCGGTGCANTGACCGAGGTTGAGGAGATTGGGGATATGATGCACATCCGNATCGCTGATCCAACGGGTGGATTTAACCTGATGATCGGCGGTCGGAATACACCACTTGCCGGAACATTCCGCAAACTCCCTGTTCCGTCATTTGTTACCGTCACCGGGCGAGCTCAGATGTACATGAAACAGGGTGAAGCGATACTCTCTGTTCGTCCTGAAAATGTTCTGGTTGTTGATCGTCTTGTTCGTGACCAGTGGGTTCTTGCAACTGCGAAATCGACTATGAGACGTNTCCGCTCTATGCACCTCGCTATAATAGGCAATTGTGCGGATGAGCACTTTCTTACTGCAGTCAGACATTATTCATTGACAAAAAACCGGCTCCGTGATCTGGCATTGATGGTAGAAAGTGCTATTAAGACCGTTAACTCCTCGGAAAATGTTGGATCTGCACAGCCCGATATTCGTATACTGGTGACGGAGCTCGTGCAGACAGGCAGCGGGAAGCTGGGTATTGCGATAGATGACATTATTGAACAGGCAGCGGCGTGCGGCATATCACAGGAAGCTGTTCTTTCTGCGATCGAATCTCTTATCATCGATGACGAATGCTACCAGCCCCAGAAGGGATTTATTAAATTATTATGAACCTGGAATTTTTTGGCGATGGACCGGCACTTGTTATTGAAGGTGAACAACGACTGCTTATTGTAACTGACCTCCATTTCGGTATTGAGACGGATCTCGCTGCTCACGGTCTGCATTTCAGAAGCAGGAGCAATGAACGGCTCGAGCATCTATTAAAAACAATCGACTCAGCTGATCCTGACCTCCTCATCCTGCTGGGCGATATCAAACATAATATTCCTTCCCTTAACCGGCAGGAATATTATGAAATGCCGGGGATTTTCAATGCAATTCGCAGCCGAATTCCCCTGAAGGTATTCCCCGGAAACCATGACATTGGTATCGAACGATATCTCATCAGTACCGAACTCCAACCCAGAGATGGTGCAATCATTGATGGTGTAGGATATCTTCACGGACATATGTACCCTTCCCCACATCTTGCCGGACACCTGATTGTCGTTGGTCACCACCATCCCCTGTTCTCACTCAAAGATGACGTCGGATGCTCCCTTCAGGCTCCGGCATACCTGAGGGCTGGTCTAAACATAAACAGGCTGGGAATGATTACGAGACCTGAAAAGACTTCTCTAACCCGCGTTCTGTTCATGCCATCTTTTAATGAGATTGCAGGATACGACATCCTTCAGATAATCAAAAATCCTTTCTCACCTATTTCGAGATGCATGAACACTGAAGAAGCTGAGATTATCCTTGCCGATGGGACGTACATCGGCCCCATCAGTTCGCTGCAGCCTGATGAAACCGATTGAAGAACTCGATCCAAGGGTTCAGGCCTGTATAAAAAAGCGCGGATTTTCCGTACTTTCTGATGCCCAGAAACATGCAATACCATATATTCTCAAAGGAAACCACGTCGTTCTGATCGCACCAACCGGTACCGGAAAAACCGAAAGCGCGATGTTACCGGTCTTTAATGCTCTCCTCTCAATGCCAGCTGGCGGGGGTTTCAAAGCTCTGTATATTACGCCATTGCGTTCACTCAATCGTGATATACTTGCCCGAATGCAATGGTGGTGCGGTGAACTCGGACTGTCTATTGGCGTGCGGCATGGGGATACCCCAATGGCAGAACGCCGTAAACAGGCATTATTCCCCCCGGATCTCCTTATTACCACTCCTGAAACATGTCAGGCACTGTTCATGGGAAAACGGCTGCGGAAGCATTTAGCGCAGGTCAGATTCGTCATTATCGATGAGATCCATGAACTTGCCGGAAGCAAACGCGGTGCCCAGCTTATCATCGCGCTTGAACGACTTCATGAGTATGCAGGTGAATTCCAGCGCATCGGATTATCGGCAACTGTGGGAAATCCTGAGGATATTGCGCGTTTCCTCTGCGGTGAACGCCCGTTTTCGATTGTTTCTGTTCCCGTTGCAAAGCAACTGCACATCACTGTTAAATTCGTCGGGGATGATTTTCAGAAACAGACGGAGGCACTCTCAAAATTCCTGAAAAAGGAAGGATCAACACTCGTCTTTGTGAATACCCGGGTGACTGCGGAAGCGCTGGGACATGCCCTTTACGAACGTGGTGATGTTGAGGTGCATCATGGATCACTTTCAAAAGAGGTGAGAATCGATGCCGAAGAAAGATTCAAACGCGGAAAGATTCGGACGCTCATCTGTACTTCATCAATGGAGCTCGGTATAGATATAGGCCGGGTTGACCATGTAATACAGTTCGGATCCCCGCGGGAAGTTGCACGGCTCATCCAGCGAGTAGGCCGTGCCGGTCACCAGTTGAATACCATTTCCCGGGGGACAATTCTCGCAACCGGATTTGATGACCTGCTCGAGTCCCTCGTTATTGCAAAGAAGGCTAAAGGAAACGAGATCGAACGAGTTGTGCCCCACAGGAATGCCGCTGATGTTCTTGCCAACCAGGTTGCTGCTATTGCCGTGGAGTATGGGCAGGTAGAACGGTTAAAAATCCATGAGATGCTCGAACGCACGTCCATTTTTTGTGGTAGTGGTAATCTCCTGGATGATGTTTGCCGGCAAATGGAAGAGCACCGGTTAATCCGTATCGACGGCAGCCGGATTGTCACGACAGCTCGTGCCCGGCGATATCTTGCCGGTAATCTCTCCATGATACAGGACGAGCAAAAGGTGCCGATCTTTGATATGGTGTCCCGAAGAACTGTAGGTTCACTCGATGAATCTTTTGTAGTCGGATGGATTCATACCGGGGCAGTTTTTATCACCAAAGGCCAACTCTGGCGGGTTATTGAGATCGCTGATGGAAAACTGACGGTAGAACCTGCAAAGAAAACACAGGGGGAACTCCCCTCATGGGAAGGGGAGCAGATTCCGGTACCGTTCTCAGTCGCCAGCGAGGTTGGGAGAATGCGGAGGAGACGTGACATTTCGGAATATACCCTGGAGCCGGATAGCATCACCTTCGCCGAAAAGGTCCTTTCCGAAATGGACAAAAATCGGTCCCAGATCCCAACAGACCTTCTCATCACGCTGGAAAATTCTGATGACGGCGTAGTCTGCAATATCTGTGCCGGGCATAAAACAAACGAAGCCCTGGGACGTGTTCTTTCAATACTTATCTCGGCACGGTACGGAACGACGGTCGGTCTTGAACTTGACGCATATCGCATACTATTGCGACTTCCGTCCTCTATCAGGACTGCAGATGTCCGGGATCTGCTGCTCTCCCTTGATCCATCACATATGCCCGGAATTCTCCGGCTTGCCCTGAAACGAACGGCACTTTTCAAGTGGAAACTGGTTCAGATAGCAAAGAAATTCGGTGCTATCGATCCGGATGCAGACTATGAAAAGATTAGCATCCGTCGTTTATTGGAATACTTTGATGGAACAGTAGTTCAACAGGAAGCATACCGAGAATTACTTTCAGACTATATGGACATCGACAGTGCCGTTGCTATTATTCGCCGGGTAAAAAAGGGAGAGATCTGTGTTACGTTGGGACCATATTCAATGATTGGTGCTGGAGGATTGTTTTCGTCCCGGGATCAAATCCCACCCCCTACTGCTGATCAGGCAGTACTCACCATGCTGAAACGAAGACTTGACCAGGACGATATTCTTCTCGCATGTATGAACTGTAAGGACTGGATGAGCAGAACGGTTGTTTCCCGGGTTCCTGATCACCCACAATGTCCAAAATGCGGGGCGCGTCTTATTGCAGCACTCAAACCCTACGAAGATGAATTATATGCAGGTATCCGGAAATTGCAAAAAACCCAAAGTGAGCGGTCAGTTGAGCAGCGCCTTCTAAAAAATGCAAATATTGTTCTATCGAGTGGGAAAAAGGCAGTGATAGCCCTTTCGGCACGGGGTGTCGGCCCGGAGAACGCATCCCGCATTCTTGCAACACTGGCTGAAGGTGATGCTTTCTATAGAGAGATTATGAAAGCAGAACGGAATTTCATCCAGACTCATCGGTACTGGTCGTAACTAAAAAAAAAAAGTATTTTCTAAAAATAAATTACATAATGCTTTCAAGTTTCTGTTCGAGAAAATCCAGACCCTTTTTGATGTCTTCCAGGTTTTTCCCACCGGTAAGGATGATCTTTCCGGAGGAGAAGAGAAGTGCAACAATTTTTGGATCCTTTATTCTGTACACAAGTCCGGGGAACTGCTCTGGCTCGTACTCAATGTTTTCGAGATTGAGTGTGATAACTACTTTGTTAAGATTGATGTATTTCCCGATATCATACGAACAGACAATATTTGTTATTGCCACTTTTGGCTCTTTGTAGGTATCAACCCCCGCCTCCTTAAGGGACTTCATAATTATCCTGAGCCCGTCAGTGAGCGCCTTTTTATCCCGGATACCCGTCAATACAACTTTACCTGATGAAAAAATCAGGGACGCAATCTTCGGGTTCTCGATCCGGTAGACTGCTCCGGGGAACCGTTTTGTATTGAGCTCGCAGCTTTTTATTTTACCGGAAACATCAACGAGATCAATAGAATCGGCTATAACACCAGATGCTACAATATTCTCAATTTTCAATGACTCGTACTTTTTCTCTGCCATCCACTATACTATACTTTTCCTTCAACCATAATACTAATGGACAATCTTTATGTTCTCTCGGGGAAGATGCCCTCCCGAACCTCCTCCTCCATAATGATAGAAATGTTTGGTAAAGGAAAAATAGTGTGCCCATTTGAAATAACCTTCACCATAGATAAAAGAATAAATTTTCAAAATATTTTCATAGAATAAACAATCACTGTAAAAAACCGAGAATTCCTCAAGGGGATATATATTCGTGAAATCAGTATACAATCTTCAGAAAAAAAAATTGTCCGCACCAGAATTGTAAAGAAATTTAATGTGCTCCTCTCATCTGAAGATACATTAATTGTGGGGGTTATTCATCTGCTTTGAAAAATATGGTGCATATATGAATCGAAATACTCATTAACTGCACCATCTAACAGATTTGGAATGGTGCGGTATTCTGTCACAATGGACGATAGTCTTACAGACACTATCGATAAATCGTGTGAAAAACGAAAAATATCCCGGTCTGACTGGATAAGTGAAGCATGCCATACTCACCTTGAAAGAAAACCCGGCTCCGGCATAGGTGGTGCATCCTCCCTGCCACCCGCTGCCCCGGTGGTTGGTCCTGACGATCATAACATGTCAATCTACAATGAAACATTCAGGGATTTCCACATTGATGTCCCTGAATACTTTAACTTTGGTTTTGATGTGATCGATGCGTGGGCGAATCAGGATAGGAACAAGCTGGCTATGATCTGGGTGAACCAGGATGGCACCGAAGAAAAATTTACTTTCTGGGATTTAATGAGGCTTTCCAACCAGATAGTGAATATCATGATCAAATATGGGGTCAATAAAGGCGACCGGGTTCTTATTATGCTCCCCCGTGTTCCCGAATGGTGGACATTTACTCTTGCATTGATCAAACGTGGTGCAGTATACTGTCCGGCACCAACTATGTTGACCGCACAGGATCTGAAATACCGGATAAATATTGCTGAGATCAAAATGGTCATTACAAGTCTGGAGCATGCGGAAAAAATTGAAGCGGTCGCAAAGGAATGTCCTTCATTATCCTGCAAAATTGTAATCGATGGCAAACGGCCGGGCTGGATTAGTTACCCCGTTGAACTTGACTTTCCGGCTCCGGTGTCAACAAAAATCGTCTCACTTCCCGGAATGAAAAAAACCCGAAGTACCGATCCTCTCGTGATTTTTTTTACTTCAGGAACGACCGGAGAACCCAAGATGGCGGTGCATGACCAGAGCTATGCTCTTGGTCATATTGTTACTGCACGGTTCTGGCATGACATACGCACCAATGATCTCCATTTTACTCTCTCTGATACCGGTTGGGCGAAAAGTGCCTGGGGAAAATTTTACGGGCAGTGGATCGAAGGTGCAGCGATCTTTGTATATGATATTCGTAGTAAATTCAATCCGACTGAAATTCTGCCCCTTATTGAGAAATACGGCATAACAACGTTCTGCTGTCCCCCAACCATTTATCGCATGCTTATTCTCGCAGATCTGGATAAGTTCGATTTTACCGAACTCAGGCACTGTGTGAGTGCCGGGGAACCACTCAATCCTGAGGTAATTAAGGCGTGGAAGGATGCGACGGGGCTCACGATTTACGAAGGTTACGGCCAGACCGAGACAGTGCTTTGTATTGGTACGTTCCCTGGCATGACACCGAAATTCGGGTCTATGGGAAAGCCGTCGCCGGGTTGGCAGATTGAACTGCATGATGATCAGGGGGAACAGGTTGGCCTTCATGAAGAGGGAAAAATCGCCATAAAACTCAATCCACGTCCTGTGGGCATATTCCGGGAATATCTGAACAACGATGAAGACAATAAGAAATCGTTCGTGAACGGTTTTTACTATACCGGAGATAAGGCGTATAAAGATGAAGATGGTTATTACTGGTTCATTGGGAGAGATGATGACGTTATCAAAGCTTCAGGTTACCGCATTGGTCCTTTTGAGGTGGAAAGTGCGCTCCTCGAGCATCCATCCGTTCAGGAAGCAGCTGTCGTCGGGTCACCGGATGATATACGCGGACTCATCGTCAAAGCGTTTGTAATTCTTAAACCCGGAATCAAACCCTCTGAAGCACTTATTCGTGAGATCCAGAATCATGTGAAAAAAGTTACAGCACCCTACAAATATCCACGTGCGATCGAGTTTGTGGATTCACTCCCAAAAACCATATCAGGAAAAATTAAACGGAATGAGCTCCGTGCTCGGGAAATGAAAAAATCTTTAAATGAGAATCAAGCCGGAAAGGGCTAGTGATCCTCTATCTTTATTTAATTTCGTACATAATGTATACAAGCGCGAGGGTAGCCAAGCCAGGTCAACGGCGTCAGGTTCAGGGCCTGATCTCGCAGGAGTTCTTGGGTTCGAATCCCATCCCTCG
>JGI20214J51650_10002461_pt1 | contig 11660 bp, 12 predicted proteins | sample WetSurMetagenome_FD_51650 | JGI IMG/M metagenome (IMG submission 51650)
ACGGAGGCGTTGAGCATCTCCTTGATGATATCCCGCATGGTCAGATCGAGCCCCCCGGGCGTGTCGAGCTGGATGACGATGGCCTCGGAACCCGACTCCGCTGCCTGCTTGATGCTCTTGACGATGTACTCGCCAATGGGCGGAGTGATGACCTCGTTGACGGTAATGACATCGACGATGTGTTTCTCCTCGGCGGCCTGGAGGATCAGGCCGGGCGCCATCGCTGCAAGGAAAAACGCGGCAATTGCGGCCAGCACCATCAATTTTCTATCGGGGAGCTTTTTCATCGCATGCCCTCACAGGATCTTCATGATTTTCTGCACGTCTTCCCAGACCAGCTTCTTCGCGTCGGGGTTGCGAAGGAGGTACGCCGGATGATAGGTCGGCATGAGCTTGCGGCCATGGTAATCGTGGAATTTCCCCCGGATCGACGAGATGGGCGCCTCGGTGCGAAGAAGCGTCTTTGCCGCGAAGGTCCCCAGGGCGCAGATGATNTCCGGGTTGATGGCCTCGAGCTGCTTCACCAGGAAGGGCTCGCAGGTCGCAATCTCGTCTTCCTTCGGGTTGCGGTTCCCGGGCGGCCGGCATTTCAGGATGTTGCAGATGTAGACGTCCTCTCGCTTGAGTCCCATGGCGTGGATGATCTTGGTCAGGAGCTGCCCTGCGCGGCCTACGAACGGCCTGCCCTGGTTGTCTTCTTCCTCGCCGGGGGCCTCGCCGACAAAGACGAGCTTTGCCGTGGCGCTCCCCTCGCCGAAAACGAGGTTCTTCCGTGTTCCGGAAAGCGGGCACCGGGTGCACTCACCCAGTTCCTCCCGGACCCCTGCAAGGGTCATCGGTTTTTTGCGGGCCCCGGCTGCCGCCTTTTTCTTCTCTTCCAGTAGATCCCCCTGCCTTTCTTCTTCCCTCCGGCCCATGGGTGAACCCCTCATCGTCAGGCGGGAAACGGGGTTGAAGGAATCGCACCCGTTCGAGACGTGGTTTTTCAGGGCGGCCACGAGGTCTCGCAGTTCGCCCCGAAGATCCTCTCCTCTATCCACGGGCGGCTCCTTTTCGTTTCCCGATGAGTTCCAGCACACGGTCCAGGATCCTCGCGGCCACGTCCATCTTGTCCATGAGCGGAAGGTCCACCGATCCGCCGTCGCGGTCGAGAATCTTGACGATGTTCGTCTCCGTCTGGAAACCCGCCCCGGGCTTTGTGATGTCGTTTGCCACGATTAGATCCATATTCTTTTCGATCATTTTTTTTGTCGCATACTGGATCAGGTTGTCCGTTTCGACGGCAAAGCCCACGAGAATCCGGTCGCCTTTGATTTTTCCCACCTCGGAGATGATGTCCGGGTTTCGTTCCAAACGGATCTCCAGGGGCCTGTCCGTTTTCTTGATCTTCGAATCGGAAAATCCCGAAGGCCGGTAATCAGCCACGGCAGCCGATTTTACGACGACGGACGCCTTTCCCATATTGGCCATGACCGCATCGCGCATCTCTGCGGCCGAGGACACGGGGAGGAACGCAACGCCTCGCGGCTGCGGCAAACTGGCGGGACCGCTGACAAGGGTCACTTCGGCCCCCCTTCGCTTCGCCATGACGGCTACGGCATATCCCATCTTGCCCGAGGAGTAGTTCGTGATGAACCGGACGGGGTCGAAGGCCTCCCTCGTCGGGCCGGCCGTCACGAGAACGTGCTCCCCTTTGAGGTCCTTCACGGTGAGGATGTCTTCCACGTCCTCGACGATGTCCTCGAGACACGCAAGCCGTCCGTACCCTTCCGTCTTGCAGGCCAGTTCCCCGTAACNCGCCNCGACGAAGTGATAACCCTGTGCNGCCAGCTTTTCCATGTTCTCCCGGACGATGGGGTTTGCGTACATGTTGACNTTCATGGCCGGGCAGACGAGCACAGGCGCCCGCGTTGCCATGACAGTCGTCGTGAGGAGATCATCGGCAATNCCGCCGGCGATCTTTCCGATCACGTTCGCCGTCGCCGGCGCCAGAACGATGATGTGGGCGCTCTCGGCGAGGGTGACGTGCCCGATTTCCCATTCGCCCGTCAGCTGAAACGTCTCGACGTAGACCGGGTTGCCCGTGAGGGTCTGGAAGGTGAGCGGTGTGATGAACTCGGTTGCATTCCTCGTCATGATGACATGGACGGCGGCACCGCGCTTGATGAAGTCCCGGGCCAATTCGGCCGCCTTGTAAGCCGCAATGCCTCCCGTCACCCCGAGAACGATCTTCTTGTCTTTCATCCCTTTCGCTCTCCGTTCTCACGTTTTTCCGTTCCCCGCCCCCTTGAAAATCGGCAAGGCGAAGAAGATGCCCAAAACGACACCCGCGCACCCGTTCCGGAGCGGGCAGGATTGACCGAATGAGACACGACGGCCGCCACACCGAATCGCGGGGCACGGTTTCAGACGAGCACTCAGGCGCTCAACCGAGCCCGATACGGACGTGGGAAAACTCCTATCTCTGAATATAACAAATCACGCGGAACGTCAAGGAATGAAAGCCTTTTCGGCTCACTGCGCGAGCCCGAGCCGCCCTCGTTATTGAACTTGAATTATTTTCGTTTCGGGGTATGATTGGCATCGCTTCGGTCTGTCCCGCAGTATTCTCGCTGTCAGTCCCATCATGGAGTAGACGCTATCATGAATAGAATGTATCTGTTGCTCTTCGGTCTTGTCATCGCACTTGCCGGCGCCGCCTTGTGGGCGTTCAACACGATCCTGGAATTCGAGAAGCCATCGATCGCGCTGAAGGACGATCTCTCGACAATCGGCGCAAAGAAAGCCGCCGTCATCAACGTCACGGATCAGAAGAGCGGAATCCGGGACGTCTCCGTCACGATCAGNCAGGAAGGCAGGGAGCAAACCGTTTTTTCCGAGCGCTACACCAAAGGGACCCACGAGCAGACGTTGAGTCTCGACATCGATTCCCGCGCGCTGAAACTGAAGGACGGCCCCGCGACGATCGCCATTTCGGTCGAGGATCATTCCTGGCTGAAGAACCGGAGCACTCTCACCGTTGATACGTCCATCGACACTGTGCCGCCCCAGATCGGGATAATCAACTCGACTCACAACATCAATGCCGGTGGCACCGGTGTCGCCCTCTACCGGGTCTCGGAGGAANCGTCCCGCACGGGCGTCAAAGTGGGGGACCGTTTTTTCCAGGGCTACCCTTATACCCTCCAGGGGAAGCCCTGCCAGATCGCCTATTTTGCCGTGCCGACCTCAGCCACCAGGGAGGGTCTCAAGATCCAGATCACGGCACAGGACAAGGCCGGAAACATGTCATCGGTTAATCTTCCGTATCTCCTCAAGGAGAAGAAATTCAAGCCGGACAAGATCAACCTCAGCCGTTCTTTCCTCGACCAGAAGATGCCTGAGTTCCGGCAGCACGACCCACGGGTCCCGGCCACACCGCTGGAAGCATTCCTCTTCGTCAATGAGACGCTGCGCATCGAAAATACCAAAACCATCCAGGCAGTCTGCAGCAATACACAGCCCAAACAGCTCTGGGAGGGCACCTTCCTGCGCATGAAGAACGCGGCTCCGATGGCCGGCTACGCCCAGGATCGGACCTATCTCTTCGAAGGGATGGCCGTGAGCAAGAGCACCCATCAGGGCGTCGATCTCGCCTCGACGGAGCACGCCCCCATAGAGGCGGCAAACAACGGCGTCGTGGTCTTTGCCGGCTACCTGGGTATCTACGGCAACGCCGTCATCGTGGATCACGGATTTGGGCTTTCCAGCCTCTACGGACACATGTCGGACATCAGCGTGAAGGCGGGCCAGAATGTGGCGCGGGGAGAGACGCTGGGTAACAGCGGCAGCACGGGACTTGCCGGCGGCGACCATCTGCATTTCAGCATCCTCGTCGGAGGGGACTTCGTGAATCCAACCGAGTGGTGGGACGCTCACTGGATCCAGGACAACGTGACGGGCAAGTTGACCGAAGGCGCTCCGCAAGCCGCCGCTCCGACCCAGAAAGCACAACCGACGAAAGCTAAAGCAAAGGCCAAGGGGAAAAAGAAGAAGGGCCGAGGCTGAGAAGGGTTCAGGGTCAAGGGTTAAGGGTCCAGGGTGAAAGACAATAAAAAAAGGATCGGGATAATTTCCGGTCCTTTTTCTTTCTGTATTCAGCTCTCTCTTCCCTTTACCCTTTACCCTTAGCCCTTTTCCCTGTCCCCTATGCGCGGTGGATATCGCGATGCGTTACGTTGACCAGGTAATCCTCTCCAACAAAATACCGGGCCAGACGATTGGCCATGACGACAGAGCGGTGTTTGCCGCCGGTGCAGCCGAGGGCCATATTGAGGCTTGATTTGCCTTCCTTTTCGTAGAGGGGAATGAGGAATTCCATCATGTCCAACAACTGCTGAAGAAATGTCTGACTATCCTGCCACCCCATGACGTATTCCTGGATCTTCTCGTCTTCGCCGTTCAGGTGCTTCAACTCTTCGATGAAGTAGGGGTTGGGCAGGAATCTCACATCGAGCACGATGTCCGCTTCGGGCGGTAACCCGTAACGGTAGCCAAAAGACATCAAATTGATCACGAGGCGCTTCTCCGAGGGAGATGTCATGAAATGCCGCTGGATCACGTCCTTGAGCTGGTGGACGTTGAACGAGGACGTGTCGACGATCTTGTCGGCCATCTCCCGGAGCGCCGACAGCTTTTCTCGCTCGAGGGAGATCCCTTCCATGACGGTGCCCCGCTCGCAGAGAGGGTGCGCCCGCCGGGTTTCCCGGAATCGCCTCAGGAGCGACTCATCGCTGGCATCCAGGAAAAGGATTTCGATCCGGTGCCCCTCCTCCTTGAGTCGGGAAAAGATCTCCGCATATTTCTCCAGGAAGTAGCGCTCCCGAAGGTCCATGACGAGTGCGACTTTGCTGATCTCGCTGGCGGCTTCGGTCTGGATCTCCAGAAATTTCGGAAGGAGAACAACGGGAAGGTTGTCAACGCAGAAGAATCCCACATCTTCCAATGCCCGGAGGGCCGTGCTCTTGCCGGAACCCGACATGCCGGTGACGATGACAATTCTCAGGTTCTGCATGCAGCACTCTCGGAAAGGCGCACGCGCCCTGATAATCGAATGGTTTGCTGGATTCTCGCGGAAAGACTGTACTGCCGTGGATAACGCCGGGAAAGGGATGCCATGGTTTGTCTGCTCATCGGGTCACGCCCTGCGAACCTGCAAGCAACACCTTCAATGGGCGCCCGGGGAAGCCGTGCGCCGTCTCAATAAGACTCGTCCTTGTCTGCGATTTTCTGATACAGTTCCTCCGAGCTCTTTGCCGACAGGAGGCTGCTTCGGAACTCCGGATCTTTGAGCATGCGCGAGATCTTCGCAAGAGCCTTGAGATGCTGGCCCGTAGAACTCTCCGGGGCCATCAACAGGAAAAAGATATGAACGGGTTTGCCGTCGATGGCGTCGAAGTCGATCCCTTCTCGGCTCCGACCGAAGGAGATAACGAGGCTGTCCAGGCCCTTGAGCTTTCCGTGCGGGATGGCGATCCCGTCGCCAATGCCGGTACTGCCCAGTTTTTCCCGGTCGAGAAGGACTTCGAGCATCGCCTCGCTCTGAATGCCCGTGTGATATCGGGTAAAGATCTCCGACAATTCAGCCAGGACGGCTCGCTTGGATTTCGCCTTTAACTCTTCGATGATGTATTCTTTTTTGAACATGTCGGTGATCTGCATGGGGCTTTCCCATCCGTTCAGCTGTTGGCCTCGAGAAGCGCGAAATTCCCGTCATCCCGCCTGTAGACGACGCTGATGTTCTCCGAGTCGGAATCCCGGTAAATGACGAAGCGGTTCTTCGATCCCTCCATCTCGAGGATGGCCTCCTCGAGGGACATGGGCTTCAGAACGATCTTGCGTGTTTCGACGACTCTCAGCCTGGGTTCCTCTTCGAATGAAGCGGAACGCGCCCCGATGCCGCCCTGCTCCTCGGTCCGGTTCGCACTGGATTTGTGATCCCGGCTCTTTTCTTTGTGTTTTTTGATCTGACGCTCGATTTTGTCGATGACATTGTCGATGGCAAGCTGCATGTCCTTGGCTTCTTCCTTGCCGACCAGGTTGATGCCCTTCGCCATGATATTGATCTCTGCCACATTTCTGAATTTCTCGACGGAGAGCACCACGTGGGCCTCCACGGGTTTGTCGATGTATTTCTGGATCCTGTTCAGCCGCTCCGTCACATAATCCTTGAACCAACTCTCCGACCCCGTATTCCGAAAGGTCACGGCAACCTGCATATTTCAGCGCCTCCTCATCTTTCTGAATGGTTTTGCCCCTGACCGTAACAGGACGTCCTTGCAAGATTGACGCCCTTCGAAGGGCAAGACGACCAGCGGGATTCTGTCTCTACGATGGATCTCGCGCCGGATGGTTCCGAATGAAAGGAACTCCGCCACGGGAATGTCTGCCGGTTCCGTCCCAAAAAGAAGCTATGCCTTATAGGCCGGACACCGGAACTTGTCAATTAATTTTTAGGCTTTATGAAATATTTCTTCCTCTTCGAGGACGGCAGGATTCCCATCATCTCCCGGTACTTGGCAACGGTGCGCCGTGCAATCGAGATGCCCTGTTCGCTGAGAATGTCGACGATCTCGCTGTCGCTCAAGGGCTTTCGGGCGTCCTCGCCGCCGATGATCTTCCGGATCTCCTCCTGAACGCTCTTCGATGCAATGGCGTCGCCACTCGTCTTGCTGATGCTGCTGTTGAAGAAGTACTTCAGCTCGTAGATTCCCCGGGGGGTGTGCATGTACTTGTTTGTCGTCACCCGGCTGATGGTGGACTCGTGCATCTCCACGTCGTCTGCCACATCGCGCAGAACAAGGGGCTTCAGGAAGTGGATCCCCTTGTCGAAGAATTCCCTCTGGAACTTGACGATGCTCTCCGTGACCCGGAAAATGGTCCGCTGGCGCTGCTGGATGCTCTTGATGAGCCAGGTAGCAGACTGGAGCCGTTCCTTGATATATTTCTTGCAATCCTCTGCGCTGTTTGCACCATCCGACGTCCCCCCCAGGATCTCCCGGTAAAAGTTGCTGATCCGAAGCCTGGGCAGCCCCTCGTCGTTGAGGATGATCTTGTACTCCTCACCCACCTTGAATACGAAGACATCCGGGATGATGTACTGGGGGCCTTCGTCGCTGTATACCAGGCCCGGCTTGGGGTCCATGCGGCTGATCAGGAAGATGGCGTCCAGCACCTCTGCCAGCGGCACCTTCAGCTTCTTGGCAATGTTGTTGTAGTTCTTGGTCTCGAGGTCGTGGAGGTAGTCCCGGACGATGACCTCGACCAGCGAATTCTGCGCCCCGAGAATTTTTGCCTGGATCATCAGGCATTCCTTCAAATCCCTCGAGGCGATTCCCGGCGGGTCGAATTCCTGTATCTTTGAAAGCACCTTTTCCACCACTTCGGTGCCCGTTTTTTCCTGCTCGGCAATTTCGTCAATGGAGGCTGCGAGGTAGCCGCTCGAGTCCAGGTTGCCGATGATCTGCTCCCCGACTTTTCTCTCGGCTTCCGTCAGCCGGGAGAGTCCCAGCTGCCACATGAGGTGATCCGTGAGGGTTGTCTTCTTGGAAAGCATGTTCTCCCAGGAGGGTCCCTCGTCTTCCTCGCGGTCGTAGGTCACCCTCATGGGACCGTAATCTTCCAGATAGTTTTCCCAGTCGAAGTCTTCCTTGCCGTCGCCTTCGCCCGTGACCTCTCCGGTTCGCTCTACAGCCTTGACCTCGTCGACTTCCGGCGCGGGTGCCCCTTCCTCACCGAATTCCTCGGTGGCCCTCTCCTCGAGCAGGGGGTTCTCCTCCATCTCCTGCTGGATCATGTCGACAAGCTCGATCCGGGAGAGCTGGAGGAGCTTGATCGCCTGCTGCAGCTGAGGCGTCATGATCAGCTGCTGGCTCAGTTTGAGGCTCTGCTTGAGTTCGAACGTCATTGACCTGGAACCTTCTTCCTCAACCCGTTAAAACTTGAAGTCATCTCCGAGATAGAATTTCCTGGCGATTTTACTCTCCGCGATCATCTCCGGCAAGCCCTCAATGAGAACCGTCCCATCGTTGAGGATGTATGCCCGGTCGCAGACGGACAGGGTTTCTCTTACATTGTGGTCGGAGATCACCACCCCGATGTTCCGTGCCTTCAGCTTCTCGATGATCTTCTGTATGTCGGCTACAGCCAGAGGGTCAATTCCCGCAAAAGGTTCATCGAGAAGAATGAACCGCGGGGATGTCACCAGTGCCCGTGTGATTTCAACGCGCCGTCTCTCCCCTCCCGAAAGGGAGTAGGCTTTGTTCCGTGCCAGCTGGGTAAGATCCAACTCGCCCAGTAATTGCCGGAGTCTGTCTTTCCTCTCCTGGCCGTCGATGTCAAGCGTTTCGAGGATCGCCAGGATATTCTCCTCGACGGTCAATTTCCTGAAGACCGACGCTTCCTGGGGCAGGTAGTTGATCCCCTTTCTCGCCCTCACGAACATGGGGTCCCGGGTAATTTCCTTGGAGTCCAGGAAAATTTTCCCGTCGTCAGGCTTGATGAGACCGACGACCATGTAGAAGGTCGTCGTTTTCCCGGCGCCATTGGGACCCAGGAGGCCTACGACCTCGCCGGGGCGGATCTCCAGATTCACACCGCTGACGACTTTTCGCCCCCCATAAATCTTTGTCAATTCCCTGGTTTCGAGTTTTTCCATGCCCTGCGGAGGCCCGGTCATCCGGGCTCGTTATGTGCTACTCTTTTTTCTTTTTCCCCTTCGATTCCTCCGGGTAGATGGTCGCCGTCACCCGTTTCCCCGCAGCTCCTTCCACGACCCCCCTGTTCTCATCGAGGAGAACGACGACCCGGTCGCCCGTGATCACGTTGTTGCCTTCCTTCATGACGGGGTTGCCCGTCACGATTATTTTCTGCTCGTCATTGTAAAAAATGGCCTGTTCTCCCGTAACAATGCGATCCTTTTCAGTAATCTTCACATTCCCTTTCGCCTCGATCCTGTCTATATCATTGGCCTTGGACGCCCCACCCGTGTCTGCTTCCTTGGTCTCCGCCTTCTTGCTCTCCGGCTTCTTGTTCTCTGCCTTCTTTTTGAAAAAAACCATCAGGACATCGCTCTTGATGACCCGCTCCCCCTGGGTGGCGATGACATTGCCCGAGAACTGGACCAGGTCTTTATCCTGATATGCGTCAAGCCGGTCGGAGACGATGTCGATGGGCTTGTTGTCTGCCGCCTTGAGCAACTTGGAACGCTTGTCCTGCCCCCACAGAATCCCCTGGGCCATCAGGAAGAAAATCAAGAGCAGCAGCGCGGTCAGGACCGATTTACTCTTCATGCCTTTTGTTCTTCCCTGCCGGCCCCGCTGGTCAATCGATATGAGCCTTTACGTTCCTGGCAAGCGTTACCTGATCGGATTTCAACAGGATGATCATCCCCTTTCCCGTCACTTCGAACCGCGGATTGTGAAAGGTGACGACATCATCCGTCGAAATCTTCCTTTCCTTGTCCGAGTACTCCAATCGTCCCGTTTCGAACCGGTCGCCCCCGTTCGAAACGATGAGAACATTCCCCTCGATCTCGACGTCCTTCAGGTCCGTCTTGAGTTTGCCCCGATCCGCNGTCAGTTCGTAAACCTTCCCGTCAGGCTGGATCAGTTTCATTCGGATACGATCGAAGCGTGCCTGGTTTTCCTTTTTCAAAAAAGTGGCCGAGTCGGCATTGATCTCCAGTCGATTCCCCGATTCACCGACCTCCGTATAATGGACGTCCTTTATATAGAGATCGACCTGGTCGTCGATGATCTTCAGTCCCGGGTGTGTCGCTTCCTTCGGCTGGCCTCCCCAGTACACCCCGGCACCAATTAGTGCCAGCGCAAGGAACCCGGCTGCCGCAAGACCGAATTTACCGGCGGGCTTCCCTGCAAGTTTCCGATAAAAATCAAGCAACTTAGACATATATCAATCGCAGGGATGAACAATATCACCCGGTGCCCAAGTTGTAAAGCCAAAAACGGGAGCCCCGGGAGCTCCGCAACTCGTCTCACACGGGACGTCAGACCCGGTAACGCTCCATCAAATCGTCCCACTTCCCCTGCGCCTTGAGGATCATTTCGCAGACCTCGCGCACGGCGCCACGGCCTCCCGCGCTCNGCGTCACCAGATCCACGGTCCGCAGGACNTCGCTGTGNGAATCACAGACGGTAATGGAGACGCCNGCCCGCCTGAGCACAGGCAGATCGACAATGTCATCTCCCATATANGCCGTCTGATCCGCGGAACGCCCCCCGTCCGCNAGGATTCCATTGAAAATGGCCAGCTTGTCCAGGGCTCCCTGGTAGACCTTGTCCACGCCGAGTTCCCNGGCGCGATGTTCCACGACCCGGGATTTTCGGCCTGTGAGAAACATGACTTCGATCCCGGCCCGCATGAGCATTTTGAGGCCATGCCCGTCACGGACATGAAAGCACTTCGTCTCCTGCCCATCGTCGCTGATGATGATCCGACCGTCGGTCAGAACACCGTCCACGTCGAGAATCAGGACCTTCACCTTGCGCATCTTTTCGATCAGGTCTGCCCCCGGCTTTCCTTCGAGCTTCATTCTCACCCCTTCTTCATGGCTTCTTTTGCCAGGCCGTCGATCCCCTTGAGTGTTGTGAGAAGTTCCTTCAGCGTTCCAAGCACAAGCGAGTTCGGACCGTCACAGCGCGCCCGGTCCGGGTCCGGGTGGACCTCCAGGAACAGCGCGTCGATGCCGACCGCCACGGCGGCACGGGCAAGATAGACGGCCATCGAACGCTCACCNCCCGAGGCATCGCCTGCGCCGCCGGGAAGTTGCACGCTGTGGGTCGCATCGAAGACGACNGGATAACCCATCCCCCGCAGGATCGGGATGGATCGCATGTCGGATACNAGGTTGTTGTACCCGAAGCTGGCCCCCCTCTCNGTGATGAGGATATTGCGGTTGCCGGCCGAGACGACCTTTTGCACCACATTTTCCACGTCCCAGGGTGCGAGGAACTGGCCCTTCTTGATGTTGACGACNCTCGCNTGCCTNGCCAGCTCCATGACAAAATCGGTCTGGCGGCAGAGAAACGCGGGGATCTGGGCCACATCGAGGACTTCCGAGGCCTTCCGGATCTCGTCGAAGCGGTGTACATCGGAAAGGACAGGAACGCCGAAATCCTTCCGGATGCCCTGCAGGACCCGAAGCCCCTTCTCGAGACCCGGCCCCCTGAAGGACCGCAGGGAGGTTCGATTGGCCTTGTCGTAGGAGGACTTGAAGATAAAGGGGATTCCGAGCTCCGCCGTGATTTCCTTCAGCTTTGCAGCCACTTGCCGGGCAAGCTTCTCGCTCTCGATGACGCACGGCCCGGCAATGAGGACAAAGGGCTCCCCGCCGCCTACCTTGATGCCGCCGATATTCACTTTACGCATGGCTCCCGGCATTTTTTCGTTTTTCCTCTACGAGTGATTCCGAGGCTACAGGTTACAGGCTGCAGGCCACAGCCGAAGAAAGGATCTTTGGCCTGTGGCCTGTNGCCTGTTGCCTTATTCTTCGTACTTCTTCTCCAGCATCTGGATCCTCAACTGCGGGATCTTCTCCGCGGCCCTGGATTCGGGGTTAATCTGATAGGCGGCCTTATACGCCTCGAGGGCTTCCTTGTACA
>JGI20214J51650_10002463_pt1 | contig 11658 bp, 24 predicted proteins | sample WetSurMetagenome_FD_51650 | JGI IMG/M metagenome (IMG submission 51650)
CCCGAATGGTCAGCCAGTCGCATCGCCAAGGCCAACCGGCTGATTTGCTGCGATGGGGGAAGGCAAGCCGCGCGAGATGGGTGGATCGTTCGGCTGTGGGATTTCTGCCGGGAGAACGAGCGCGTGCCTAATCGCGCCGAAGCTGAGGTGATAATCCGCAAGTTCCGCGCTGCGGAAGCTGAGTTTGCAGAAAACGGAATTCCACTTGAGTATTCAGCGATGCGCAATGCGATTTTAAATAAGCGGGCTCAGCTTTCCGCCATAGTCATGGGGGTGTTTCCCGATGCGAGATCGTAATATTTACAGCGAAAATATTTGCTTGAAGCCGGAAGTTTCTCTTGTGATGGCGGAAGCGCAAATGCACGTTGTCATTGACAAGCTTAACGCGGCTTTTGATCGCTTCGAGCGGGGGAGCGACGCAAAGAGAGAAGTCGCACGGAGAAAGAATAGGGTTGCGAGGGCGTCATCGAGGCAATTCTCAGATGGAGATCAACATGCTTATTAAGTCTAGAGACGTGCGGCATGGCGGGAACCCCGTGCATCTGCGGGAAAGAATGCTCAGCGCCGCGCTCCATGTAGTAAAAAAATTCGCTGGCTTATTGGTAGAAGTCGCAATGGATGCGAAATTGTGTTATAGTAATCACTAACATTAGGAGTTAGGTAGAATGTCAGGGGCACTACATCAAGCAACATCGGGATGCTATGGGAATGAGGAAAGAGAAGTATGGCTTCCTGTTGTTGGGTACGAAGGTCTTTATGAGGTAAGCAATCTTGGGAGGATCGCCCACGTTAGAAACTTTCGTCATGGCACCCCAGTGAAGACATTAGCGCCGTCAAGGACTCATGGCTATCTACATGTCAGCTTGAGTAAGAGCAATGTAATCACGACGCATCGTGTCCATGTGCTGGTTTTAACTGTATTTTGCGGACCCAAGCCATTCGATGGCGCACATGCAGCCCACAACGATGGCGACCAAACGAACTGCCGGTTAACAAATTTACGTTGGGCAACCCCCAAAGAAAACCAAGCAGATATCGAAAGACACGGAAGGAGACCTAAGGGCGAGAATGTTTATGGCGCAATTCTTAATGACGACAAGGTTAGGGATATCAGAAAACGCATAGCATCTGGAGAAAGGAATAGACCGATAGCCGAGAGCTTTGGGGTTTCTATCCATACTATACATCTAATTAGGCATAACAAAACATGGAAACACGCTCAAGCGTAGACAGGAACAATACTATGACTAATTCCCATGAGGAAATAGCATGAAGCCAGCCCAAGCAATAGCCCCTGAGGATGGTGAAATTATCCGCCTCCTCAGGGAAACATTCAAAGATGAGACCGCTTTGGAACAGTTGGCATCGTTGCGCGCCGAGTTTCGCGGCATCGTTCGCGGGCTTGAAAACCGCGTCGCCACTCTTGAGCGGGAGAATTACGCTCTGCGCAACTGGATAGCGGCTAACGAAACCGGCGTCAGAACTCACGCTGAGCGCAAAGACGCGATGGCCGGTCTTGTCGCCGACTGCGGGAGGGCGGACGATGCTGGCTGAGCCTCGCGAGCGCACTGCGCCCAAGATCGCAACCACAATCCGAGACCTGAACGGCCTCCGGGACGTGGTCCACCGTGACCCAGAGATCATTTACGGCGTAGTTTGCCAGTATTTCGACGTTGACAAAACCGACCTGATGTCTCTCCGCCGCAACGTCGCGTATGTAAACGCCAGATTTTGGGCCATGTACCTCATGAAAACCCAGTGGGGAATGTCTTATCCTTACATTGGGCGGATTTTTGGCGACAGAGACCACACGACGATTATCCACGGTGTGAAGAAGGTTGTGGCCGACATCGCGACATCTGAGGATGCACGCCGGACGGAGGTTGATCTTGTGGTGGCGCTTCGTCGTGCGGAAACGGGGGCGGTGATGCTGGCTGAAGCCCTTGCCAAGCAATCGTCCGCCATAAACAAAACCATATGCGCATATTTCGACGTGTCTGAAGATGAGTTGCTGTCGAAATCGAAATTGCAGGGTGTACTCGAAGCTCGCCAATGGGCGATGTACCTGATGCGCAACAGGTCAACATTATCGCTCGACGCCATATCCAGGGAGTACGGCGGCCTATCTCAGACCGCTGCACAGACGGCGTTCGGCAAGATTTCGGATTTACTCCGGTCTCCTGGGATTGAAGGCGATAAGGCGCGCCGTGTGCACGCTGAGCTTGTTGCGGCGCTGGCCAAGGCTGGCGTCAGATGAGCAATTTTCTCACGGTGGCCGCCAGACAGAGGCTTGCAGTACGCCGCCATCCGGTTCCCACGACCCCGTCTTCCGAACGCCGTGCATCGAAAGCGCGCGCTGCCGTCGATGCCCATTTCGCTGCGATCGATCCAGAGCGGACGCTCACGGCGTCCGAGTTGAGCGCAAAACTTTCTGCTGTGGTTCGAGAAGCTGGCGGAGAACTTGCGCTGGCAAAACAGCTTGGTGTCTCATCGCCGCTGATAAACCACGTTCGCAACGGACACAACGACGTCGGGCGCAAATTGGCTGAGGCGCTGGGATATGAGATGCTGGTGGTCTACGTCCCGTTGCGGAGGGGCGGAGATGCTGGTTGATCCTGAAATCCGGCTCCTGGCCGCCATGGAGCGCAACAAGCCGGTTATCGCTGGCCACCGCCGCCACGAGCGCCTGGCTGAAGCCAAGGACGAGCGCGTCCCGGCTCCGGGCTATGTCCGTGTCCAGCGCAACGTGCTGGCGGTGCAGAAGCCACGGCCCGAGCGCGTGCCGGATGCTGAGCGGGCTGAGATGGCGCGACTGTACCGCGAGATCGTCAAGCCCGGCTGCAAAGAGCCGCCGGACATTTGCAAGCAGATCTCGGCCCGGCTCGATCCGCCGCACTCGTCGTTGTGCGTCGCCACGATTTTGCTCAACGACCTCGTTCGACCGAAGAAGCCGCCCAAGCGGACAGGAAGCGGGAGCCGCGCCCGATGAACCGCTTCCTCTCCCTCGTTGGCGCATGGACGATCATCCTCGGCTCGGCCGAGTACGTCGGCGGCCTATTCGGATCGGAACCGAACACCGGCGTCCTGGCGTTGGCTTGGTCTGCGGTTATCGGTGGCTATGTCAGCATGGCCCTTCCTCGGATTTTCGGGCGGTGCGGATGGACGCGGAAGGGGCGGCCATGACCCGGAGCCGCGAAGAATACGAAATCCAGGTCGCCCTCGTCGCCCAGTTCTGGCTTCGCCGGGTTCCTGGCGCGCTCTGCCTGGCGTCGGCCAACGGCGAACTGCGCGACAAGATCGTTGGCGCGAAGCTGAAACGGATGGGCGTGGTCGCCGGGACGCCGGATCTGTGGGTGGCTGTTCCGGGGCGCCCTGCGTTCTGGATCGAACTCAAAACGCTCACGGGCCGGTTGTCCGACGCCCAGCGCGAGTTGATCCCCGAGATGCGAGCTGCTGGCGTCACGGTCCACGTTGCCCACGGTCTGGATGAGGCCATCGCCATCCTCGAACGTGAGGGTGCGATCTCCCCCACGGTCGGGATAGCGCCAAATTCGCGGAATGCGGGCGTTGGAGCGGGGGTCGCGCCTCAGGACGCATATGCGGAGGTCGGGAAACGGACGGCCGTCACGCGCCAACGTCGGCCGTCTCAGAGGCCATCGGCGAAAGTGGCCTCCGACGCGGCCGTCATGCAGAAACTGGCGGCGATGGGCGTCAAGGTCGAGCCGGGCCGCGTCCATGTGCAGGGAGGGCGGCGTGACTAACATCACCAAGTTCGGCAAGCAAGTACTGACAACAGCGCGAGGCTTGGGCGTCAACAACGCCGCAGTCCGGCGCAAGAGGAAGCATTACCTGCTGACTGGGCAAAACGGGGGGGGTACGAGCGTGAGGATGTATTTCGCGACTACGCCTAGCGACTACCGGGCGTCGCGAAATATAGAGTCGGAAATTCGGAGACAATTGGAAGGAAGACAGGGATGACAGCACACACGGCAGGCACATGGAAATGGTTCGTTAGTTCTGATGGCCAATATCGTTGCCTTGACTCAGATCAGGGGGATGGCGAATTCACTCCAGTCCTCATAGAGGTCAGAAAAACAGCTTGCGAGTCCGAGGCTGATCTTGCTCTGATAGCAGCCGCCCCGGATTTACTCGCCGCGTGCAAAGCCATGCTCAAAGCCGATGGTGATAATCGGTATAGCGCGCGAGAATTTGTCGAGGCGAAAGAGATGATGGCGGCGGCTGTGGACAAGGCGGAGGGGCGACCATGAGCGAAGACGCGCCAACAACAGAAGAATTCCCAAAGCGCCAAGGCCCTAAGATGGTTGTCGATACCATTAAGTTCGAGCAAGACGGCGATAGCTGCGACAACAACAATATGCAGTTCCTGACGATCCGCCAGGAAGACGCTGGCGGCGGTTCGTATTGGATCATGAACACTGACCGATGGGCGTTCACCGATGTTGATGAACTGGTTGCGTTACTGCGAAAGGCAGAGAAGGCGCGGGGTGGACGGGCATGGCGAGGTTAACTGACGCCGAAGTGGCTGAACTTCAGCAGCAAGTTGTTGCGCTGCGGGCTGAAGTCATGGAATGGAAAACTCGCGTTGTCGAACTGATGGGCGTTGCCAGTCGGGCGCATGGATTTGCTGAAGGCGTCGCACAAACGCAGCAGCAGTTAAACGCGTCCATTGATCGGCGTGTGTCAGCGCTGGAGTGTCGGCAGTTGCCGCAAGCTCTTCCGTTCGGGGCGACGCATCTTCCGCCGATGCCGAACACTATCAACCCGTTGATGGATATAACTTGCAAGACGGTGGGTGACGCGTCATGACGCCAGACCAAGAACTAATTGACGCATTAAGAAGTGCTATATTCCTTGCAGCACTCCAGCTATGGGAAGAAGGCTGCACATGGGAAGAACTGAGCGACGACCAACGGCATATTTACGATGAATACGCCAAGGCTGCGGCGGATGCTGCAATAGAGTGTTTTGCTCCGCTGGTTCGGGAAGCACAGCGCGTCAGGCAGCGGGCCGATGCGGCTTCCGTTGAGCTGGCTGCCGTGCTCAACGAACGCGACGAACTGCGCGAGCATGTAACCGCCATGACCACCAGGATCGAATGCTCCGAAAAAGAAACAGCGCTCACAGCGGAACTGTTTCATCAGAAAAATGCCGATCTTTATGACCTAAAACAAGAAAAGCATGATTGCGAGGCTGGGCTGCGCGAACAAGTCCTGGCCATGGCCGCGCAGATCGAGGCGGCGATCGTCACAGGCGCAGAACTGGAATATGCGGGCTGCGACGCTATCGCCGCGCTCCGGGCCGTCAGCAGCAATCCAGGATTGTCTGACGCGCAGCACGCGCTTGTTGCCGAAGCGCTGCTGGGAATGTTTGCGGCCAAGCCTCGGTGGTTGAGCCGACCGGCGGAAATTGGGCGAATTCCGCCCAATTCGGAGGGCGCTCCGTGAGCCTCCCCGGCCTCCCCAAATCCACCACAGCGAAAGTCGATTGCGGCGACTGTCACGCGTGCTGCCAAAACCAAATGGTTGTATTGCTGCCGGGCGACGACGCAACATGTGGTGGGTGGAAGCTCGACGGGCCGCACAAGGTGATGCGGCAGCGCGAGAACGGCGACTGCGTCCACCTTGGGCCGTCCGGCTGCCAGATCCACGGCCGCCATCCGCTGATGTGTCGCGCATTCGATTGCGTCGGCGCGGCGCAGCATCCTGTGCTTTCTAGATTGCCTGGCGCCAGCAACGACGCTGTGCAGAAAGAGGGGCGGCGGCGCTTGGCTGCGATGAAAGGAGGCGCCAGTGGCGCAGCGAAATAGCGAGTACCAGCGCAGCCCGCGCGACCTGTACGAGACGCCCGAGTGTTGATGTGCGGCAAACGCGGATGGGGTTCCTAAAACCATAGCCAAACATCTCATTTGGCATGGACGCGCTCCGAACCGCTCTGAGCACGATTAGCGCATGGCGTCGCAGCCATGAATTCCTGTAAGAACTTGCGGTCTTCATCCAAGGACTTGTCCGCTGTTCGCCTCTTTCGAGACGTCAGGAAATGCGATTTAATCGCCGCCTGCCTTGCTCGTGAAATTGCGGCCCAATGCGACCATACATGCTTCGCTCGATTCCGCTCGGATGAACTACCACCATCAAGCCGCTGAGCGGCTATGATGGATGGTTTCAGACGCGGTCTCCCGCGTCCAGGACGGTTCCCGCCCTGCAAGTCTCAAACCAACAACAAGCATTGAAAGCGCCGCCGCTTGATCGCGCCCAATGATCCTGCCGTCCGGCAAGACATGGTGGCGCTGACTAAGCGGCTTTTTCTTGACTTCTCCGTTTATAGGGTCCGTCTGGCTTGGCTTGTGCTTGCGTGTGTTGATGAATATCAACTCAGAACTGGCCTCTTCCGCCTTGTATCCGAGCATCTGAAGGAATGATCCAGGCGTTGCGTCGAGAATGGCGCGGTTTAGCCCGGATTTCTGCTTGACCTTGCGGCCCGGCTCTTCGATTGAGCCTTTGGCCGTGGCGGTCATGTTCTTGATCGTCAGTTCTTCGGTGACGATAAGCTTGTGGTCGCGCACGAGGCGCGCCGTGATCTGGTGGTTGCGATCTTTGCGGCGGTTGGCGACCTTGCGCCAGCGGCGCGCCATCGCCTTGCGGGCCTTCATCGCACGCTTCGAGCGCTTGCCACGAAGCGCAGCCGACAGGGCGCGCTGCTCAGTTTTCAGCGCCTCGTGCTCGGCATTGAGATGCCGGTCGTTCTCGAATTGGGCAAATTCATCAGGGCTATAGGCGAGCGTCGCCAGCGTCTCGACGCCCCAATCCATGCCACATTCGCGGTCGCCGCGCTCGCGGTGAGGCTCACATTCGATGACGATTGAGGCGTACCATCCATCGGCTTTGCGCATGATGTCGGCGCAGACGACGCGGCCCGGCGTCCTGGCTTCACCGCGCGCGGTCATTTCACCGACGCCGGACAGCCGCAGAACGCCGTGACGCCATCCCTCGCGAGGCGTGAAGCGGAAGCCGTCGCCGTGATGCTTATATCCCCAGCCGGGATAGCGGTCGCGGCTCTTAAAGCGAGGGAAACCCGGCGTCTGACCATGGCGGATGCGGCGGAAGAAGGCGGCGAACGCCTTGTCGAGGCGCTTCAGCGTCACCTGCGCCGACTGGGCGTTGATCGCAAGGTACTCAGGATTTTGCTGGCGGATAAGCGTCAGAGATTTGCACTGTTCCGCAAAGCTGATTGATTTTCCGGCCTTGCGGAAAGCATCGATCCGCTCTTCGAGCGCGGCGTTGTACAACTGCCGATGCAGATCGCACAGCCGTTCCATCGCCTCAGCTTGTGAGGCTGAGGGGTAAAGCTTGTACGTCGTGCGGCGGTTGACAGGTGCGTTCATGAGCCGTATCTTAGTTGCATGAGCGAAAAAATCAAGATGAATAAGGCGTACCATTGCGTTTACGCCCTGCATTACCACTTGGTTGTGGTCACAAAGTACCGGCGCAAATGCATCACGAAACCTATCTTGGATCGGTTGCGCGAGATTGTCGTGCTCCGCTGCACGGGATGGGGCGGCGAACTGATCGAATTCAATGGAGAGGCGGATCATGCGCATATCCTCATGTCCATGCCGCCAAATGTCGATTTGTCGAAATTCGTTAACAACCTCAAGACGACAAGTTCCCGCCTCTTGCGAAAAGAGTTTCCTCAGTTGCACAAGGTATATCGGAAGCCTGTTTTCTGGTCACGATCCTACTGTATTATTTCGTGCGGCGGGGCGCCACTGGAGATCATCAAGCAATATGTTGAGCAGCAGAACGCCCCAGAGTAATTCGCGCTGTGCGCGACGCCGCTTTCACCACCAGCCTAGCTGCGCTCAGGCTGGAGCACTAGCGGCAAGAGAGGTAGCGCATCTTGCTCCGGCGTCACGTGGACGCGGGCCTTGTAGGTGAATATCGCGGTCTCAGTCATCGGATGCGCCAACATCAGTTCAATTTGCTATGAGTGTTTCGTTTGCCTTAACTACGCCAGTAACGTAGCATGGGCCAAAGCCCATTGCAACGCCTTTGACATAGGAATTCGCTCATGACGAATTTATCGCCCGAACAATGCCGCGCAGCCCGCGCCCTTCTCGATTGGGACCAGAGGGAGTTGGCGCGGCACTCACAGGTCAGTCAAAAGACTATTGCCGATTTTGAGAGAAGGCGGACAACGCCCCAAGTAAGGACGCTCAACGACTTGCGAGAAGCCTTTGAACTCGCAGGTGTAGAATTCACCCATAAGACAGAAGAACAAGGCCCAGGGCTGTGCATGCGAAGTGGGTTTGCGCCCGTGACGCGTCCATAAGCCATGTGGGGATGGTTTTTTGCGGACGGCAGCCCAACAAAAACGGCCGCCGAGTTTCCCCGACGGCCGCCTAACGCGGATTGGCCTGATGGCTCAAGAGCCGCTCACTTGGGGATTTATCGGCACATAGATCGTCACTGGGCGGTATCCCAGCGCTATCGCCGCATCTTCAGATAGATCAGCGCAAAAATCAAGGCACCACTCCAGAGGACGCGCGAGTACGTCGTGAGCCTCAGCCCAAGCATCAACCGAACCTGCTTCGGAGACTGCTTGGCGTAGTTTGTCGCGCATCTCTTGTGTGGTGAGATGGCCGTCGTGTTTGTTGGCGTCAGACATTGGCCGCCTCCATCGCCGCTGTCCCGGCAGGTGTCCTCAGCCAGCAGACAGGCTTCTGCGCATCGAGGTGGGCAACGAGGCCGCGATCCATCAGGGCTTTGAGTTGGCTGCCGATTTCCAGGGAGAAACTGCGGCCTCCAGTGATCGTCCATCGCCATGCGTCGATCTCGCGAGCAACGTATCCGGTTTTCCTGCCGCCGTCTTCGTCCAAGGCCAAGAGGATTTTTCGCTCTGCATCGGTGATTTTAGGCATTGGTGGTCTTCCCTGCTTTCCTCGCACGTTTTGGTTTCTCAACTGGCGCGGTGCCCGGCATTGCCGCCAGCACAATCGGCCCAGCGTCGCCCAGTGCTATTCCCTCAATCCCTTCGATCAATTCGGGGCGCGCCAGCATTAGGCGCACCAGGACAGCGAGTATCTCCGGAACATCAACGGGCTGCACGCTGTTTTCGTTGCAATAGCGACGGATCTTGCGCGGATCATCGCGAAACCACTGGGCGAGATGTGTTTGTTTTATCTTCAGCAGGCGTAGCGCCTCCGTGAGTTCGGAGCCGGACATGTCGCACCCGCGACGCGGGGCGTCTGGGTCTTTTTTTTTGGGTAGCACCATCAAATTTCCTCCATGGCATAACCATACGGTAGGGCTATAATTACGTCAATATCCTTGTTGAAGTCAGCGCCATGATAATAAAAATAGGGCTAAAATCGCAAACTTCTTGAAATACCGCTTGCAAGTAGGGCTGTGACGCCCTACATTGGCAATCAGACGGAGCGGTGGCCCGAAGCCAACCAGAGTAGACCAGGGAGGGGACCCTGGACCCGAAAAGGGGAACCGGACTTTCGAGAAGACCGGCGACAACAAAGGAAAAGCAAGGACATCCACCATCCCGAACCCAAGGCCAAGCGAGCCAAGTGCGAAGCTATGCACGGAAGCGCCGCCTTGGGGGAACAGGGAGCCGCAGAGACGCGGCCTTACCCTCTGGCGCCCTACGGGACGCCGCAGCGTAAGACACCCCAGACATACGAAGGCCCGGCAGCGTTACGAGCGCTGACCGGGCCGGATCAAAACCCCGCGAAGGAATTCGGATCATGGCCAACCCTATCAAAATGCCTTTTGTCCTGCAAGCCATCACCGGCAGCGTCGTTGTGGTGGGCGGCGGTGTCGCCCTCGCAATCGATTTCATCAACAACACCTCTTGGGCTTCGCACATCGGTGGCACAGCAATGGCCAGCGCCGCAGTCGCAGCGATCGGTGTCGCCGCATTTCAGGGCCTCGAAGTCCTGAACGGCCGCAACAGCCTGACCACCGCAGGCAAGTGGGCATCGCTGGTGATGACGGTGACGGTCGCCGCTCTCGCCTATATCGGCGGCATGGGCGACAAGATGAACGCCGAGCGCAAGGCGAACAGCGAATACGCCCTGGCGCTGACGAACGCGGCCAAGGGGCGCGCGGAAGCTGAGAAAGCCCGCACGCAGGCCGCCGACTACCGCAAGCAAGCGGCGGACATCAAGGAAACCGGCTCGGTGGAAGTGCTGAATAGGGCGGTAGCCAACGCTGATGCGGACCTCTCGCCACTGATCGCCGACGCAACAGCCAAGGGCCAGACATGCCAAGCGGTGAAGCGTTGTCGGGCAGCGACCGAACGCCGCGACGCGGTGACGGCAAGCCTCTCGCAAGCAACCCAGCGCGCCGCGCTGCTCACCCAGGCCAAAGACCAGGATGCAGCAGCCATCGCGGCCGACGCCAAGGTTGAGAAGATGGAAGCCAAGGCCGAAGGCGGAAGTAGCAAGGAAGACGTGGTCGGAACCACGCTGGCCATGCTCGGCGGCACGGCTTGGGGTTGGGCCATCGGGATCGACGTGATCCTCGCCATGCTCCAGATCGCAGTGACCCAGATCGCAGCGATGCACATCGAAACCGGCGCCGCGATGATCGCAGTAGCCTTCGCAACTCGCCAAGAAGCCAGGAACGAGGTGATTGAGGCCGCCGCCAAGGAAGCCTCCCGGATCGCCAAGGCCGAAGCCAAGGCGCTGAAGGATGCAGAGAAAGCGAAGCAGGACAAGGCGGAGAAAGCCGCAGCCACACGAGCCGCCAACAAGGCGAAGAAAGCGGTCCCTGTAGCAGCAGAGAAGCCCCGCCTCACAGTCGTCGCCAGCAATGACAACCAGCCTGTCGCCATCCGAGCCTGAGGTCAATTCCCGCTCCTTGGCATCCCCCAGGGGGCGGTGGTGGATCACAGCAACCGTGGAGCCCACAATGCCCGTAGCCAACGACAACACCGCGCCAGCCGGATACGCCCCGTCAGCGCCATCAGCCAGTCATGTGCTGGTGCTTTCCGGAGAAGGCTGGAACCTGCTTATAGGGCTACCAGCGTCAGAAAAAATCGTGCCAGAGCATCAAAAACATGGTTGACATTAGGGCTGTGAAGCCCTACTTTAGCAATCAGACAGACGATGCAAAACGGCCCCGTGATGGTTCAGATCACAAGGCCGCAGAAGCCGAAACCCCTCGGGCGAAGGAAATCAGCCAATGCCAGCTTTACCCCAAATCACCCTCACCGAACAAGAGTTCGACGCTCTCCTGTGCGCATTCTTCTCCGTCGCCCCCGATCACGTGGGCAACGAAACTTTCCACGCCGATGTGATGCGCGTTGGCGGTGCCCTGTTGGAGGCGATGCGCGAGCGGCCCAACTCCAGCATCGGCATGCTGGAGGCGCGGGCGGAGGAGCTTCTTCAGGAACCGGAGGACGAGGAAGCCCAAGACCGGGAGCACATGCTTACCGCCCACGAGTACGGCCTACGCCGGGCTGCGTAACGAAACAACGGGGGGCTTCGGCCCTCCACCACTTAAATTATCTAAGCGTCGGAGAAAATCATGTCTGAATGGATCAACTGGAAAGACAAGCGGCCAGCAGCAGAAGGCAAGGGGCCGTTCTTTCATTGGTGGCGCGTTGGTCCAGTGGCCAATACCGGAA
>JGI20214J51650_10002464_pt1 | contig 11658 bp, 9 predicted proteins | sample WetSurMetagenome_FD_51650 | JGI IMG/M metagenome (IMG submission 51650)
GTGCTTCCGCAGGTCGGGCAACGATCAGGAGCGGTGCGGCGCACGATCGGTTCCGCACATCCGGGCCGGGAGCCTTCTCCCTGACAGAACCAGACCGGAATGCGGTGCCCCCACCAGAGCTGGCGGGAAATGCACCAATCGTGGATGTTCTCCATCCAGTGCTCGTAGACCTTCACCCACCGGTCCGGATAGAACCGGATCGTGCCGTCGGTGACGACGCGCAGTGCGGGTTCGGCAAGAGGTTTCATCCGCACGAACCACTGATCGGAGAGATAGGGCTCTATGACTGTGTCGCACCGATAGCACCTGCCGACGTTGTGCACATGCTCCTCGGTTTTAACGAGCAATCCTTCTTTCTCGAGATCCTCAAGCACCTGTCGCCGGGCGTCGTAGCGATCCATGCCCCGGTATTTGCGTGGCGCGTTTTCGTTGAGCTTCGCCGAGATGTCAAAAATAATGATCTGCGGCAGGTTCTTGCGTTGCCCGATCATGAAATCATTTGGATCATGGGCGGGGGTCACCTTCACCATTCCCGTGCCGAATGCAGGATCGACGAAATCATCCGCGATGATCGGGATCTCACGGTCGGTCAGGGGGAGCAGGGCCTTCTTCCCCACCAGGTGGCTATAGCGTTCATCTTTTGGGTTGACCGCTATCGCGGTATCCCCCAGCATTGTTTCCGGCCGCGTAGTTGCGACTGTAAGGAATTTGCCGGTCGGTGCGGAAGCGCCGTCGCTGAGAATCGGGTATTTGATATAATAGAGCTTCCCTTTCTGTTCGAAGAAGTTCACCTCGTCGTCACTGATTGCCGTGTGATCTTTCGGGCACCAGTTCACAATGTATTTGCCGCGGTAAATGAGGCCTTCCTCGTAGAGGCGCACAAAGACCTCGCGCACTGCGGCGGAGAGGCTTTCGTCCATCGTGAAGCGTTCGCGCTCCCAATCGCAGGATGCGCCAAGCTTACGCAATTGCTTGATAATGACACCGCCATATTGCTTTCGCCAGTCCCATACACGCTCGATGAACTTCTCGCGCCCCAGATCGTGCCGGGTCTTTCCCTCTTTTGTAAGAGAGCGTTCCACCACGTGTTGCGTGGCGATGCCGGCGTGGTCCGTCCCCGGGATCCAGCATGATTCGTCACCCATCATCCGGTGGTACCGGATGAAGGCATCCTGAAGGGTATTGTTCAGGATATGCCCCATATGAAGAACACCGGTGATGTTAGGGGGTGGAATGACGATGGTGTAGGGGTGTTTTCCGGGGTTTACCCGGGAACGGAAGAGGTGGTGGTTTTCCCAGAATTGGTACCATTTCTCTTCCACTTGCTGAGGGGAATAGACCTTCGGCAGCGACGAATCTTGTGGCAGTTCTGACAATCAGTTGCTCCGGCAAGTTGTTCTTGAGGCAAACTTTAATTTACAGCTTTGGCTCCTGAGTATCAATGCAAGGGTTTCTCGGAGAATGGGCCGACCCGTGCCGTGAGGATCCCGATCCTTTCAATTTCTGCGATCATGACGTCGCCCGGCAAAACCGGCCCGACACCTTCCGGCGTTCCGGTGAAGATCAAATCGCCGGGTTCAAGTGTGAAGATAGAGGAGATATAGGCAATGACCTCGTCCAGTGGAAAGATCATGTTCCGAGTGTTGGAGCGTTGTTTCACTGTTCCGTTGACTGCCAGCGAGATTGCGAGATTGTGAGGATCGGCGACGGCATCAGGGGCGACAAACGAAGAGAGTGGGGCGGAAGTGTCAAAACCCTTGGAGACAGACCAGGGGAGTCCTTTCTTCTTGGCATCCGCCTGGAGGTCGCGGAGCGTCATATCCAGCCCGACTGCATACCCCCCAACGTGATGCATCGCGTCCGGGCGCGGAATCTTGCTTCCCCCGATGGCGATGAGTGCCACCAATTCCACTTCGTGGTGGAGTTCGCGGGAGAAGGGGGGGATCAGGATTGTCCCGCCATCAGCGAGGATTGCGCTGGAGGGTTTGAGAAAAAGGACAGGTTCCGGGGGGATGGCGGCCTTCATTTCCTTCGCGTGTTCAGCGTAGTTACGCCCGAGGCATATGATCTTGCCTGCGTTCAACGTCCTGTTGCTGTCTTTGAAATGTAATGTTGCCATAGATCGACCTGACTGGGGAGAGGGAGAGTTCCGATGAATATACCGGTGGAAGACAAGAATCGCAAACGCAGCGAACGATTTGCAATTTCCAGCAAATCTCTCTACCATCTCGCTGAGCTTCTTTATTCTACCTCCTTTGGAGTTCTCATGGCCACAACCTATGCCCAGGCCGGCGTGGATATTGCGACCGGCGAAGAGTTTGTCCGGCACATCAAGCGTTCTGTCCGTTCCACATTCACGCCAGCCGTTCTCCGGGACATAGGGGCATTCGGGGCTTTCTACGACGCACGTTTTCCTCGGATGCAATCACCGGTTCTCGTCTCGAGTGTCGATGGTGTAGGAACGAAACTCATGGTTGCCCGTCTTGCCGGGCGGCATGACACGGTTGGCCAGGACCTTGTCAATCACTGCGTCAATGACATCCTTGTATGTGGTGCGCGCCCGCTGTTTTTTCTTGATTACTATGCGACNGGACGGCTTGATCTNGGCACCGCGACCCAGGTGATTGCAGGTTTTGCCAAGGCCTGCAAAGAGAATGGTTGTGCGCTGGTGGGTGGCGAGACCGCCGAAATGCCCGGCATGTACAACGGTAACGACTATGATTTGGCCGGGACCATCGTCGGGATCGTCGAGAAAAGAAAGATCGTGGATGGGAGGCGGATCAAACGGGGGGATCTCTTGATCGGGCTGCCCTCTACAGGTCTCCACACGAATGGGTTTTCGCTTGCGAGGGCTGTTCTCTTCCGGGACTACGAGGTGCACACGCAGGTGCCCGATCTCGGGACCTCGTTGGCCGACGCGTTGCTCGCTGTGCACCGCTCATATCTTCATGTTGTCACCCCCCTTCTCAATAAATTCACCATCCATGGTCTTTCACACATAACGGGGGGAGGGATAGTGGGAAACACCATGCGGGTTGTTCCCGAGGGCATGTCGCTGGAGATCGACTGGAAGGCATGGGAACGCCCGGTGATCTTTCAGATGATCCAACGCATGGGTGAAGTGCCAGAGAGTGACATGAGGCGTACGTTCAATCTGGGAATCGGCCTGATCATCATTGTATCNCCCAAAGAGGCCGATGCCATGGTACGTGTGTTGCGTCGGCGGCGCGAGCATCCGGTTGTGATGGGAGNGGTCCGGTAGGGGACTGCCTACCGGGCAGGGTGGGGGGGTGCGAGTTCACGAAGCTCGAGTTCTTTTGCTGCGTCGTCAAAGAAATGTTTCCAGCGCCTGACGTCTGCGTTGTACCAACCGGTTGTGCTGTCGAATTCGGCTCGCGTCACGCCGCGTTTCGCCAGGACTGTCTCGCCGTTGTGCAGAGCCGTACGCGGGTCTGCTCCGGTGTTTTTTCCCCGCAACGATTCCTGGAGGAAGTCGCAGTAGACTGCCAGGTACGTTTCCCGTCCGAGTGTACCGGGTGGTTCCTTATCGATCTGGCAGCCAGCCGCAAGAAGGGCGGCGGAGAGTAGGAGAGCGGGACGCATGTCTGAAGGATACGCGATTCTGTTGAGGGAATCAACAGTTTTTGACGGTTTCCTTGACTTTTGGGGGCAGAATTGGTATCTTTTGATTCACTTTTGCCACTTTCCTTAACGATCCTTAATCTTATGCCCTCAACCTCAGATTTCCGCCCAGGTCTGGTAATAAAATACAACAGCGAGCTGTGGACCGTCGTCGAATTCCAGCATGTGAATCCGGGCAACTGGCGTGCATTTGTGCGGACGAAGCTAAAGAATCTGAAAAGCGGAAAGGTGATCGAGAACAGATTCCGGGCGGGCGAAGCTGTCGAGATCATACGCATTGAGCGCAAGGAGTACCAATTCCTGTACCATGATGGAAACGGGTATGTATTCATGGACAAGGAAACCTACGATCAACTGAGCGTTGCCCAAGAGCAGATTGGTGAGGGGGCTGAGTTCTTGAAAGACGGCGAATCCGTAGACATTTTGTTTAATGGGACTGATATCACGGGAATCGAGCTCCCGATTACCGTTGAGTTGAAGGTGACGGAGACGGTGCCTGGTGTCCGCGGTGACAGTGCTAATGCCGGCACGAAGCCAGCGAAGGTTGAAACAGGTGCCACAGTGAATGTTCCATTGTTTATCAATGAGGGGGATCTCCTCAAGATCGATACTCGGACCGGGGGCTACATCGAGCGGGTCAAGAACTAACCCTCACGAAGCGTGGAGACCGCATGGATCTGAGCCTCGTTAAGAAGCTCGTCAAGTTGCTTTCGGAAAGCGATGTGGATGAGATTGAGATCGAAGAGGAGGGCAAGAAGATCCGCATCGCCAAACANCCTCAGCGCGTGGCGACTCCGGCGGCGCCGATCATGTGGTCAACGGAGGCTCCCCGCCAGGGGGGGGCCTTGCCGGAAGTCACTGTTCCTGGGTCCGTTCCGACTGTTGTTCAGTCAGCTGTCCCTGCCCCACCGGCGGCCACTTCCTCTCCCAACCTGACGGAAATCCGCTCCCCGATTGTTGGTACGTTCTACCGCGCACCGGCTCCTGACGCATCGCCCTTCGTCCAGGTTGGCTCCGACATTCAACCCGGTACCGTTCTTTGTATTGTTGAAGCGATGAAGCTGATGAATGAGATTGAATCAGATATCGCTGGCAGAGTTGCAAAAGTCATGGTGGAAAACGGGCAACCGGTGGAATACGATCAGGTCTTGTTCTTGATCCAGAAACCGTAAGTCCGGTCGAAATTCGGAGCTCCCTCGTGTTCAAGAAAGTGCTTATCGCCAATCGCGGCGAAATCGCCCTACGAGTAATTCGCGTCTGCAAGCAGTTCGGGATCAAGACCGTTGCTGTGTATTCGCAGGCAGACCGGGATTCCCTCCATGTACGTTTTGCTGACGAAGCCGTGTGCATTGGCCCTCCTCCCAGCAAAGAGAGCTACCTCAAGATACCCCGCATCATTGCCGCCGCGGAGATCACCAACGTTGACGCCATCCACCCCGGATATGGTTTTCTTGCCGAGAACGCGGACTTTGCCGAAATCTGCGCGACCTCCGGCATCAAGTTCATAGGTCCAACCCCCCAAATGATCACATCGATGGGTGACAAGGCGCTTGCAAAGGAGACCATGAAAAAAGCGGGAGTGCCGGTCGTGCCGGGCAGTGACGGCATCGTTCCGACACCCGGGGAAGCGGCTGAGATCTCCAAGGCGATCGGGTATCCGGTCATCATCAAGGCGGTCGCGGGTGGTGGTGGGCGCGGGATGCGTATCGTGCGTGAGGAAGCGGAGATGGACGGGGCGTTCAGGACTGCATCGCATGAGGCGGAGCAGGCGTTCGCCAATGCCGGCGTGTACATCGAGAAATTCGTCGAACAGCCCCGGCACATCGAAATCCAGGTCTTCGGAGACCAACATGGAAATGCGATCCACTTTGGCGAGCGGGACTGTTCGGTGCAGCGACGTCACCAGAAGCTCATCGAAGAGTCCCCGTCACCTTTCGTCGATGAAGCGCTCCGGCAGAAAATGGGCGAGGCCGCAATCAAGGGTTGCAAGGCGGTCGCATACGAGAATGCGGGGACCATTGAATTTCTCGTTGACAAGAACAAGAACTTCTATTTCATGGAAATGAATACCAGGATTCAGGTGGAACATCCGGTGACCGAACAGGTGACCGGCCACGATCTGGTGAAGCTGCAGTTGCAGGTGGCCGCGGGGGAACGCCTTCCGCGCAAGAAGATACCCCAGCGCGGTCATGCCATTGAGTGCCGCATCAATGCAGAAGATCCAGCGAACAATTTCCGTCCGAATCCAGGGAAGATTACCGACTTTCATATGCCGGGTGGTTTCGGGGTGCGCGTGGATACGCACAGCTACACGGGGTATCTCGTTCCCCCGTATTATGATTCCCTCATTGCGAAGCTCGTGGTGTTTGCGCAGACACGGGAAGGCGCCATCGCAAAGATGGCGGGTGCCTTGGAGGAGTTTACGATTGAGGGCATCAAGACGACGATCCCGTTTCATCGTCAAGTGATGTTGGACGAACGTTTCCGGAGCGGCTCATTTGACACGAGTTTTCTTGAAGGATTTCAGTTCATCCCCGAGGCCTGACCCGCCCGGGGTGAAACGCAACACATTGAAAGGGTGAGACCATGATGCTTCCTGAGAACCTGAAATACACGAAGGACCATGAGTGGATTCTCGTTGAGGGGACAACGGGGACCGTGGGAATCACCGACCACGCCCAAGGCGAACTTGGCGACGTGGTCTTTGTGGAATTGCCGGTGCCCGGGAAGTCGGTGAAGCATGGTGAGTCTTTCGGCACCATTGAGGCTGTGAAAGCTGTTTCGGATCTGTATGCGCCGGTCAGTGGTCAGATCACTGGTACGAACGGTGATCTTTCTGCGAACCCCGAACTGGTGAACAAAGACCCCTACGGCAAGGGGTGGATGGTGAAAATCAAGATTGCGAACCCCGAAGAGCTCAAGGGGCTCATGGACGCCGCTGCTTACAAGGCCTCTATCGGTACGTAGTGTCCGGCACACCGGCGAAACACAAAGGGCGACTTCCGTCGCCCTTTGTGTTTCCGTCGATCACCCTTGTTGCCGCAGGTCTCCCGTCGGTGCGTTGGACTATTTCTGATACTCCTCAACAGGCGCGCACGTGCATACGAGATTTCTGTCGCCGTACGGATTGTTGATGCGCCCCACTGCGGGCCAGAATTTCCGGGTACGTGACCAGGGTGCGGGGTACGCTGCCTTCTCCCTGCTGTAGGGCATTGTCCAGTTGTCGTTGACGACAGCCTCAGCCGTGTGAGGGGCGTTCTTTAGCACATTGTGTTGACGATCCGCCTTGCCATCTTCGATTTCTCTGATCTCCCCGCGGATGGAGATCAGGGAATCGCAGAAGCGATCCAGTTCTTCTATTGATTCGCTCTCCGTGGGTTCGATCATGAGGGTTCCCGCGACGGGGAAGGAGACCGTCGGTGCGTGGAAGCCATAGTCCATCAGGCGCTTTGCCACGTCCTCGGCTTCGATGCCTGCGGTCTCTTTGCATTGGCGTAGATCGATGATGAACTCGTGCGCAACGCGTCCGTTCACGCCGGTGAACAACACCGGGTAGTGGCGTTCGAGTCTCTTGGCCATGTAGTTGGCATTCAGGATCGCCATGGTGGTTGCCTGCGTCAGGCCGTCACCTCCCATCATTGCGATGTACGCCCAGGAGATCAACACAACATTGGAGCTTCCATAGGGTGCTGCCGAGACGGGGCCGATGGCCTTGTTCCCTCCCGTACTGACGACCGGGTGGCCTGGAAGAAACGGTGCAAGGTGGCTGGCGACGGCGATCGGGCCCATGCCCGGACCGCCGCCCCCGTGCGGGATGCTGAAGGTCTTATGCAAGTTGAGGTGGCACACGTCAGCGCCGAGTTCGGCGGGTCGCAAGAGACCGACTTGGGCGTTCATGTTGGCGCCATCCATGTACACCTGCCCCCCATGTGCATGCACGATGGCGCAGATGTCTTTGATTGCGGCTTCGAACACGCCGTGCGTGGAAGGATACGTCACCATGAGCGCGGCAAGATTGGAGGCATGTTCTGCAGCTCTCGCGTTCAGGTCAGCGACATCAATGTTGCCCTGGGTATCGCACCGTACGATGACGACTTCCAAACCGGCCATGACTGCGCTGGCGGGGTTGGTGCCATGAGCAGACGAGGGGATCAGACACACATTCCGGTGATGGTCGCCCCGTGCCTCATGATATGCGCGGATAACAAGCAGGCCTGTATATTCGCCCTGGGCACCCGCATTCGGTTGAAGAGAGACTTCTGCAAACCCGGTGATGTCGGCGAGCCAACCGGAGAGCTGACGGAACACTTCATGATATCCCGCCGCCTGTTCCTGCGGGGCGAACGGGTGGAGAGAAGCGAACTCCAGCCAGGTGATCGGCATCATCTCGGTCGTTGCGTTCAGCTTCATTGTGCAGGAACCCAGGGGGATCATACTGACGTTGAGCGCGAGGTCCTTTGCTTCGAGGGTGTGGAGGTAGCGCAACATTTCAGTTTCGCAATGATAGCGGTGGAAGACGGGGTGTGTGAGGTACGGCGACGTTCTCTTTTGTGTGCCGTCATACCCCGGCGCCAGTGACGCGGCTATGCGTATGATGTCCTTCTCCCCGCGGCGTCCGCCGGAGAACACAGTCAGGATATCCCCAAGCTCTCTCGCGGATGTCGTTTCGTCCAGTGAAATGCCGACACTGCCGTCCGGGAAATACCGGAAGTTGTAGTGGAGCGATTCGGCATACTTCCGGATGGCGGTTGGATGCATGTTGGCCGGGGTGATGCGGAGTGTGTCGAAGTAGTCTGTGTGCCGGATCTGGTGGCCTTCTTCCTCCAGAGCCCGGGCGAGCACCCGTGTGAGCTCATGGATTCTGGTGGCGATCCTCTTGAGTCCGTCCGGTCCGTGATAGACGGCGTACATCCCTGCGATGACTGCAAGCAACACCTGGGCCGTACAGATATTTGACGTGGCTTTCTCACGCCGGATGTGTTGTTCGCGCGTCTGGAGTGCCATGCGCAGTGCCGGTTTTCCCTGGGCATCGATGGAGACCCCGATGATACGCCCCGGCATGTGTCTCTTGAATGCATCTTTCGTCGCCAGAAATGCAGCATGGGGACCCCCGTAGCCCATGGGGACGCCGAACCGTTGNGATGAACCNACAACNGCGTCTGCTCCGAACTCCCCCGGGGGTGTCAACAACGTCAGGGCGAGGAGATCGGCGGCGACAATGACGAACGCCCCGGCCGCGTGTGTCCGGGCGGCCAGGTCGCCGTAATCGCGGACGGCGCCATCGCTCGAAGGGTATTGGAGAAGCACACCGAACACTTCATCTGTCAACGTGAACGACGTGCACTCTCCCACTTCCACGCGAATGCCAAGGTGCTTCGCGCGTGTCATCACCACACCGATTGTCTGGGGATGACAATCGGTGGAGACGTACAACACGCCGTTTACCGGGTGTCCTTTGATGGCATGAAACATTGCCATCGCTTCGGCTGCTGCCGTTGCTTCATCGAGCAACGATGCGTTGGCGACCTGCATACCGGTGAGATCAATGACGGCAGTCTGGTAGTTGAGCAGGGCTTCCAACCGTCCCTGGGCGATCTCCGCCTGATAGGGGGTGTAGGCAGTGTACCAGCCGGGGTTTTCGAGAATATTGCGGAGAATCACGCCCGGGGTGACCGTGTCGTTGTAGCCCATACCGATCAGAGAGCGGAAGGGCGGATTCATTGCAGCCACCCGGCGGGCTTCCTGGAGGAATGCACTTTCCGTACGCGGGACGCCGATGTTCAGCGGTCTTGTGCTGCGGAGGGTGGCAGGGATGACCGACGATATGAATTCCCCAAGATTCTTTGCACCGACAACCTCGAGCATCCTGGCAGTTGCGGCAGGATCGGGACCGATGTGGCGGTTAGCAAACTGCTCATGTACCTGAAATGAGATCGGCATAGCGTTCTTCACGTTTCGTGAGTAGTGTCGGGAGTGTTACACAGGGGAGTGTACAAGGATTCATTGGACAAAGATACAGATATGCTCAGTTTTTTCCAAACTCCATCCACCTGCAGTCCATTCCATAGGATGCCTTTTCTTAAAGTTAGGAAAAGGCTTATATTGATTATGCGAAATCAGCGAATCCGAAATTTAAACTCATATGGGCGGTGGGCACACTATTTGAGCTTGAGGGAATATCTTCCATATTCAGGAGACACAACTGTGAAAAAAGACCGGAAGAAGATGATAGTAAAGAAGCTTCAGGGGAGAGACTATCTTTCCGTCGATGATTTCTCAACCAGCGAGATCAAGAGCATTCTGCGCCTGACGGCCGACATGAAAGCCCATCCCCGGCGCTATCGCAAGGTGCTTGACGGCAAGATGATGGCGTTGATATTCGAGAAGCCTTCCCTTCGTACACGCACAACATTTACCGTCGGCATCAAGCAACTGGGAGGAGATTCCCTTCTGCTGACGCCGGCCGACATCAATCTCGGCAAGCGCGAGTCGGTGTTCGATGTGGCAAAAAACCTCGAGCGCATGGTTGACGGTATGATGATCCGCACCTTCGGGCACGATATCTGTGAGTCACTTGCCGAGCACGCTGACATTCCTGTGATCAATGGACTGACCGATCTGGAGCACCCCTGCCAGGCCATGGCTGACATATTCACGGTGCTCGAGCATCGCAAGAGCCTGAAGAATGTGAAGTTGAGCTACATTGGCGACGGCAACAACGTTGCGCACTCGCTTATGCTGATCGCGGCCAAACTGGGGACAACAATGTTCGTCGGCACTCCGGAGTCGCACAAGCCGGATCAGAAGATACTGGATCGTGCGCAGGTGATTGCCGGGGACACCGGTGCAACCATTACCTGGACGGGTGACCCGATGGAGGCGGCGCGTGATGCCGATATGATATACACCGACACGTGGACGAGCATGGGACAGGAAGCGGAGGCGGATGTGCGGCGCACGGTGTTCGCGCCGTACCAAGTGAACCGGGAACTCTTCTCCCATGCAAAGCCGGATGCGTTGTTCATGCATTGTCTCCCCGCGCATCGTGGCGAAGAAGTCACCGACGAGATCATTGATTCTCCGAATTCGGTGGTATTCCAGGAGGCGGAGAATCGTTTGCACGCGCAGAAAGCCATCATGTTCGAATTGCTGCGGGATTGACATGTCCAAACTCATCCTTGTGGCAGTCGGCGGCAATGCGTTGATCCGCGCCGGCCAGAAGGGGACCGCACAGGAGCAGTTCGAGAACGCAGTGGACACCGCGGTAGCCATCGTCCACTTGATCAAAGCCGGGCACCGGGTTGTGCTGACACACGGGAATGGTCCTCAGGTGGGGGCCATGCTGACGCGCACGGAGTATGCCGCCGCCCATGCGTATCGATTGCCGCTTGATTGTTGTGTGGCGGCGACGCAGGGGGAGATCGGGTATGTATTGCAGTATGCGATGTGGCAAGCCATGCAGCAGGAGGGTCTGCGGGTGCCGGTTGTTTCGCTCGTCACGCAGGTGCTGGTGGACAGCAAAGACCCGGCATTTGTGAAACCAACCAAGCCCATCGGACCGTTCTATACTAAAGAGGTGGCAGAACGGTATCGTGATCTGTTTGACTGGGCGATTGTTGAGGACTCATCGCGCGGGTATCGTCGGGTGGTCTCCTCCCCCGAGCCCAGGGAGATCATCGAGCTGGAGGCCATTCGTGCGTGCGTAGACCGCGGACTCGTGGTTATTGCCGGCGGTGGTGGCGGTATCCCCGTGTTCAACGACCATGATCTCTCCAAAGGCGTTGAAGCGGTGATCGACAAGGACCACACTTCGGCAATCCTTGCCTGGCAGCTGGGGGCGGACGTTCTTGCCATTGCGACAGAGGTGGAGAAGGTATGTCTGGACTTCAGAAAGCCGACGCAACGGCAGGTGGACCGTCTCACCCTGGAAGAATGCCGCACGCACATGGCGGCAGGTCAGTTTCCTGCCGGGAGTATGGGACCGAAGATCGGTGCGGCGATGGTCTTCGTCGAGCG
>JGI20214J51650_10002465_pt1 | contig 11657 bp, 12 predicted proteins | sample WetSurMetagenome_FD_51650 | JGI IMG/M metagenome (IMG submission 51650)
CCCCCGCCTGGCGGAAGGCCGCGGTGAAGGCCCGGTCGGACCCGGCCAGCGTGCCGGTGTGGGAAGAGGCGGCGCGCGCCCCGGCCGTGGTCCGGCCGGATTTCACGATGATGAGGGGTTTCTTCCGGCTGGCGGCCTTGGCGACTTCCATGAAGCGCTGGCCGTTCTCCACCCCCTCGATGTAGCCGATCACCACCCGGGTCTCGGGGTCGGCGGCCAGGGCCTCGATGAAATCCACCTCGGAGGAGTCCGCCTTGTTTCCCAGGCTGATGAATTTTGAGAAGCCGACCTCGTTGCCGATGGCCCAGTCCAGGATGGCCGTGCACAGGGCGCCGGACTGGGAGAAAAACCCGATCTCGCCCACCGGGGGCATCCCGGCGGCAAAGGTGGCGTTCAGGCAGCTCTTCGTGTCGATCACGCCCAAACAGTTCGGGCCGACGACTCGGATCCCCAGCTCTCGAACGCGGGTGCGCAGGGCCTTCTCCAACTCGGCCCCCTCGCCGCCCACCTCTTTGAAGCCGGCCGAGATCACGATGGCGTACCGGATGCCCCTGGCGGCGCAGGCCTCCAGCGTGGGAAGGCATGCCTTGGGCGGGATCACCAGGACGGCCAGGTCCGCGTCCGACGGCAGGTCCTTGACGTCGGGATAGGAGGCGAGGCCGAGAATCTCGCTGGCCTTGGGGTTGACGGGGTAGATGGGGCCGGGGAACCCCCCCCGGATGAGGTTCATGGTGATGCTGAAGCCAACCTTGCCTTCTTCCCGGGATGCGCCGACCACGGCAACCGCCTTGGGTTTGAAGAATCCGTCCAGCATAGTGTCCCCTCCGTCCTCCGGTGATGGAGACGCAAAGTCCAGGGATCTCCCGGGGAGTCCCCTGGACTTTGCTGCTGAGCGCCGGAGCCCCCCTCCGTTGCTCGACACGTCCCGTTTGTGAGAAGGATGCGCAACCTCTCGGCTAACCGGCCGCCGAACAACCCGCGTTCGCCCAGGCTGCTCAAAAAGGACCAGATGTCCCGCGACGACGCGGGACGGCGCGGGATGCGAGGCGCGAGGCGTACTTCGCACATACGTCGCAGCGCCACGCGAGCGCGCGGGGCACCCATCTGCAGGATGGGTCACGGCAGATGGGCCTTTTTGAGCAGCCTGCTACGCGATGGCCGAGAGCACCGTATGACCGCTCGCCTCGAGCCGCTTGATCAGCGGATCCAGCGCCACACCTTCTAGGCGGAAGAGCATGACTTTCTTGTACTCCCCGCGGTGCAGGGCCGTGGCGGTGACGACGCTGACGATGTCCCCCTCCTGGTCCTGAACGATCCGGCAGGCATCCAGGAAGGCCCCGGCGCGTTCTTCCAGGACCAGTTCCAGCCGGGTCTGCTCGGCCTGGATGCCCATCACCTCCACGAAGGCACTCAGGATGTCGGTCTCGGTGATGATCCCGACGAGCGTCGTTCCCCGGAGGACCGGCAGGCTGCCGATGCGATGCGTGAGCATCAGGCGGGCGGCCTCCTCGATGGGCATCTCGGGCGTCGCGGTCACGACCTCGGATGTCATGATATCACGGATCTTGACCTTCTCCAGCAGGTAGTGCAGCTCGTGGATCTCGAGGCTGGTGGCGGCAGACGGAGAGGCCTGGCGCAGGTCGCGGTCGGTGACGATCCCGACCAATCGCCCGCCCTCCACCACGGGCAAATGACGAATCCCGCGCTGGCGGATGAGGTTCATGGCGTGCCGGAACGAATCCTGGGGCCCGACCGTGATCGGGTTGGCCTTCATCCGTCGTTCGACAAGCATGGCCCCCTCCGAGGTTCCGGTCCTGCGTACCGCCGGGTCGGGGCTCTGCGACCGGGGACGACTCAGGCGGCCGCGCGGACACTGAGGACCGCGCAGGGAACGGTGCGGACGACCTGCTCCGCGGTACTCCCCATGATGAAATGCTCCAGTCCTGCGCCCAGCCTAGGGCATCTCGAACTTCATGGCGGGATGCTTGACGGTCAAAACCGGACAGGAGGCCTTGCGCACGACCTTCTCGGCCACGCTGCCGACGAGAGCGTGGGCCAGGCCGGTCCGCCCGTGGGTCGCCATGACGATCAGGTCGATCTGGTGTGTCCGAGCGTAATCGATGATCTCGTGAAAGTCCACACCGATGCGNACCTCTCGATGGAACGTGAGGTTGCGGGCCGTGGCCCCTGCGACCAGGCGATCCAGGGACGTCTCGGCCTCGGCGGTGAGCACCGCGGCGAACTTCGCGGGGTCGAAGTTCATCGCGTACGCCTCGGTGAGACGCGGCGGAGGGGCCACCACGTGGAGGACGTGCACGTCCGCCCCGAAGTCCTGCGCAAACTGCAGCGCGAACATCCAGGCGTGTTCTGCGGATTCCGAGAAGTCGGTGGGGAATAGGATCCGTCGGATCGGCATCATGGCGCCCTCCTTCCTCGTATGCGGCGCCCGCCGGTCAGGGCGACGCGATGGCGCCCCGCCCGGCCAGGGCGGCGTGCACGGCGGCGATCAGCTCGGCCATTCGCAATGGCTTGCTGATGAAGGCCGCCGCCCCCAGCTCCAGGGCTCGGCTGTAGCTGTGCCAGTCTCCGAAGGCGGTCACGATGATTACGGGGAGGGATGGATGAGTGCGGTGGACGGTCGCGAGCAGTTCCAGCCCGCCGTCGCAGGGCATGAGCATGTCCGTCACGACGAGGTCGAAGGTTGCGCGGTCGAGCGCGATCAGAGCCTGGTGCCCGTCGCCGGAGACGGACACCCGGTAGCCCTCTTTCTCGAGGACTTTCCGCAGGAGGTCGCGCATCTCCGGATCATCTTCAACGATCAAGAGACGCTCGCCAGAACGTTCCATGGCCAGTATACCGTATTGGGTGTGACCCCCTCACCGATCGAGTTTGCATACCAGGTGCCATGCGTGGATGGGGCCTTCTGATGGCCGGGCGAGACGGCCAAAACGCGACCGGCAACTCAACGCGAACAGAGACATGGGGTTCGGCGGTAAGAGACCGGGCGAAAGGCGGAAGGGCAGCCCGCGAGGGCGAGGCGCCCCGCGTCTGGACGTCGGAGTGTCGCACTTCTGTGGGAGGCTGAGACCCTTTGTCTCAGGCCTCGGACGGCGCCGCCCGCCGCGGACTCCGAGCTCTTCGGGGGGACGCTTGACAGTCAGGTAGGCGAGGTGCGGTGGCCTAGCAGGATACGGAAAACCCGGTTTTCCCCAGGCTGCTCAAAAAGGTCCAGATGTCCCGCGACGTCGCGGGACGGCGCGCAAAGGGCCGAGTGGGGCGTACTTACGGTACGCCGCAGCGANCGCCCGAGCGGGCGGGGTACCCATCCAGAGGATGGGTCACCGCAGATGGGCCGTTTTCAGCGGCCTGCTAGGCGGAACCCACCAGAGCGAATCCCGCTTCCAAGGCGCGGCGATTCAGGTCTTCGGTGCCTTTCGGGACGCGGGCGAGGATGGCCCGCTCGATGGATTGGCGGGAGACGACCTTGGAGAGGCCGACGATGGCGCCCAGCGACACGATGTTCGCCACCATGGCCTTCCCGACGGCGTCCTTCGCGGTCTCGATGATGGGAAGGGAATGCACGGCGAACGACCCATGCGGCGGGGTCGCGACCTTCGACGAGTCCAGGATGACGATCCCGGAAGGGCGCACCTCCCGACCGTACTTGTCGGCGGCCGCCTGGGTCAGCGCCAAGAGGAGGTCTACAGACATGGCTTTGGGGTAGTCGATCTCTTCGTCGCTGATGATCACCTCGGCCTTGCTGGCGCCGCCCCGCGATTCCGGGCCGTACACCTGGGTCTGCGTCGCGTTCTTCCCGTCGTAGATGGCGGCGGCCTCGGCCAGAATCACGCCCGCCAGGACGATGCCCTGACCACCTTCCCCGGACAGTCGGATTTCGTAACGATAGCTCATGAGGTCCCACTCCGATGTGCGGCGGGGCGTCCGGCGCTCCGAAACGGCCGCGTTGCCGCCGGCGCTCGCCTCGCGTCCGCGATTAGGCGGTTGCCCCGGCCTTGGCTCGGGCGCGGGTGACGAGGGTCTCGTACTGGGCCACGTACTCCGGCCGGTCGGATTCGTGGAGCAGGCCGGTCAGGATCTTTCCGTCCAGTTGCTCTGGGGTCATGCGTTCCGCCGCCTTGGTGTTCACCGTGTGGCTCTTCTCCCACTGGAGCAGGTCGAGCAGGCCGATCTTGTTGGGGCGGCCGTAATACGTGTTGCAGTTCTCCAGGATCTCGACCAGGGCAAAGCCCTTGTGCTTGATGCCCCCCTCGATCAGGCGATCGAGCTGTTGCGTGTGATACGAGGTGCCACGGGCGACATAGGTGGCGCCGGCGGCGATGGCGAGCCGGCAGGCGTCGAAGGGCGGATCGATGCTCCCCTGCCGGGCCGTGCTGGCCACCCTGCCGGTCGGCGTGGTGGGGGCGAGCTGTCCGCCCGTCATGCCGTAGGTCGCGTTATTGAACAGCAGGACGGTCAGATCCATGTTGCGCCGGGCGGCGTGGATGAAGTGATTACCACCGATGGCCAGCGCGTCGCCATCGCCCGTCACCACGATCACCGACAGCGACGGCTTGGCCATCTTCACCCCCGTGGCAAACGCGATGGGGCGGCCATGGGTTGTGTGAAGGGTGTTGAAGTCCACGTACCCCGTCAGCCGGCTGGAGCAGCCGATCCCCGAGACCATGCAGACATCGTCCTTCTGCAGGCCCAGCCGATCGATGGCCCGAATCAGGCTCTTCATCACGATGCCACATCCGCAACCGGGGCACCAGATGTGTGGAAACATCTCCAGCCGAAGGTATTTATCGTAGTCGAACACGCGGATCCTCCTGCCCGGGCGAGTTCAGCTCCGGGCCAGCTCCTCGATCTTTTCCAGGATCTGCTCGGGCGGAATGGGCTCCCCGGTCACCCGGTTCACGCGGTGGACCGGACAGAGTCCGTGCGCCACCCGCTCGACCTCTTGCGCGATCTGGCCCAGGTTCATCTCGACCACCAGGATGTGGCGCATGCGCTTGGCGAGGTCCTCCACGGGGCCCTCGGGGAAGGGCCAGATGGTCACGGGTCGGAGAAGCCCGACCGGAATCCCCTTGGCGCGCGCCAGGCGGACGGCCGCCTTGGCGGACCGGGCGGACGACCCGTACGCCACGATGCCCAGCCGGGCGTCCTTCAGGGCCAGGGAGAGTTGCTCGTATTTCTGGATCTCGTGGAGCCCCATCTCGATCTTTCGCATCAAGCGCCGCTGCAGGTCATCCACGATGTCCGGGCTATCCTTGGGCAGGCCCCGCGCGTCGTGGTAGAGCCCGGTCACGTGATAGCGATACCCGGTTCCGAAATCTGCCATAGGCGGCACGCCGGAGGGGGTCTCGCCGTAGGGCAGATACTGCTCCGGTGGGACGGTGGGGCGCGGTCGCTCCCAGAGCGTGATCTCGCTCTGGTCCGGGATGACGATCCGCTCCCGCATGTGGGCGATGATCTCGTCCACCAGGAGCGTCACGGGGATCCGGTAGCGTTCAGAGATGTTGAAGGCACGGATGGTCTCGTCGTAGACCTCGCGCACCGAGGCGGGGACCAAGGCCACCGCGGGATGGTCGCCGTGGGTCCCCCAGCGCGCCTGCATGACGTCGGCTTGGGCCGGCATGGTGGGCAAGCCCGTGCTGGGCCCCCCGCGCATGACGTTCACGATCACACAGGGGATCTCGGCCATGATGGCGTAGCCGATGTTCTCCTGCTTGAGCGAATAGCCGGGGCCGCTGGTCGCGGTCATCGCCTTGGCCCCCGTCATGGCTGCACCCAGGATGCAGCCCATGGCGGCGATCTCGTCCTCCATCTGGATGAATCGACCGCCGACCTGCGGCATCCGAACCGACATGTGCTCGGCGATCTCGGACGAGGGAGAGATAGGGTAGCCGCCGAAGAAGCGGCACCCGGCGGCGATGGCCGCCTCGGCGCAGGCCTCGTTTCCCTGGAGTAACTTGACGATGGGAGACTTCGGTTGGACGCTCACGCTGGTTCACCTCGGGTGGCCGGCCATCAGGGCACGCCGACATCGCGCACGCGCCGACGGCGATCCGGCCGCCCACAACGCTGAAGGGTTAGGAGCCGTTACGAGATAACTTGTCCGTCTTTGTAATTTCGTTACGGCTCCTGATACCGTTCCCGAAATTTCTCCGGTCAAGTTATTCTTTGACAACGGCCTAGCTGTCGGACTTCCCGGGTTCCCCGTGCACCACGATGGCAAAGTCGGGGCACAGTTGTTCGCAGCGAAGGCACTTGGTACACGCCTCGAGCGCCTTGACCTCCACCTTGTCCAGCGGGGTCATCTGCAGCACGTCCTTGGGGCAGAACTCGACGCAGATCGCGCAGCCCTTGCACCAGTTATCGTTGATCTCGATGGTGACGGCCGCGCTGACGTAGCTCTTGGTGGCTTGTCGGGCGGCCTCCAACACGTCCTCGCGGCTGCGAAGCTTGGTGATCGTGGCCATCGTCACGGGCCTTTCTCGTGAATTGAACCGGCCGAGTCAAGATCAAGCCGGCGGAGAGATGTTACAGGGTAAGCTTCAAAATACTGAGCAATGAGTGTGCCACGAGATCAGCCACGCAAGAGAAATAGTCCTTCATTGGTGACCTGTTATCCTCCTGAATTCATAGGGGTGCACGGTGCAGACAAAAATAGTCTTGATCGGTGCGCAATTCCTCCCTCGGTTTTTCCTCTTGTCCCGGTAGGATTCCGGACCCATCTCTGTGGCAAATGGCGCAGAGATCTCAGGGTGTTTCAATCAGGAGTGTGCATGGAGGTATTTGGTGGTATGTGGGAAACCGCGTGCGTGAGGACGGGCCGGGAGCCGCTTGATCGCCCGGCACGCTTTTGCCGGAATGGAGCGCACAACGAAAAACGGGGACCCGAAGCGCGGGCCCCCGTTTTGAGCGCCAGGCAGCGAGAAATGAACGCTACTTCTGGACCGGATACCCCGCCTTCTCCCAGCCGGCAACGAAGCCGGCGGCCAGATGCTTCACGTTGGTATAGCCTTTGAAGCTCAGGGCCTCCGCGACGTAGCCCGAGCGAACAGCCGACGCGCACACGACCACGATCTGTGCGTTCTTATCCTGCGGAATCTTGGCGAGGTTCTTGGGCACCTCACGCACCGGGACGTTGACGGCCCCTTCGATCCGGCCCCCCGCGAACTCGTTCGGTTCGCGTACGTCGAGCAGAAAAACCTGTTCGCCGGAATCCAGCTTGGCCTTCAGGGCGTCACCCCGAATGCCATTGAATCCCTGCGGCAAGGCGGACAGATACTCTGCGGCGGCCTGCCAGGCGGCCTCATTCTCGGCGGCGACGGAACCGGTAACTCCAGCGGCCACGACCAGGATCGCGGCCAGGACGATGAGTGACAGTTTCCGAATCATCAGGCGTCTCTCCTTTCTTGTTGCGTGTTCATGCGGTTGAGGACCTCGCGTCCAGAACGCGCTCCTCTTGACAGCGTTGCTGGTCTCTCTACGACAGAGCTACAGGGTACGATTCGAAGCCGACACCTTCAAAGACTTTCCCCGGGCTCCGCTAGCGCCGGGCCGGAATATTCGGCACCGCGACCGTGCTGTTGGCCGCGGCTTCCGCGGGGTTGAGATCGCTCGGCTTCAGGAAGATCCGCGCATTCCCGTGGCAATTGTTGCAACTCGCCGTGCGCGGCGTCTTCCGCTGGATGTTGTGCGGGACGGTGTCCTTCCAGGTCGGGACCGCGTCGTAGTTCGGGAGCGCGTCCTTCACCTTCGCGTCCAGCATGGTCCGGACGGTCGGCGTGTGCCGGAGCAGGGTGTACTGATAGGGCGAGCCGGGGTGGGCGGTCTTTCCGATCTTGAACTGGAGCGACGATTTCGCCCCCGTGCCCAGGTGGCAATTCTCGCAGCCCCGATACACGGTTGAATGGCACACCACGCAGTTGATCTTGTCGCCGTGGACCGCGTGCTGCTCGATGGGCGATCCCTCCGCCTTGGCGTTCGGGTGGCAGGTCAGGCACGATGGCTTGCTCTTCACGGCGTGCCGGTTGGGGTAGGCAGTGCCGTCGCCGTGCAGCTGCGTCGCCGGATGGCACGCCACGCAGTCCATCNTGGCCTTCTGCCAGTGGACATCCGGCGGGAAGCCCTCGTTTTTTCCGGTGTATTCCGGGAAGACTCGCCCGCCGTGGCACGTCCCGCAGGCGTCCTCCATCGGGGGTCGCTTCGCGAAGAGGTGACCGTCCATCAGGCCGCCGCGCGCCGACGTCGCCTTGCTCACGTGGCAGTCGCCGCAGCTCGCATGGCAACCCTGGCAGGCCTGCTTGAACACGGGTTGAACATNAGGCCAACGGTGGGCGGACACCAGCTTCAGGAAGTTCTCGTCGCCGCGCACGGTGAAGTGCAGGCTGGTCTTCGCGTTGGTCACTTCCTTCTCATGGCAGGCGCCGCAGGCGGCATCCGGGTCTCGCGAGGGGCGCGCCACCAGGCCCTTGTGGGCGGCATCCTTTCCCCCGGCCTTGGGATCGCCCTTGTGGCACGTCTCACAGCCATCCATGGCGTGCATGCTGGTCAGAAACGCCTGCTTCACGAAATAACGCTGGTACGGTTCCCCCGACGGGGGCGGTGGGCCGCTTCACCCTTCCCCTTCTTCGCTGGGGGGTGGATCGGGCGGAGTGAGGGCCTTCAGTTTCGCCGCGTCGGTGTGGCAGGCGACGCATTGCGAGGGCGCCGAATCGGCCGCGTCGATCGAGCGGATCCCGCCCAGGACGAGCATGCAGGCCAAGACGAGGCTGAGGATGAGGAGGGAGCGCATCCGTTCTGGTGCGTGGTGCGCGTCTATTCGGTGCGAAATCATGAAGATGGCTCCACTGCCTGGAACGCCAAAGCGCCGGTCGTGAGACCCCGCCGAGGGCACAGTCGGATTATGAGATAATCAGCAAATCATGTTCCATGACGGTTCGATCGCGCTCGTCCTGTCGTAACCATTTGTCAATGCTGCGTCAACTGGGACTCTGCGGCCGATGCCAGGCCAACCATCGGTGTTGCATGCAACATGGAATTGGACACCAAGATACGCGAAGCGTATTCTTAACTTATTTGAAATTATGATAAATATATTCTCCCTATCAGTTGCAACATGCGTTGCAGCGTGTATAGGGACCGGCAGGAGGGCAGATCATGAGAAACGGGGATGGCGCGCTGGTGTGGTTCATTGCGAGGGGTCGACCGACCCCGGACGTCAGTGTCACCCGCAGTCCGACCACGAGGGGTCCCAAGGGACGATCTCATCGGGGGGGTGGGTCGCTTGCCCTTCGCCCCGGGGGTCCGGGTAGATCAGTGTCAGACCGCAGAGCGGGCATCGGACATCGAGTTGATTCGGGTTCTCGGCCGATATCAGGAACGCGCGCTGGCAGGCGCGACACGTCACGGTGGTTTGCAGCATGCAAATTCCCTCGGAAGCCGCTCAGGAGCCGACTGTGCCGGACGGGGCCCGGATTCCCCAGCGGTGCATCTTCCGCCAGAGTGTCGTGCGATCCATTCCGAGCCGAGCCGCCGCGAGGCTACGATTCCACCGGGTGGACTCCAGCGCGCGGAGCAGATGCTCCTTTTCGTCCACCGCAAGGACCGGAGTCCTGGGTGTGTACGAGCGCTGCGGGTGGCTCTTTGGGCTCGCCAAGATCGAACGGGGCAGGGCGTCCAACTCGATCATGCCACCCCGCGAGCACACCATAGCATGCTCCAGGGCGTTCTCCAATTCGCGGACGTTCCCTGGCCATTCATGGTCTAGAAGAACGGACATGGTGCGCGGCGAGACGGCCAGAGCTCTCCCCTTGCCTTTGGCGGCGAAGCGATCCAGGAGACACTCGACCAGCGCCGGGATGTCGGACTTGCGTTCCCGCAACGCGGGGATGTGGATCGGGATCACGTCGAGGCGATAGTACAGGTCCTCGCGAAACCGCCGTTCGCGCATCAGTTGGGGCAGGTCGCGATGCGTGGCAGCGATCACCCGGACGTCCACCTGGATGGTCTCGTTACCCCCGAGCCGTTCGAACTGCTGCTCCTGCAGGACCCGCAGCAGCTTCACCTGGACAGTGGGGCTCAGGTCCCCGATCTCGTCCAGGAAGATGGTTCCCTTGTCCGCCAGTTCGAACCGCCCCTTCCGCTCCTTGATGGCACCGGTGAAGGCGCCCTTTTCATGGCCGAACAGCTCGCTTTCCAGGAGCGTCTCAGGGAGCGCGGCGCAGCTCACCTTGACGAACGGGTGGCGTTCCCGCGGGCTGAGGCAGTGAAGGGCGTGGGCAAAGAGGCCCTTGCCCGTTCCGCTCTCCCCCTGGAGCAGGACGGTGGAGTCGCTGTCCTTGATCATCTCCACCAGATCGAAGATCTCGCGCATCCGGGGGTGCGTTCCGATGATTCCCAGGAACGGGGTTCGCCGCCGCCGCTCGTCCACGATCTGCTCGATCTCCCGGAGATCGCGAAAGGTGCAGACCGCGCCGAGCGTGGTCCCGGCCTCGTCGCGGAACGGGCCGGTGCAGACGCTGAGCGGGATCGCCCTTCCGTTCGGCCCCACGATGGCGAGTTCCCGATTGCGGACGACACGTCCGGTCCGCAGCGTTTCCTGGAGGGGCGAGGCCGGGCCGCAGATCTCGGTCGGGAGGAGGTTTGCGCTGGGCTTGCCCAGGACCGTGTCGGCTCGGCGGTCCAGGACGCTCTCGGCGGTGCGATTCAGACTGGTGATCCCGCCGTCGCGATCCACGGTGAAGACACCCTCGGCGATGGAGTCGAGGACCGCCTGCACCTTGTTGCGCTGCTCGCGCAGTTCGTCGATCAGGCGGTTGATGTGGGTCACCACGCGGATCGTTTCCACCACGCCCACCACCTCCCCCTTGGCATTCTTGAGGGGGGAGGTGTTGATGCAGATCGGGGTGTCCGCTCCAGAGGCGTCCTTGGCCAAGACGTTGAACGTGGTCACGGTCTCGCCGCCCCGGAATGAGCGCTCGAAGGGGCAGCGCACGGTGCCGCAGATCTCACTCTGGAGGATCTGGCCGCACGGCCGGCCGACGGCGGCGGTCTCGGTGTGCCCCGTCAGCGTCTCGGCCGGTGCGTTCAGGGCGATGAGCCGCTGCTCGGCGTCAATGGTCAGGACGGAGTCGGGGATACTCCGCAGGATATCCAGGACGTTGAGCGGCTCGATCGAGATGGGCATCGCACACCTCTGGTTCACGACGCGGTCCCGACCAACCGGGACCGACGGCGCGGCCCGTCGTGGGGATGACGGGCTCGTCTCGGTTCGAGTGTAGCACGCGATCGGTAGATGGCAACCGGTTCGGCGGGTGTCGTCCGGGTGGGCGGACAGGCGGGACGGCCCGGGTCCGTGCGGGATCGCGGCACCAGGCTCCGAGGCCGTCCCCGGCGCCTGGTGCCGCGGGGAGTCGCTCAGTCTACCTTGACCCCGAACTTCTTGAACTTCTCCAGCTTGGCCTTCTCGAAGGCGAGGACGGTCTCCTTGGTGATGACGGTGGGCTGGCCTGCGCCGACCTTGGTGTCCTTGGGAGGCTTCTGGTCCTTGAGGAGGTACTTGGCGGTCAGATCCACCCCCACGAAGCCCTGGTCGAAGCCGTTCGAGTCCACGGTGCCGGCCAGTTCACCCTTCTGGATGGCCTCCA
>JGI20214J51650_10002466_pt1 | contig 11654 bp, 11 predicted proteins | sample WetSurMetagenome_FD_51650 | JGI IMG/M metagenome (IMG submission 51650)
ATATGGCTGTAGGAGAAATCACTCCAGTAGTTCCAGTGGCGGTACATAAGATCATTGATGATCCTGACTTTTGCTTTTGGAAGATTATGTTTCTCATTTGCTGTCTGATCGAGTTTTACCCGCCGGGTAAAATAAATTTTATTGTCTTCAGGTGATATATTGAAAATCTCAAAGTCGCTTATCCCGGTAACAATTTTCTGCTCCGATCCGTCAGCATTCATGGTACACAGATTCCCTTTGTTTACAAATGCAACTGATTTTCCTTTATTATACCATTGAGGCGAAGAGCCACCGTCGGTTGTGAGTTGAACAGCTTCACCACCTGAAGCAGGAACTTTAAAAATGTTTGTTCGTCTTGCTTCGCTCATAAGGTCAATATCTGTTACAGTAAATAAAACTGTCGAACCATCCGGAGAAAGTGCGAAAGTACCGAGGCGACCGAACTTCCACATTATTTCAGGAGTCATGACACCACCTTTCTTCTCTTCAGCAGTCAGCTGGTTATTGAACTGAGGAGATGCTGTTTCCTGTGTAATTGTTGCTTTCTGCTTGCAGGAAGCAGATAAAAGCAACACAAAAAGAATTATCGATTGATATCTTTTCATAGAAGAGTACTTTAATTATTAATACTATTTTTTAAGAGCCTCAGATACTTTAGCTTTCAGTTCATCGTATAGTTCCGGATTGTCTTTAAGGATCTGTTTTACAGCATCCCGTCCCTGTCCCAGCTTTGTATCACCATAGCTGAACCACGATCCGCTTTTCTTTATGATCTCAAAATCGACACCAAGGTCAACAATCTCACCAAGCTGCGAAATGCCCTCACCGTAAAGTATATCAAAATCAGCCTTTCTAAAGGGCGGAGCAAGTTTATTCTTTACAATTTTCACCCTGGTACGGCTACCTATTATCTCTTCTCCCTCTTTGAGCTGACTGGTTCTTCTGATATCAAGCCGGACTGATGCATAAAACTTCAGAGCGTTACCACCGGTTGTTGTTTCCGGATTACCGAACATAACACCGATCTTATCTCTCAGCTGGTTAATGAAAACGCATGAGGTATTTGTTTTATTGATATTGGCAGTAAGTTTCCTAAGAGCCTGTGACATTAACCTTGCCTGCAATCCCATTTTTGAATCACCCATCTCACCTTCAATCTCAGCTTTTGGTGTAAGTGCTGCAACAGAGTCAATTACAACTATATCAAGAGCACCTGACCTGATCAGGTTATCGGTGATTTCAAGAGCCTGTTCACCGTTATCCGGCTGAGAAATGAGTAGATTTTCCACATCTACTCCGAGCTTCTCGGCATAGTTACGGTCGAATGTGTGTTCAGCATCAATTATAGCCGCAATACCTCCGTTTTTTTGTGCTTCGGCTATTGCATGGATTGCCAGAGTGGTTTTACCTGATGCTTCAGGACCATAAATCTCTATTACTCTTCCGCGAGGTATACCGCCAATGCCAAGGGCAGCATCCAGTCCGATAGAACCGGTTGAAATAACCTGAATATTATCGATGGCATGATCGCCAAGCTTCATGATTGTTCCCTTGCCAAAATCCTTTTCAATTTTTCCCAGCGTAACCTCGAGGGCCTTAAGCTTTTCCTTGTTTATCTCTTTTCTTTCTTTACTCATATTATTGGTATTATTGATTTTACATGTTGAATATCTGTTCAGTGTGACCTGCTGTATCGACTTTTGAAATTATCTTTTCAATAACTCCTTTTTCGTCAATAACATATGTTGTTCTTATTACTCCCAGATAGCTCTTCCCATATAATTTTTTCTCACCCCAGACTCCATAGTCATTCAGGATCTTCTTCGAGGTGTCAGCTATCAGAGGAAATGGCAATGAAAACTTAACTGCAAAGTTTTTATGTGATTTTTCAGTATCCGGACTGACACCTATCACAGCATATCCTTTCTTTAAAAATGTGTCGTAATTATCACGAAGATTGCAGGCTTCAGCAGTACAACCAGGTGTATTGTCCTTAGGATAAAAATATAGAACCACTTTTTTGCCAATTAAATCAGAAAGCCTGATCATCCTGCCATTCTGATCGATACCTTCAAATTGCGGGGCTTTCATTCCCTCTTTCAATTGTACCATGGTTATTCTGTTAGTTATTCGTATTCGTTAAAATGATTTATAAGGAGTCATTATTGATTTCCGGGTGATTTAGACAGTATGTTTGTAATTAGCGAGTATCATATTTTGTTATTAGTGGTAAATTTACGAAGTTTGAATTGTTTTCTGAAAAAAATTGAGCAATTGTTATTAACATAAAATCTCAGCCCGGAAAATATGACTGAGAATTAACAAATTGAAAATTAGTTATTTGTGAACAAGTATTTTAGGACTATATTAAAACTGAGGCGAGAGTTTTTTTTGTTCTTACTGCTAATGGCAGTCAGTTCATCTTCCGGAATTCTTCTTGGCCAGAATACGAGGGTGAAACCTACACGGCAATCCTCTATGGAAAATTTTTCAAAAGGGAATTATGAGGAGGCTTATAATCAGTTCCAGGAGCTTTTGCTGACATATTCAAAAGATCCTTTGTATAAGTATTATTCCGGAGTCTGCCTTGTAAAACTTAATAAAAACCCTGAAGGTGCTGTTACATTATTGAAACAGGCCATACAAAATGCCGGGGTAGTTAAATCGTTACCGGATGATGCTCTGTTCTTTCTCGGCAGGGCTCAGCAAATGTCGGGCAGGTTTCAGGATGCTTCCGGATCCTATAACATGTTTATTGAACAGGCAGGTAAAAAGGCTTCAAAAGAACTTGGTGTGCCTGAATTCATAAAACAGTGTAATCAGAAAACAGGTCAGATTGCAGAGACTGATATAGAGAATATTTCTGATACTGTAAAAGGCAAAGCCGATTCAATAAAACCAGAAACCAAACCCGTTGTGATAGAGGGTGCTAAGAAACCTTCTGTTGGTGGGACAAACCCAAAAGTCTCTCTCCCTGATACAATTGACAAAAGTCTGAAAGACGGAATTGGACTTCAGTATAAAGCTGATTCAGTTAATTTGGTAATGCAACAGCAGAAAAGCGACATGAATAAGCTGCCTGCCTCAGAAAAACAGACCATGAAAGCCAGGGTATCCGAAAATGAATTACTGGCGGATTCCTTACAAAAATCTGCAGATATGAAGTATCGTGATGCACAGGAAGCAATTAACCCAAAGCAACTGACAAACGGGCAACCTGAGCCACCTGTACAAACCTATAAACCTGTAACAAGAGACTCAATTCCGGCACAGGAAAATAAGAGTATTGAACCCACAAGCCAANTGCCTGATAATAAGGCTATTAAAAATACTGAAAATCAGACTGATACAGTAAGGAAGGTTCTGCCACCGATTCAGAAAAAGACTGAGACATATTCATATTTCGAAATAGTGGATAAACCTGTACCCGAACCGAAAGAAAAGATCATTGTCGATGGGGAGGTGCCTGCAGGATTGATTTATCGCATTCAGATTGCAGTATTCCGGAACCCGGTTGCTTTGTCATATTTTAAAGGTATCACCCCGGTTTATGGATTCAGGATCCCCGGAACTGACAAAACTAATTATTATGCCGGTATGTTCAGAAGAGTCGCAGATGCAAACAAAGCTCTTTCAAAAGTTAAGACCTGTGGTTTCAAAGATGCATTCGTTGTAGCTCTCTCATCCAATAAGCNGGTTTCTGCAGACAGAGCTGCACTGATCGAAAAGGAATGGGGTAAGAAGCCTTTCGTGAGCTTTGAAAAACCTGATCAACAGGTCCCGCTCGATACAATTCCTCCTACATTAACATTCAGAGTGGAAGTCATGAAGTCTTTGAAACCTCTTAAAGCTGACGTTGTGGATGGAATAAAAAAATTGGCGGGCAACCGGGGATTGGATATTCTAACACTTGATGATGGAAATATTGCATATTTGGTTGGGAAATTTATTACTTTTGAGAGTGCTGCGGAGTATGCTGATCTCTTACTGAGAAATGGTTATCGCGAAGCAAGGGTGGTTGCATTTCTGGGGAAAAGAGAGATTTCAGTTGAGACCGCAAAACAATTATTTGAAAATCTGGAATGAGAGAGAGAACGTTACATAAAGATGATAAACTGAAGAGTGGTGGAGAATCAGGTTCACTGATCCTCTATAATGATGAAATTAACACATTCGCTCACGTTATACAATCGTTGGTTGAGGTATGCGGGCATGATCCTCATCAGGCCGAACAATGTGCTCTTATTGTCCATTTTAAAGGCAGCTGCGAAATAAAAATCGGTGTGCCGGAGGTACTTAATGCAATGAGCCGTTCACTCAATGCCAAGGGGCTGAATTCAAAAGTCTGTAAAATCAAAAGTCTCTAAAGCCTGTGAGGTATTTTGCCTTTATCCTTTCTCCTTTCTCCTTTCTCCTTTCTCCTTTCTCCTTTCTCCTTTCTCCTTTCTCCTTTCTCCTTTCTCCTTTTCACATCGCCTATCGCCTATAATACATAATACATATTTCTCTACCCCCAACCATCCCGGGGGCTAAGAAACCCTGACTGCAAGCTTTAAGCTCAACCTCAACCTTAACCTTAACCTTAACCTTAAACTTAAGCTTCACACCTCACACCTCACGCCTGATTTCTACTTTTCCCTGTGAAATATTTGAAAAAGGGCTCTGTCGAATACTGTGAGAACAAGTATTCCCAGGAAGATATAGACAACTGTTACAGGAATTTCAAAGCTGAAAACGGATGTTAAATTTATTTCAGGTAGCGTAATTTTCAGATTCTTAACTGCATTTGCAATCTGAAGAGTGAGAGAATCAGGTTCATTTCCCCGACTCAGAAATGCAAAAACAAGCAAGAGGAGTATAACAACTGCTGAAATAGCAGGAACGAGGTTTCTGCTTCTCAACCAGCCAGTTGACTTAACAGGAACAATTTCCAGATTAATACCTGCCATAACCTTTGAAGTAAACCCTTCCGGCGCTTTCTCAATTTTCTCAGGATTAAGATATTGCTTCAGAAGGAAATCATCATCTCTGCCGTACTTATTCATGATAGATATATTTTTTCTTTTCAATTTTTTCAATAATTTCCGACATCTTTTGTCTGGCCCTGAACAGCTTAACCTTAATGTTTGATTTGCTTATTCCGGTCACGGCTGATATCTCATCAGTGCTCATCTCTTCATAATAATAGAGACTTATCAGACCTCGTTCCTCTTCGCATATTTTCTGCAGTGCAAAGTTAACCAAAGAATTCCGGTATTCATTCTCAGCCTCCTCCTCACTTGTATTTGTACCTATAAAGTCAGTTGCATCGGCAGGGAAGTCCTCAAGAGAAAGGATTCCCTTCTTCCTGATTCTGACATGTGATACTGCAGTATTATAGACAATCCTGAAGAGCCATGTTGCGAAACTGCTTTTCATTTTAAATCCCTTAAGCGACCTGTAAGCCTTCATGAATGAATCCTGTGCAATCTCTTCTGCCTCTTCTCTGTTGCCACATATTCTGAAAGCGAGGTTATAGGCTTTGTCTTTATGCCTGTCGACTATGTAGCCAAAAGCGTGACTCTTGCCTTTCAAAACCTGCTCAATATAAAATATGTCGCCTTTGTAATCCATTCTGCCAGTTTGACGAGCAAAGTTATGAATTGGTTACGCGAAAGGTCATATTGTTTTATAAAATATTTCTGTAACTTTTGTAACCATGTTCCTCCAACCTGTGTCTAAAGGTGCAAAAGAGTTTTTAACCAATAAATTTAAAGTCATGGAAGGTTTAATAGGTTTTATCGCATTTTTCGCAACAGTGTTCGGTATATTGTATGTTCATTATACAACACGTAACAAAGAAAGAATGGCCCTTATAGAAAAAGGTGCCGATGCCAGTCTTTTCAATACAGGAAAAGAGGGCATGAAGGGTAGCTTCAGCTGGAATAAATTTACGCTCAAGGCAGGAATGCTTTTTATGGGCATTGCCCTGGGAATTATTGCAGGTGCAATTATGTCAAGCGCCGGAATACTTGATGAAGATGCCAATTATCCGGCAATGATCTTCTTCTTCGGCGGCCTCAGCCTTGTTTTATTTTATGTTATTGACAGGAAAAGCAAGTAATATTTCTTGCCGGAAGATTTTCTGGTCACGTCCGCAACCATGCTTATAAATCTGCGGCAATCTGCAGAATCTGCGGGAGATCTTTAAATATTTTTCCTGCAGATCACGCTGATTATCGCAGATTTAGCTTTGTGTCTATTTTTTACCAATAAGGCCCATCCAAAATAACAAATAAGAAACTTCAGGCTTTCTATATGTTATAGAATTCTATCATCTCTTTTACTGCTTTTCTGTAAACAGAGCACTGGCCTCCTCCCTTAAATAATATGGTTGCATTCTGATCCTTCCCTTCATCAGGAGTTGGTATCAGAATTTTTTTGCTGTCATTTTCTTCAATTTCAATTCATAGCTTACCATGGAAATGATATCAGGTTCCTATGGTAGATTTAAACATTATGAATAGAAAAATTGTTTTCATACTGAAATTATTTTATNTNGATTTTCGTAAACCTATAAATAATCAATAATTCAGATTTACAGATGATACATTAACTTGAAAAATGTGTTTTTATATTATTGATAATAAATAAAATATAAGTGTTCATTTATTTTTTGATTTGAATAAATGTGTTAACCCCGGAGGGGTTGAATAATGAACTGAATATATCAGTCTAATATTCAGCCCCTTCAGGGCTGTGACATTCAGGTTATAGTTGACCGTGGGTTTACACCCACGGTTATTAAGATTGTGCCACTTCGCGGGACTATTTATACTGAAATCAAACGCATCAGGAGTAATACCGATTGATAATTTGTCTATTTTTGCCAAAAATAAATTGAAACTTTATTATGCAGGGAACTATTGATCCTGGAATATGGTTTAAGGAATTGTTTATTGATGCCGGACTGAGCTCAAGCCTCTCGTCATTACTCAGTACAGTTACCCTTGTTCTTATCGTCATATCGTTAAGCTGGTTGTCAAACCTGTTTGCAAAAGTTGTTATCCTTGAGGTTGTAACCCGGATTGTTAAGAAATCAAAAACAACATGGGATGATGTATTTCTTGAACAAAAAGTTTTCACCAGGCTATCGCACTTTGCACCTGCATTGGTAATATGGTTTATGGCAGGCTGGGCACTTAAGGCTTACCCGGTATGGCTTGTTCTGGTTCATAAACTGGCCTATGTTTATATGGTGGTTGTTGGAATGATCGTCATTAACTCTTTCATTGAGGCCTGGCATACTATTTATAATACTCTTCCTATTTCACAGCACCGGCATATAAAAGGATATGTTCAGCTGTTAAAAATATTTGTTGTTCTGATAGCTCTTCTTATTGTCATATCTGTAATCTTCAAACAAGAAATAGGCACACTTGTTGCCGGGCTTGGAGCGATGGCAGCAGTCCTTATACTCGTTTTCAAAGATTCACTCCTGGGCCTTGTTGCCAGCATCCAGTTATCGGCCGATAAACTGCTTAAAGTAGGTGATTGGATTACAATCCCGAAACGTGATGTTGACGGGGTAGTGACCGATATCACACTGAACACAGTGAAGATCCAGAATTTTGATAAGACAATAATTAATATACCTACATATTCGCTTGTAAATGAGTCTTTTCAGAACTGGAAAGGCATGGAAGAAGCCGGTGTAAGACAAATAAAGAGATCAATATACATCGATATGAAGAGTATAAGATTTCTTGATAAAGACCTTATACATAAGCTCAGCAGAATTCCGGAATTAAAAGATTATATCGTGTCTTCAGGTATGCAAAACAGGCAACCGGTTGATTCGGAAAGTGAGGCTATGAAAGCATTCTTCAACTCATCGCAACTGACCAATCTGGGAATTTTCAGATACTACGCTGAGACATATCTGAAACAACACCAGCTGATTGATACAAAGCAGACTGTAATCCTGCGGCACAGAGCACCGGAGGGGAATGGCCTTCCGTTGCAGGTATATGCTTACACTAAAAACAATCAGTTTATTCCATATGAAAATATACAATCTGAAATATTTGAACACCTGCTGGCTATTATGAATGAATTCGGGCTTAAAGTATTTCAGCATCCTACAGGTGATGACCTGCTATCCTTATCGGCGAAAATGAATTAATTGAACCTTAAATCAATAACTGAAACCATGGCTGACATTAATACCAGAATTAGCGACTTTGTTTGGAAAAATCTAGGCGAAAAGCATGTAACAGGAAAAAAGGACCCATTCTGGGAATCGTTGCGAAACACAGGAACAGAGTTATGGCTTGACACAGGAGATATGGAGGAGGCTGAGGCAAACTGGACTGCTGAAATGAGTGCTCTGACGACTAACAACACTCTTCTTAACAATGAGATACAAAAGGGTATTTATGATGTATTTATCTCTGAATCGAAAAGCATTGTAAGAGATCTTCCTGCTGAAGAAAGAGTCAAAGAGATAGCCTTTATATTGAATGCCCGGCATGGGCTGAGACTGGCGCAGAAGTTCGGAGGATACGTGAGTGTTGAACTGCATACTGACACAGCATACGATATTAAGGCCATTTTAAATTATGGTAAAAGATTTCATGAGATATGTCCGGAACAATTTATTGTAAAAGTTCCATATACCCCTGAAGGACTGATAGGAGCAAGGCTTCTTAAGGACTCTGGCATTAAAATCAATTTCACACTTGGCTTTAGTGCCCGCGAAAATGCCCTGGTCACAAGGGTTGCCAGACCAGACTATGTTAATGTCTTCCTGGGAAGAATCGGAGCCTATATGATTAATAATAAACTAGGTGATGGTTCAGGAGCAGGAGAAATGGCAGTGATTGCATCACAGAACTGGGTTACAGGGCTGTCAGCAGAGAATCCGTGGCAGACCAGACAGATTGCTGCAAGTCTGAGAAATCATAGTCAGCTGGAGCTTCTTGCAGGGGTTGATGTTTTTACGATGCCTCCGAAAGTTGCTGCTGCAGGGCGGAAAGAGCTAAGTGGAAAATTCACTTCCAGGACTCACGAAAACTATGATGTAAGTATATTTGAATCAGGCAAAAATGCTCATATAGAAAAGTTCTGGGAGGTTGATGGTAACGTAATCAGGCTTGCTGAAAGACTTTCCACCAAATTACCGGCCACCGGGCATGACCTTGTTTACATAGCTCAGGAAGCGGGTTGCGGAGACATGTTTCCTTCTCTTACAAAAGAGGAGAAGGGCTTCATTGCTTCCGACGGAAAAATTCCGGTACATTCACGATGGGAAACGAAAATAGCCGAAGGAAAGATTGCTCCGGATACTTTACTTACTCTTGCCGGACTAGCTTCATTTACTGCTGACCAGAGAATGCTTGATCAGAGGATAAAAGGTATAATTGAGTAGGTCAGACAGAACGTTGCCGGACCATTTCATAAAGAAGAATCCCTGCAGCTACTGAAACATTCAGGGATCCTATTGTGCCGGTCATCGGAATTTTTATCTGGTCATCTGAAAGAGCTATCAGTTCGCGACTGATACCTTTATCTTCAGATCCCAGTATAAGTACCGATGGCCCTGTCAGCTGAACTTCCGATGCGATTTTCCCCGATTTTTCTGCAGCACAGAATACCTTGAGTCCGGAATCCTTAAGAAATTCGACCGATCTTACAATGCTTTTTTCCCTGCACACCGGAAATGAATGCAAAGCACCGGCAGATGTTTTTACCGCATCGGCAGTTATCCTTGCAGAACCTTTTTCCGGGATAATTATTGCATGTGCTCCAAGACATTCTGCAGTTCTTACAATAGCCCCGAAATTCCTGACATCCGATACTCCGTCAAGTGCAATGATAAGAGGATCTTCCCCTTTTTCAAATATCATCGGGAGAAGATTTGCAATATATTGATATTCAATTACTGACAGCCATGCAAGAACCCCCTGGTGGTTTTTCTTTGTGACTAGTTCTATCCTCTCAACAGGAACAATCTGGTATACAATATTATGAGTTCTGACCTCTGTCATCAGTTCATGATAGAGACTCCCCTGAAGACCTTGCTTTACCAACAGACGATCGATCTGTTTTCCTGCTTTAATAGCCTCAATTACAGCTCTTAATCCAAAAATGCATTCTGATTCTTTTTGCATATCTTAATTTATAACCTTTATATATCCTTCGGATTATCGAATCGGAAAACAATCCCTTTACGCCAGCTTGCTATAGCTTTGTCCCAGAATGTGACCAGGGTTTCACTCCTGCTCAGGTAATAATCGTTGTCTGAAAAAATACTTTTTCTNTTTTTGAANTTGAAAAANATATAATTATCGCTCACAGNAAATCTGCCATCCCATTTTGATTTGACTACTGACTTCTTGTACCCCCAACTCTCTCCTTCAGAGGTCTTGTANACTTTATCAGGTGGTCCGTAAATTATAAATATCATTCCTCTTTCACTTCTCCAGCCTTCTTTAAATGAAGTAAAATAGTAGTTGGAATACATGACCCGGGTATAGTAGATCCTTATCAGTTCCCTTCCCTTTTCTACATTCCCTCCGCATTTTATCCAGAAATTGTCGAGAGCCATCTTTGGTTTTGCTGAAGACTTTAGTTCAGAGATTTCATCCTGTGAGGCAAGGTACCCAAGAGGTTCAATCATTGATTCAGGTGTTGTCAGATTCGGAAAAGAGACTCCCATGTTCAGAAAAGTAAATCCCTCTTTGATATTCCTTTGTGTTGAGCATAGATATAATCCTTCTTTCGGGAACATCATCGGTATTGTGTCAGAGTAATGTAATGGAAATACTTTTTCAGCTTCATAATCAATAGTCTTTTCAGGTAAGATCATTGATGGCGGATCAGGTATTGAATTTAATGGTTTGTAATACGAAATATATAAACTATCCAGTGGCCCCCGGGTATAAACCAGGTTTATGTATTCGTTAATTCTCAGAACCGGATTGAAAAGAGGGTTTTTTCCGAAATGTCCACGGGCTACGAAATTATACCTGTTATTATATGACAGAGTATTGAATGGTACAAATGCCTGTATAACAATAAGTCGCAGTCTGTCAAGAATCTTAATCTCAGCCATGTATTCCACTCCAGGTTCAACTTTGAGAGGCATGTTATATGTATATTCCTGTGTTGCAGTATTTTTTACAATACTCAGATCGTAAACTGCAGTATCAGCCAGAATTTTTCCACTGCTTATGTCGAAGAGTTTAACTGTGACAAGTATCTGCGCGGTAGGAACCCCCTGCGGATTTGCTTCAGAGAAAAAGAGATCGCCGGCAAAAAATTTAACTGACAGGATTGATTGTTCATCAGACTGATTTACAATATTATATCTGGGATTTATCGGATTTCTGGTAGGATTATAAAGATAAGACAGGTCCTTGGAGTCTATTACCTGCTGTGCTGTTTTACAGGAGTTGAAGACAGCAGTAATAGTTATAAAAGTAAGGAGTAAACAAATAATCCTGGTAATAATATTATTCTTCATCTCCTGAATTAATAGTTTATTTACTGTTAATCTCTTTCCATTCCAGTCTGATTCTGCAGAGNTCCTTATTATCATTAATTCTGAAGATAGAATGGTTATGAAAGCCGGTCTCTTTTTCGGGACACGATTTTATATTTATTTCCTCGCC
>JGI20214J51650_10002467_pt1 | contig 11652 bp, 20 predicted proteins | sample WetSurMetagenome_FD_51650 | JGI IMG/M metagenome (IMG submission 51650)
GTGGGTAATTTAAAATAATCATGATCTGCAATCACCGATGCAGTACTCCCTTTCTTAAGCAGAAGAATCATAGGAAGATCCTTTGCCCAATTTGTTTGTATTAGTTGTGTGATACCACTTCCAGTCCCTATGAAGAGATTGCAATAGATGGTAAGTTCAGCATTCTCCCTGAACGAAAGATAACTTGCATCGATAATGTTAGGATCATTGGTCTGGATGGATTTCTCTCCAGATAGAATAACAACGGTATTCTGAAGCACTGTAGCAATCTTCCCTGCTGCAGCAAGAACAAATTCCTCGGTAACGAATGACTGGTTGCTCTGGGGAGACCACTCGAACAAGATAACATTCTTCTTATCCTTCAGTTTGTATTTATCTGCGAACTTCCTTACCTCTTCGATCTCTCGCGGAGATAGATATACCAGAGGCATCTTTGCAACGGTTATCTCTTTTGGATATGCTTTGAACATCGCTGCTCGCAGAGTATCGTAAAACAAGTGAGGGTATCCCGGATATATCTGGGTAAGATGCACTTCATCGAATTCCCCGGTAACCAATGTCCGGTACATCTCTTTTTCAAATTCATACCATTTACTGGTAACTTCCCATCGGTTCTTTACAGGGAATTCCATAATGGTATCAACATAGGGATTGTTTTTGAGAATGTCTGCATAGCGAGAACCAACTGCCCATGTAAGGTGGCAATCGGGGTTATCTTGTTTTATCTGTCGTGCAATTGTTGTTGCATGGAGCAGATCCCCATATACTCCGAGATGACCAATAAGAATTCTCTTCATAATTTTTTCATCTCCGTTGCAGCAAGATGCATCTGAATAGCATCGAGTTTTGTTTCGATCCTCATCTGACGATCTTCTATCCGTTTATAACTTTCTATAATCCCCTGTAATTCCGGATTCATATTCTGGTTTGCATGTGATTGTAGTTTCGATGCAACATCGTTCTTTATTAGGTAATATCCAAATAGAACCCCTGTAACAACAACAGCACCAGCAACCGGAACGATTCCCCACATCGGAAAGAATACCCCTTTCAATGTAAGATTGGCTGTTATCAATAGCGCGAGATTCACAATTCCAATATAAATCCCGAACTTTCCAATCCCATACTCGAACCAGAATTGGTATTCGATAAGTCGTTCAATTATTGTCAATGTAGTCCTCCGAAGAATATTCCATAGAAATTCGTAATGGTAAAGATTGCATACATAAGTCCGAGTGCTTTGATACTCAACCCACCATCCCACCAATCCTTATCATTCCCGTATGCCCATGCGAACAAGATTGGGTTGCTTAACATCCATATCCACATCGCAAGGGTGTGGTCAAGCCATAGGTTATTTACCAACGTTCCGATAATTGAAAGAAAAGAACCCACTCCTGCGAGTATAGACCCAATGGTGTTTGTCGTCATTAAAACACCATTACCTCATTGTATCTGTAATGAATTGCATTTCTTCGGTCTCTCGAACATGTGGTTTCTTTCTTGCTTTCAACTCTTCCCGTGTTGGATGGTCTTCATCTACGCTGGGATCTCTATAGGATTGCTTTCCGTCTCCGCACATGATTCTCCTCTTACAATAAACACGTTGTAGTATACTACAGAACGCGGGATAAGTTTAAATGTGTTCTTTGCCATCCGCAGTGTGTAAATTCTACCAGTAATAGAATGGCTCCTGTAATCCTTGCTGAAGAGAAGGTTTCGCAGAAAAGGATACCGTATGATACCGACAAATTGTAACTTCATCAGACCTTCCTTGTTGATCGCGTTTGTTCCAGAACTTCAACGGTAATTCTGTTATTCTTAAGGTAGTCCTGAAGGAATAGTTCCATTGCAGTGGATACCGTATCTGCATAGACAATTATAGATCGCGGCTGGGAATCTCTTATGTTCCCTATCCTGACCTCATACTTTCTCTGCACCGGTGCAAGCATTTCGAACCCATCACTTACTTGATCTTATTTCGATTCTGGTTCTTCTTTCCATTCACAACCACAGAGATTGCACATGAATGGTTTTTCTTTGAACTCTTCACTCGCCCTGTATCGGACGTTTGTTCTTCCGCACTTTGGGCATTTTGGCTTCACGTATTCTTTAGATGCCATGAGTATTAGTTTGTGTTATCATGTGATATAGTTATTTGTTATAGTGGTTCTTGTTCAAGTTGGTCTATTGTTTTCCAGTTTCGACACCACGAAGCAAGACCATCGTTCACCAGCTTGAGAAGCCTCCGATATTCCTGACGAGATACCTGTGCCGATTGTTTACCACTTCCACCTCTCATGGTATCCCCGCCCTATCGCACGCTTCTTCTGGAGACACCTTGTAATCGACCCATGATGCCAACCCTTTGTTGACAAGGTTCCATAGACGATTATAATTCCGTTGTGAAGCCATTCCCGAAAATGTTTTCCTAGGTCTCTTCATGGTATTACTTCACAATGGGGTTCCAGAGTCCGAATGTTTTCTTCCTGTTTATTTCCGTTTTCATCATCTGCAGTTCGTGAGCATCTCTGATGTGATAGATGTGGGGGATAGTACTTATGAGAATGAGAGAACCGACTTCGTATGGAATGGTAGAACCAAATATTCTTACGTTGATCTCCTTCGTTACATATTCAAGCATTGCAGCACATCCAACAAGGTTCTCACCAAGCCCAGAAAGAATATCCTGTGACCGGAAGATACATCGCATGTTTACCTTACCTTTCCTGATTACAAATTGAACCCAATTCATACAGGGTGGTTCGAGAGATTCGGAATCGAACTCTGGTTTCCATGTTATCATAACCCCTCTTCGTGAATTTGGATCTGATGCAATCTTTCCTATCAACTCATCAACCTGATTGTATCCGTTCCCTTTGCCATTGCCATGCTCGAACTCGTTGAAATCACCACACGGATCTATTCCAGAGTATGGATAGTCTGCAAGTCTGTTCCAGTACGTATAGGTTGCGTGTTTTCCATCTGCTCTTGGTGGAGTCAGTGTAAGAAATTGTTTTTTGTACGCAGCAGTGAACCCTTCCTTAAACATAGCCCCTTTCGAAACCTGTGGCTCTTTTAATGGCTCAAGTACCTTAATCACAATGATTTCATCAGAACCATCTTCAGCTTCAAATTCGATAGTCTTTTCAGCCTTATCTGCATGAGTCTGGATTTCAATCGCTTTGCTAGTATTGAGAACGGCATCGATTGCAGCTTCATGTGCTTCCGATAATGTTGTTGTTATAATTTCCATATTACCCACCTGTAATTATTACTATACCATGCCCATCGAGATTGGTAGCATCAAGGATGATTACATCGCCAGTTCTGATTTTCTTTGTAGCATTCCCAGTACCTACAATGCAAGGGATTCCATACTCTCGTGCAACAATAGCAGCATGGCATCCAGTTCCTCCATGATCGGTAATAACTCCAGCATATGGTTTGAGGCGATGATCTGCAAATGGGTGACTTGTTACAAGGATTGTTCCTTTGGGTGGAATACCACCATTGATCATGTATGGATCAACTTTGGCAATTCCTTTTATTTTTCCCTGACAACCAATCTGCCCACGAACATCATCATGAAGTGCCTCTCTCTTTACGAAATCCTTCTCACGGAGATTAACAAGAGCAGCATTTACGGCATCCTGAATATCAATGTCACGAAGGGCTACATATGTCATGAGCTGAACAATCGCATGACCAGCATCAGCAACTTCTCCTTCTCGAGTACCATAAGGACGGGCAATACTATTCTCATAAGGATCGTGAGTAAAATGCATTGCCAAAGATCCTATCTGCGATAGTGCAATATTCAAACGAAATCCCGCATCGGATCTTCCATCCTTTGAGTGTTTGAGAAGCTCACTCTGAATGTCATTAAGTGTTGTCGGAAACAATTGTGACTCTTTTAATTTCATCTGTTAATCCCCCTTCGTAACTCCCACTCGAGAATCCTGTGCAATTCGTGACTGTCAACTTTGTCTTTATAACTTGCAATGATTCTCTCTCGTTCTTTCTTCTCGCACGCCTTACAATATTTCGGTCTGGTAAGTTGTTTCACTCCACAACCATACCATACCTTTGTCCCACACTTGCAGGTTATGCATGAGTGGGCTGTAGTCTGATCATATGAATCGTCGTATTCTTCTTTCATTTTTGTTTCTCCTTGCACGATGGGCATATCTCCCACACGATATTTTCTATCCACCTGTACATTACCTTCTGACCACATGCTCTGCACCGGTGCACCATCACCCTCTCCGAACACATCTCGTACGATCTGTTGCATGAGAGCAGCTTCTGACACCCCCTGCAGTCCTCCACCATTGGAGATTGTGGGGTCTGGGATATTCCCTTGTTCTCCTTGCGATTGTCTAATCTCTTCTTCAGGCTGTTCGACTTCCTCTCGCTTGGAGTTATCTTGTACGAGTCCGGAAGTTTCCCTATCGTTTGACCCGTGAATATCCTTTCGTTCCTTGCTCGCTTTAGGAGCTTTTGTTTTAGTATTTCGTCTGGTTTCAGTTTTATCGCCATTCAACCACCCAAATAAATCTTTAAACTGCTGCTGGGTTTTCTTGGGGATATCTGCAGGATGACTTCTAAAGAAGGAAAGATCCCCACGCTCGATACAAAATCGTGCAAGATACGTTGGTGTCTGGATGTGTTTGCAATCGAAAGGAGCACGATAAATAATACCGCCCTCTTCAATACAACAATTATTACAAAGTTTTTCTCCTTTCATGTAGGGTTCTTTTGGATAGTAGAATTGGTATGGGTGGAACATGCTGCACCAGAATTCAATGTGATCTCGTCCACCATCTATACCCATTCGCACCTGCATCATTTCACCAACGCATAATAAATATATCTTAAGTCAACTCTTTTACATGATACCTTTTTAATTTTTTTCTGAACACAGAGTTTCTTCAAATGGTTCCTTACAGTAGATTCCCTAAACGGAACTCTTTCGAATATCTCTCTCGTTTTTAAAGGAGACTGATTCTCAAGAACCTTTATAATTTCTTCATCGATATTTGGAATCATCTTCCACCACCTCTATACTTTGGAAATCGTCTTTCTATCTTTGATACAATACCGTCATAGACTGTAGAATCCTGCCCTTTTAAAATATTACACTCTTCGCAGCAAAGAACAAGGTTATGCAGGGAATTAATGCCTCCATTCACAATGGGAATTCTATGATCGATTGAACAGGTATCTGGAGCATTTGAAATTCCTATACTCATTTTCTTCCCACAATAGTAGCACTTGAACCCTGTCTTAAGGTATACCTTCGAGAGACTTACAATATCTTCGTATGGGATGTACCCATCCTCTCCAGTAAACTTTGTGTACCGACGCATTGCATGTCGCTGCTTGCGATAGAATACCCTGATGTATCTTCTCCTGTATCCACAACAGTTTGTGAAGATGCAACTCTCGTCATCACGAATACATTTCATCTGACACCAGACATCACTGGGATACATTTCTCACCCCTTTTGTAGTTGTAGCAAATACCAGATAGAATAATACTGCATATTCTACCGTGAAGAAGAGTAGTGCCAGATATCCTCCCGATGATGGAATAGCATTTGTATATTCGTTGTTGGTGTAAACACTCCAGAATATCAATGGGAATTTTATAAACCAGATTGCCTGAAGCAGATAGTAGATTCCCATCATGAGAAGATCTCCTGCAACAAGGATACACAGGATTGGCATGATCCATAGCATGTACTGGGGAGAATGATACTTCGAGAAGGCAATAATTGCAACGAGAGCAACCAGTGTTACTTTCAGAAGGAAAATTTTGTCCTGCGACTTTCGAATATATGCTAGGTAGACCAGAGTTCCAATAACCACTGCCAACAGGATTGTCATTGCAAGTGATACCAGTGCTACCGATACTGGAATATGGAATACTTCATGCAACCATGCATAGACGGTATACACGAACGAATCTACAAAAATTTCTTTTCCTGCAGCATTCGTTATCAAGTACGTGTTGATAGATGCAGGATTCAGAATGTAGATTGGAACGAATAAGATCAGGAATGGAAGGATGCCAACCTTCACGACAGTAATGCATTCTTCCTTGATGGTTGTCTTCTTTGCATTGAACAATACAAGGAATGGGAGGATTGCAATAGAATATATCTTCGTGAAGAATCCTATGATGTACCAGAAATATCCAGAATATTTTAAATTCGTTCCTCCGTAAATTGTGCAGCAGATTCCCAGCATCACAAACATTGTTGGAAGAGGATCGAAGTTTGTTATCGTGATATAGGCTGCAGCAATCGATGTTGCATATAAGAACCCTGCAACAAATGCACGTGTTTCATTCCTATAAATGTTCATTGTTATGAGGTAGATTAGTAAGGTTGTAATCAGGTTGCAGATGATCATTATTGCTGGAAATGCAACGAAGAATATCGAGGCTTCTCTCGTTATCATTGATGGAATTGCTGCTACGAATACTGGAATGACCATGATGACTGGATACTCCCAGAAGTAGTTGATATACGGGAGAGAACCATTCGATACGAAGGGAATGATGATGGTTTCAAAGTATACTTTGAATCCCCACTGGTCTACAAATGAATGGAAAACATAGAGTGTCGATACATAGACAAGAAACTCTACGAGTACTGACAATCCCAATAAGATAGCAACATTCCTATAGAAATTATTTTTTTGTTTGTATTTCAATGGCATCAACCCCACAATACTGCAACTTGATGCTGTCAGTAACTTTATTCAACTTGCCTATGCAGAAATCAATATCAAGTATACTACTATCCTTTGCAATCTTAAGATATTCAACCACGATAAAGATGTCAACAAGATCGTCAAATGTAAGATTAAGAAGTTCGTCTGGGTCTACAACATTACCCATGCTTTGCCTCCCTCACCTTCTTGAGATTTGCTGCCTGATTGAGTGTCATAATCTTTACGAGATCCTTATCATGCATCTTCATGAGTTCCGCAAGAGAATGTTGCGTCAGTAATTTCTTTGCTGTTGTTACCCCGATGCCATTGAAACAACAGAGTGCACCGAGTGCTTGCATCTCTACCCCATACTTCTTCTTTGGTTTCGGGTAATGATCTTCATGGAGGTACGCGTGAATAGAATACATCCACCAGATACTCTGGTCAAGTTCCCTTGTGGTAACTACTTCGCATCCCATCTGACGTATACTCTGCAGGAAATTGTAATAACTTCGTGCAGACAGTTGTGCAGGTTTTAAGAAGTTGCCTTCTTTTCTCCACATCATCCCCTGTTCGTCTATGCGAAATGTCTCTTCCACAAGAAGTACTGGATTCTCCGATTGATCCATAAGGGCAGGAATAATATCTTCCCGTATTTCCTGCATCTGTGTTGCAACCTCCGGGAAGGTCTTCCTCTGAACACCAATCGAACCACATGTTCCTACGATAAGATAATCCATACCATGGACAAGGCATGTAATAGAAGATTCGATCCCAATCTCCGTAAGTTTGCCTTCGATGTAATCCTGATTCTGCTCTCTGCTATCGATGATGATCATGGCATCACCTTATGCAGAGTCGTCTTTCACAACCGTTGTTTTTTCAGAGACGGTAAATCTACATGCAGAATCGAGAAGGGTATTCCCTACAAGTTCTTTCGCATCTTCAACGCGAATGGAAGGGAGAATCTTCATTGATACCAATTTGTCAAGTTCGGTTCCCAGAAACGCAGCTTGCTTCTGAACAAGGTGAGCATTTGCTTCCGGAAACTGGTTTGCAAAGAGAGTAGGATCTATTACTCTTTTAGTTGTTATCCTTGTAGAAATTACATACCCTGCTTCCTTGAGGTATCCCTCTTCTCTGCAGTGCATAATGATTTGATTATATTCTACTTCTGCAGCAGCAAGATCGTTCTTCAATGCAGCAATTTGATCCTGCAAACGAAGTGCTTTGAGAATGGGATTTTTCATTTCAGAAAGTTGGATTGTTGTTAGCATTATAACAACCCTCTCTCTGCAAGAAGCCCAATGTATCCACCACGTGCAACAGGAACGTCAGCATCCATCTGGACAGCCCATCCGGGAGTCTTCTCAAACTTTACCATGTAGATCCCCTCTGTATTGATGTAGAACCTTGCTTTAACATCAACATCAAATTCGATCCAGTCTCCTGCAGCAATCTGTCTTCCAACCTTCTTGTCATTGAGGTAGGCATCTTTCATCTGGGCTGTGAAGAACACATGAGTTCCTTTGATGTTGCTCCAGTTGATGAGGGGTTCGAGAATGCCCATTACTCTCATGTTAATTGCCGCCCACGCACCCTTGTTCTCGCCAGATATCATTGCACGCGGTGGCTTTCCTTCCTTCGAACGAAGCAGGTTATCTTTGAAGATCCATTCCTTCTGTGCGAATCTTCTTATGTCTGAAATACCATCGAGAACAACAATCTTGTATTTGCTCTCGTGAATAATTTGCCTGATTGTCTTCTCAAGCATGTTGATTGTTTCGATAGGTTCCTCTTGGAAATCCTTATCGTACTGGATAATCTGAACGGAATTTATACCACTCATATCCAGTAATTTTTTGTCCTTGACTTCCATACAAAGGTAGATGTGAGGCATCTTCTCGATATCAGAATACCTGCAAAGATCTACATGCTGGGTTGACTTGCCGTTCCCAGCTTCTCCGCTTGCCAAAATAAGGGTCATTCCTTCATCACGCCGATTGTGTATCGTAATTGTCAAGTGGCTTCGTTATCTTGTTGATGAGTTCGAGACTGCTGAACAGCAGGAAGATACTCACTGCGAAGAAGAACCACATTGTGAGATCGGTGAGTACTGATGCGTACATGATTCCGGCAATACCTCCAACGAAGTACATTGCCATGAGCACGAAATCAACTGCTGCCTGTACAGCACCTTTAGTCGTAATCTTTTTTGCCATGTGCTTTCACCTGTGGAAAAAAGATTATTTGGAGTAGTGGAGCTTGCCCTGTTCGTCCAGAGACATGAGCAGGTTAATCAAGTTCGCTTTTCCTGCTGCTGCAACTGCACCGATGAGTTTCTCTTTGTTGGGGAACCCGAGTGCCATGTTGACAAGGAACTGCTCATCTTCATTTGACCCAGAGATTTTTGTCTGCGACTTCTGGCTGGGTACCTTGGTTCCCTTGATGGTCATGAGATCGATCTCGGAGTAGCCAGTGAGAGTCTTTCCAGATTTGTCCGACTTGTCTACCTGCGGTTTTACTCTTGCCTTGAATTCAATACCTTCACGCAGGACATCGCTGAACACGAACTTCTTGCCAATGCCAACCGGGTATCCAATACCACGGGCGAACTTGACAACGGGAGATTCCTTCTCATGATCATCGTCATTGATAGTAACCTTGTTGCTGTGGAAGAACGACTGCTTTATGTTAGCCTGTGATTCCTGCTCTGTACACTGCAGTTCGATCACAACGAATTCTTTCTTGTGCCCAGCACCATCGTCCTTTTCAATCTTGCGAGTTGTGCGCTCGGTTACTTTGAATGTGTATTCAACATCGGGATCAAAAGAGATTCCCTTCGCGCCTTCTGCGGGTTCGAGATCAAGGATGTTGATCAGCGTACCCCTTTCTTTTTTGTCAGTATTTGCTGCCATTTGAATCAGTCCTTAAGTAGTTCATCAATCTTTTCGAGAAGCAAAACACGTGCGAACATGTCGTCGGAATCAGTATAACCCCGTTGCTTCTTAATCATATGCAGGTCAATCATTCTCTGGGAGTTAAGATTGACCTGCAAGGTTGTTACTCCCATAGTAATATAGTATGTTACTGTATGATTATAAAGGTATTGGAAAAAAGAAGTTACAGTCGTTTGATCATGAATACAATGAAACATACTATACCGAAAACTATGATGATAACCGGGGCAAACGGGGCGAACGCCTGACCAACCGGACTTTCATACATAACCTGTGTTACATTGATAACCTTTGTACTGTCTACTGCACTTTTCACCTGTAGTGCTGCGTATATAACTGCAGCAAAGATTGCCATCGCGGAAACCAATATTAAGAGTGTTATTCCTTTCATTTCCTACTCCATGCAGATCCTCTGCTTAATCCGAAGTTCCACGCAAATGCCAAGCATATTCCAACCAGACTTCCTGCGATATACCACAAGTGCAGTATCTCGACAAGGAATAATGTTGTCGCGGTCATGATACCTATCCCTCCAAGACAGACAATATTATACGTTATGAATCTTGACAATATATCGTTCTTCGGAGTTATGTCATTAAATGTGATGTAATCGTTGAGGATGAAATTAGTAATAACAGATGCTTCGATTCCAACTATGAACGAATAGAGATACCACCAGTGTTGATATTCGGTGAGCCAATAGAGTATTCCCATGTTGACAATGATACCCGAAAGCCCTATGATAGCAAAGGTAATTACTCTTCTGACTTCTGCATGACCCTTGCTTTCTTTATTGGTAACAGAATAGGTAAATAATTTTAAGATTTGTATGAGGTAATCGAGGATAGTTGTTACCTTCAGTTTGCTCATACCATCTTCACGGACATTAAGAGTGTACGGAATTTCTTTTATTGTAGTCCACCTCCCTTTACCCAGAATTTCGAATAACATTCGGAACCCTCGTGGTTCGAGTTGAGCACCTCGTATTACTGATTTCCTGAATGCAAAGAACCCACTCCCGGAATCGGTAACATTTGGGAAGAAGAATCGTGCAAGATATGTTGCTCCCCATGAAAGTATTCTCCTGTATGTTTTAACATTTCCAACATCCCCTCCTTCCATATACCTGCTGGCTATAGCAATGTCAGCACCCCCTGTCGAAACAGCCCAGAACATTTCCTTTATCTTTTCTATTGGGTGTTGACCATCTGCATCAATAACAAGAACAAGATCTGATGCGGCATACCTGAATCCATCAACAAGGGATTTTGATAGCCCGGGATCATTCACCCTCACAAGCATATGGATGTTCGGATAGATTGCTATCAAGTCTCTTACAATTGTTCTGGTTTCATCTGTAGAGTTATCATCAACGATGAGAACTTCAGCATCCACCCATATCTCTTTGCAGGTTTCGATAACTTTCGTTACCGTTTTCCGTATTGACTTTGCTTCGTTTAATGTGGGAATAATTACTGTCAAATCGTACATCTTTCACCCATCGTAGAAGTATCATAATATGCAATGAATAACATGCATACAAGGAATGCGCATAACCATCCGAACGGGCTTGTGAGTTCTCTAACGATCATTGTATGCAACCAGTTCGGATCATCAGGAATTGCTGCTAGGAAATTTCCCATGAATGGATAGAACCATGATGATGGAAGATTCCACATCGAATCAAATAACTGGTGGATGATAACAAGGAGTCCTGAAACAATTGCAAGGAGTGCATTTTTGTTTATAATTGCTACAATGATGCAGACAGCAATTGCAAAGATAATCGAATGTCCGATGATTCTCCCGCTTGACAAACTCGAGTTGGTAAGCATGAATGGTTTATCGATAAGATCTGAAATAATGGATGCAATGATACAGGTTGTCATTATGTAATCTGCTTTGCATTTTGTATAGTGGATAAGTATTGTTCCTGCGATTACCCCACAAAGAAGATGAAAAAAGAATA
>JGI20214J51650_10002468_pt1 | contig 11652 bp, 16 predicted proteins | sample WetSurMetagenome_FD_51650 | JGI IMG/M metagenome (IMG submission 51650)
GATTTCGCCTGGGTAGCTAACGGCGGCTGGCTTGACTTTGGTGGTGGAGCAACTATCAATTTTGTTGGCACCTTTACGGGCTACCGTTACAAAGTCTACCACGGTGGACATATAGACACTAATCCAGATTCCCCCAGTTTTCTGCCTGGTAATGCAGCTGGTTTTATCCAAACTGGAGGACGCTACAATGATAGAATGTCAAGAACACCTTTATATGCAGCAAGAACTCTTTACGTCCGTACCGATGGGAATGATCTTAACGATGGCTCAGCCGATGATGCTGCTCATGCTTTCTTAACATTCCAGGCTGCAGTAAATGCTTACCAACTCTTGGACTGCCGTGGATTCTCGGTAACCATTCAGTTTGCAGACGGAACCTATACGGCAGGTGCAACTATAGCCTCAAGGGTTGGCGGAGGTAATCTAAATATTACGGGGAATACTACAACTCCTGGAAACTGTATTATTTCAACTACCTCGGCAAATTGTATTACCGTGAATGGTCATCCGGGAAATAGTTACATAACAGTGAGCGGATTTAAACTTCAGACAACAACATCAGGCAGTTGCATTATTGTGGCCGGAGGTTCCATTTTTAGATATAGCGCTATAGAGTTTGGAGCCTGTGCCGGGTATCACATAGATGTAGAGAGTGCTTCTACCGTCCAATGTCTTGGAGATTATGCTATTTCAGGTGGAGCCGTCGCTCATGTGCTGGGTCAATTAAATGGATTATTTTACAATGGTGTTGCAGCAATTACAATCACCATTACCAACACTCCGGCATTCACCTATTTTGCCTTCGCATACCGTCTTGGTTCGGTACGCTTTACTTCAACAGTCTGGACCTTTAGTGGATCGGCCACTGGGTCATATTATCGTGCAGCTATCAATGGAGTAGTTGAAACAGGCAATCTTGGCGCATCCCTCCCAGGCAATGCAGCTGGGTCAACCGCAACTGGAGGTCAAATAACCTAATGTGGAGATCCCTTGGTAAAGTAACAGTCACAACCAGTGGCACCCCAGTTCGCGCCACCCTCAACGAAACCACCCCATCAGACCGTGTTGGCTGCCAATCCATCCTATTCGAGCAAATCCCCGGTAACACTGGACGCATTTACATATGTGATAGACAGAACGCCAACATCATCACTCTTGTGGGTGTCGTAGCCATCTTAGCCAAACCAACCTCTTCAGCATTCCCCTCAGCAGGTTGTGGAGTCCCCTCAGCTCCAGCCGCCCTCAACGCAGCTGACTTCTACATTGATGCAGAAATAAGTGGCGAAGGGGTCTTAGTTAGTGTAGTAAAGGCTTGATATGAAACATGACAATATGCAGCTGACTGACACAGCCGCAGTAGAATTAAAGGAGATCCACCATGAAGAAAGACAAACTGAAACTCCGGGGTTACCTGGAATATTGCCTCCGGGATGCAGCAACAGGGAAGGTGATAAAGAAGGGCAAGACTCACAACACAGTGACCTGCTGGGGTAGAGGGTGGGCTCTTGCCAAACTAACTCCAGCCAGCGACTCTCAAGTAATGTCCAGCATTGCCATTGGTTCTGTCTCAGCAGTAGCCCCAGCCAGCAACCAATCCGCTCTCCAGGGTTACATGACCATCCGTAACTTTGGCACCACTGGTCTGACCAGCGCCACCAACACCGCCTGCACCTTCATGGGAGCGGTTTCATTCAACACCAATGAAACATGGAGTGGAAGCAGCCAGATTGGTGAGTTTGCCATCTACAACTCTTCAGCCACTGGTTCAGGTGCAATGTTCAACAGGGTCATCACAGCAACTTACATCAACTTCGCCACTAGCAACACCTTAGCCATTTCCATCAGCATAACTAATTAACGGAGGTTTAATGGCAGGTTACCCAGGAAACCCAACACTTGTATACGCCATCCCCTTCTCAGGCAGACCCATGCCTCCCAAGATCCTCTTTGCCTTCCACTCTGTTCAGGCACCCATGAACTACAACATGGTCCAACTTACTACCTTGGGAGCACCAGTTGACATTGCCAGAAACAGCTTTGCCGAAAAAGCCCTGGAAATTGGTGCCAAATACATCTACTTCTGGGACGAAGATGTGGAAGTCCCTCCACAGACCCTCAGAGAATTACTCTACATCATGGAACATCGCCCCGAAGTAGCAGTCTGTGGAGGTATATACTGTCTTAAAGTAGATAGGCCGGAACCTCTAGTATTCAAAGGTGTCGGCAAAGGACCCTACTGGGACTGGAAAGTTGGTGAAATCTTCGAAGTAGACGCCATTGGGATGGGTTGCACAGTTGTACGTGTAGAAGCATTAAAGGATCTCGAAAAACCCTTCTTCAAAACCGTCGACAACATGTCAGCCTACCTCGATAACATCAACTTTGGCGAACAGTGGACCGAAGACCTCTACTTCTGTGACAAACTCTGTAAAACAGGTAAATGGAAAATCCTCGCCCATGGTCAAATCCTCCCAGCTCACATCAACCTTGAAACTGGTAAATCCTACACCTTACCTCCAGACTCCAAACCTTGCCGTCAACTATTCACCAGCCACAAGAAAATCGTAGACCTTGGCTGTGGTCCCAACAAGTTAGCAACAGAGGAAGGCCCAGTCATCGGGGTAGACTCCCGTGACTTGGAAGGTGTAGACTTCCGCTGTGACCTCCGAAAGCTCCCCTTTGCCACCGCTGAAATGGATATCGTCTACTCAAGTCATGTCCTCGAACACTTTGGCCGCCTTGAAGTCTCCGAAGTCCTTGACGAATGGCTTCGTATCCTGAAACCCAAGGGTGAATTTCGCATCGTCGTACCAAATATAGGGTGGGCAGCTGAACAGATTACCAAGGGTATTGTAGACCACAACGTCCTTAATGTGTTGTACGGCCAACAGGAATTCACCGAAAACTTCCACCGCAACGGTTTCACTCCTACCACCTTAGCAGAGTTGCTGAAGTCAAAAGGCCTCAAAAAGCAGCAAGTCAGCCTAAGCGGCTACAACATCCTCATAAAGGCATGGAGGAAGTAATATGGGTTCAGCTGGGTTCACAATGGGGGATGTTGGTGGTGGCGGGGGTGGCAGCAGCACAGACCTCATTCGCCTGGTCCAAGCTGATGCAGATACCAGTTCATCCGGCCTCATCAGTGGAGGAGCTTTATCAGTTGGAGCTGTCGGAACTGTCACAGTTGCTGCTGGTGTAGGCAGAGCCTGGGATGGAACTAAATTCGTTCGTGTCACTTGGAATACCTTCACTGACTACACACTACCCGGCACCGGCATGCACTACGCTCAGATAGATGCCACCGGAGCTCTGGTCATCACCAACACAGGTTTCCCGGTAGATCCATTCTCCATAATCAACACTACCACTATATTCCTTGGCTACTTCTGGCTTATCTCCCCAGCCGTCACCATCAACATCCTCTGGAACAACCATGAGTGGATAGGAAACTATGCTGCCCGTAACAACAAATTCCTTGGCACCATCCTTGGTACATTGGTCTCTACTGGATTTGAAGTCACAGAGCAAGCAGGACCAAACTTTCTTAAGCTCAACATTGCTGCTGGCACACTCTTCCACAAACTCAATGAATTCTCTTATGGCTCCCAAACCTACTTCTACAAACTGTTAGCCTGTTCTGACTTGGTATTGACAAAGGATATTGTCAACGACAACGCCACCATCGACACCACCCTCTGGAACGACGCCACCCAACCTGCAGCCACCGCTCTCATTACCATGACAAATGACTTCTGGGCAAAGAGTATGGTTGTCATAGGCATGGGTGGAGCATGTCAATATATCTACCCCCAAGCAGAATACCCCACTGAAGATGCAGCCCGCCTTGCACCACTTCCACTATTCAGTACCATGTGGCTGGATGGCAACGCCTGTCTTGCCACCATCGTATTCCAAAAGGGTGCCACCACCATAGACACCTCCATCACTGACATCCGCCCTATATTCTCCACCCTCCTCTCAGGTATGGGTGGAGCCAGTGGTGTCATCAGCTACAACGACCTCATCAACAAACCGGACCACAACGACCTTGCTAATGAGCAAGGCGGTCAAGCAGCAGAACGCTACCACCTCAACGTAGCTCAATACAACGAGATCACAGCAGGCAGTTACCAGTACACCTCCCTGATGTCCAACTACCAACCTGTTGGCCACTACCTCCAGGGAGCCTCCCTTTCCGGTAACAACACTGCAGGCGTCATGGCAGCCATCTCCACCGGCACACTCTACCTTGCTGGTGGCAACAACATCACCCTGTCACAAAACGCCAACTCCATTACCATCTCTGGCCCCACCGCAGGTGGTGCTCAAACCGCCATCTCAGGCATCGCAGGTTCTGCCGCCTCCACTGTCACTGCTGGCACAGTTCAATTCGCCAACTTGAATGGCATTAGCTTTGGGCTTAATGGCAGCACCATGACAGCCTCCCACAACGCCCTCACGACAGCCATGGCCTCCAATGCAAATACTTCATTCGTAGGCCTCAACACTGCTGCAACCAACATCACATGGACAGTCAACAGTTCAGGTATATCGCTCAGCAACCCTGGGTGGCTCACAACTGCCATGCTGTCGAATGCAAACACCTCCTTTGTCGGCCTCAACAGCGCAGCAACCAATATAACCTGGACCGTCAACTCCTCTGGGATTTCCTTATCCAATCCCGGTTGGCTCACCACAGCAGCCCAGTCTGGCCACACCCATGGCTCCTTACCCTCCATCACCGGCAACATCTCAGTGTCATCAGGTAGTGCAGCCTGGTCCATTTCCATCAGCAACTACCTCACCACCGCGATGGTCAGCAATGCGAACACATCGTTTGTAGGGTTGAACTCAGCAGCCACGAACATCACCTGGACAGTGAATAGTAGTGGAATATCCCTGAGTAATCCTGGGTGGCTAACCACCGCAATGGTAAGTAATGCCAACACTTCATTTGTCGGTGCCGGAGCCGCATTCAGTGGAGTCAACGCCACCGGCACCATCAACAGCACTGGCATCACAGTCAGTGTGGCTGCCCCTGGAGCAGCAGCAGAAAACAACTGGATTACCCTCTCAGGCAACCTGGTTGGGAACTCCTCCGCCTCTGGTTCCACCATCAACTGGATCGCAGGTAACAACATAACCCTGTCAGGTGCTAACAACAGCCAGGTCCGTATCGACGCCGCAGGTGGTGGTGGAGGAGTCACTTTCCACCTCTACGAACCCTTCGAACGCAACAACACCGGCACCATCCAATCTAACGCTACCCTATTCCTCTCCCCAGTCTCAGTAAACCAATACGTCACAGCCACCCGCGCAGTCATGATTGCCAGTATTGCAGAATCAGTCAACGCCACCCTGAGCGAAAAGGCCACAGTTTCAGTTGCTGCCATCATCTACACCCTCAGCAACGACAGCATCCGTGTCCAGACAGTCTCCAGTGGCAGCCAATCCTACTCCTTCAACGTCGGCTCAGGCTCCTCCACCAACTCTGTCTCCTTCACCGGCTACCGTAACTTCACTCTACCAATCAACATCAACATGACTCCTGGACTCTATTGGTTTGGCATGTGGTCAATGACTTCCATCAGTGCAGCCGGTGCCACCAACAACTCTTTTGCCATCACTCAACAAGGCATCGCCCCCAGAGCCACTGCCTGGTATGCCAATGACCTCTCCTTATCCAACAACTCAGCCTCGACCACCTGCATGCAGCTCCCAGGTCATGGCTACGTCACAGTCACCCGCTCCAACACCAACCTCTCCCTCCCGGTGTTTATCGCACGCAGCACTGCAGCTGGAGCAACCACCAACATGGATGTGTCCTTCGCTTCCAGGGTTCCCTACCTGGTTGTAAAGGACTTTGATTTCCCGATACACTCTAATTAAAGGTGACCTATGGCAAAGAAAGAAGATCTTAGTTTTGGGAAAGTAGTAACCATAATAGGCCCCCCAGACAAAGACTACTGCCTCATCGCCAACTTCTGGGGTGACTGGTGGATCGCCTGCCTCAACACTGACACTGGGGATGCAGTAGCCCTTTACCTGGTCAAATATAAAGTACTGGATGGTATATGGACATAAAACCCCAAATCATCATAGAAAACTACCAAGGAACCCACAACTCTGACCCAAACGTAAAGGACCGTCTCATTCAGGGCAACACCTACCGTGACTCATCCACCATCTGCATAGTACCCTCTCGTGGCATGATCCCAGCCAAAGTGGTCCAAAACTGGATGGGCCTCATGCCTCTAATGAACCAGAAATTCATCCGTATCTTCATGATTGGCTTAGAGGTAGGGGAGGCATATAGTCAAGCAATCGACATGATCCTCGCCCACCCAGACCTCTCTACCTGGAAGTACATTTTAACCTTAGAAGAAGACAACATGCCCCCACCTGATGGTTTCATCAAACTAATTGAGTCAATAAATAAGGGGTACGACGCCGTAGGGGGTCTCTACTGGACCAAAGGTCCTGGAGGTCAACCCATGTGTTACGGCGACCCCACCATCATGCCCCGCAACTTCATGCCACAAATCCCCCAACCAGAAGCCCTGCAACCCTGCAACGGTCTCGGTATGGGATTCACCTTATTCAAATTAAGTATGTTCAAAGACACCAGACTCCCCCGACCCCTATTCAAAACCATGAGCGAATACACTCCCGGCGTTGGTTGTCAGGTATTCACTCAAGACCTTTATTTCTTCAACAACGCCCTTGCCCTTGGTTATAAATTCGCCAGTGACAACAGGGTTAAGGTAGGCCATTATTCACCAGAAGAGGACATTGTATGGTAAAGTTGGACATTGGTTGTGGACAAAACAAAGCAGAAGGCTTCACTGGCATAGACTGGAAAGCAGGCCCAGGCGTAGACATAGTCCATGACCTCACCACCTTCCCCTGGCCACTTGACAATAATTCAGTAAGTGAAGCTCGTTGCATCCACTACGTTGAACACACCCCTGACCTTATCTCCTTCATGAATGAACTCTACCGTATCCTTGCTCCTTCTGCCACTTGCACCATCATGGCTCCCTACTACTCTTCCATCCGTGCATGGCAGGACCCTACCCATGTAAGAGCCATCTCCGAAGCTTCCTTCCTCTACTTCAACCGTCAATGGCGCATCCAGAACAAACTCGACCATTACCCCATCACCTGTGACTTCGACTTCAGCTATGGCTACGCTCTCACCCCCCTGTGGGCCACCCGCAGCGAAGAAGCCCGCAACTTTGCCATCACCCACTACATCAACGTCATCAGTGACATAACCATCATCTTAACCAAGAAACCCCCAACTGAGGCAGTCTAATGGAAGTCGGAGAATCAACAGTCCACATTGCAGAACATCTAACGATAGGACCAGTCAGGGTAGAGGTCTCTCAACCCCTTCCCTCCCTTGCCCAACGCAACCCTAGATCCACTGAACTCATCCTTGCTGCTATGGAGTCTCAACTGAATCAGTTGCTTTACCTTACTTCCCGTGGTAATGCTTCTTTGGACATACTTGATGAACATACAAGGAGTGTCAATGCTCAACTGCAGAAAACCAACGCCCTTCTGCAGGGTATATATGACATCCAGTATGCTGCTGCCACCCGCAAATCCTGGTGGTTCAGATTGGTAGAAAGGATAAAACATGTGGCACTCTTTAGGTAAGATCACAGTAGTCACAGCCGGAGTTCCAGTCCGTATCACTGTTGACAGACTCTCCGGTCAAACCATCATCTTCCAACAACTGGAAGCCAACACTGCAAAAATCTGGCTCTGTGACCGTGCCACTGCATCCAAAACCACCGGGGTAGGCATGTTGGCAGCAATCCCAGCTCCCACCCTCTCTGGCGGCATAGCTACCTCTCTACCTTACGCAGCCGTGACCATCCCCACAGCTCCTGGTGCCCTAAACCTTGCAGACTTCTGGATAGACGCTGATGTCTCTGGCGAAGGCTGCCTCATCTCCTACGTGAAAGGGTAACCATGTACTACTCCTCACGCAAAACCCTTACAACCTCTGGCATCCCTGAACCCCTCACCACCACCAAAAACAAATGTGCCTGGGTGGAGTTGGTAGCTGACCCCACCAACACCGGAGTAGTCTACCTGGGTGGCACCAACACTACCAAAGGTACTGGTGGAGGACTCAATAAAGATTACCAAGGCATCCCTCTCTACCCAGGAGTTTGGTTGTTATTTCGCTGGATGGATGCCTACAACCCTTATGATTTACACGAAATCTACCTTGACGCAGAAAACTCCGGCGACTCTGTAGACTTCGTCTACGGGAGAGAATAACCATGTTACACTCAGGCAGAGCAACAGTTGCAGCAGCAGGAACTAAAGTCGCACTTTCGTCTTCATCCACCCCAGAGATGGCATCCTGGCTCACCATCGTCGGTGACGTCTCCAACACTGGAACTGTCTACGTAGGTGACTCCACAGTCAAAAACGCAAGTGGTGGTGCCAAGACCTACGTTGGCCACCCCATCGTAAAACCCGCCGCTGCAGCTCAACCCAACTTCATCAACATCCGTGAGATTGGCGGCCCAACCATCTATGACCTTCGTACTATCTACATAGATGCCGACACCTCAGGAGACACAGTAACCTTCAACTATGGACGCAGGTAATTATGGCCATCAACACCATATTCAGTGATGCCTTCCCCCCATTCACAGACTCCTCCAAAGGTCCATACTCCACCTCTTCCTACTCCTTCGAAACCCTTGGGGAACTCAAGGCTCAACTCGCCAACCGTCTCAACGATCCTTCCATGATCTACTGGACTGACGCTGAACTGACTTCCATCCTCTCAGAAACCCTTCGCACCTTCTCATTCTTCACCTGGTATTGGCGTGATCAGGCTGGCTTTAACACCACTCCTGGCGTCAGCTTCTACGACCTTACAGCTCAGCTGCCTTCTGACTTAGACCAAACAGTTACAGACAGAGACCTCATCACTGATATTGAATACCACTTTCAAGAACCTCCAACTACCATATGGCCAGCAGGTTGGACTGGCACAGCCATGTTTACCCTTGATGACCTATCTCACGCCCTCCAAAAACGCCGCAACAAGTTCCTTGCTGAAACAGGTGTATTCATCACCCGCACTGTCCAATCTAGTGGAGTACCAACAGGAGGTCGTATTGGCCTTCAGGATACAGTCATAGACATCAGAAGGCTGGCCCGAACCAACACCGGCATCATCATCAACCTCTGGCGTGTAGATGAAAACGAACTCACAGCTTTCGACTCTACATGGTCTGCAGCGGCAGCTCAGGACCCTGCCTACTTCTCTGTACTATCCTCCCAGCCCCTGGTTGTCCAACTAGCCCCAGCCCCATCTGCAGCTGCCACCATAGACCTCCTTACCATTAACACAGGAACAGACTTCACCCCAACTGCCTCCAATACCATCATTGGCATTCCAGACGATATGTCCTGGATAATCAAATGGGGAGCCATGGCAGACCTGCTCCAAAAAGATAGCCCATCCCAAGACAAGGCTCGTGCAGACTACTGTGAGAAACGCTACCAACATGGCGTCCAACTATGCCACATGGCAGCAGTCATCACAGCAGCCCGAATCAACACAACCCCTATTCATCTCTGCCCCGTGGCAGAACTTGACGCCTATGCTCCTGGCTGGCAGTCTGCCACTCCTGCCACTCCAGATATCCTTGCCACAGCAGGGCTCAATCTTGTTGCCCTTTATCCACCTCCAGCCATCCTCAACCTCATCACCTTAGACATAATCAAGGATGCCCCCATACCATCCAGCGACTCTGACTTCGTACAGATTGGGCGCGAATACATCTCCACCCTCCTTGACTACGCTGTCCACCTTGCCATGTTCAAAGTAGCTGGTGATGAATGGGAAGCAACTTCACAATTACTAGACCAGTTCATGTCTATGGTATCCAACTACAATGCCCGCATGAACGCAGCTTCTAAAATCTGGAACGAACTCCGCAACGTCACCAACGCTGAGGAGCCTACACGATTAAGAATGAGAGAACTTAAGAAGGAGCAAAAATGAGATTCTTCAACATTTCAGAATTTGACTCTCCTGACCAACCAGGCAGCGGTGCAAAAATGGACCAGGGTTTTCTTGATCTCCTTGATGACATCCGCTTTGATGCAGGGATACCTTTTCACGTCAACAGTGGTTACCGCACCATTGCTCAGAACTTCAAGGATGGAGGCAAGCCAGACAGTGCTCACCTCAAAGGCAAAGCTGCCGACATTGCCGCTCCCACCTCGCATGAGAAGTACTGTATCATCAATGCCGCCATCAGGCATGGCATCACTAGAATAGGCTATGGTAAAACCTTCATCCATCTGGATGCAGACGCTACCCTGCCACAAGAAGTAATCTGGACTTACTAGGAGGTTTACCATGGGATTAGACATCACAGGAATAGGCTCCATATTCGATCTTGGTGGCAAGATTATCGACAAGATCTTCCCATCAAAGGATGAAGCAGACAAGGCCAAACTTGCCATGCTTCAACTTCAGCAACAGGGTGAGTTCAAGGAACTCGAACTAGCCTACGCTGCTGCAGCCAAACAAGTAGATGTAAACATCGAGGAGGCAAAATCTGGAAGTGTGTTTGTCTCTGGCTGGCGTCCCTTTATCGGTTGGGTCTGTGGAGCAGGTCTTGCCTATGCAGTCCTAGGCCAACCCATACTTGTTACCTTTGGCACTAAGGCTCCAATCGTAGATGTCTCAGTTCTCATCGAACTCATCTTTGCCATGCTTGGCCTAGGCGCAATGAGAACTTATGAGAAGTTAAACAAAGTAGCTTCTAAATAAGCTAAAGTGAAAATGCATATCATTTTCTCTTGACATCCCCTTAACCTATGGTACGACAAGGGTGATGACATTAGTATTAACCAAAGGAGATAACACAATGGCAAAGAGTGGTTGTGCCCCCCAACTAGGCAAAGGTGCAAAATCGGGCAGCCTTGGTAAACCCAAAGGCTCCAAGGGTGGGTTTGTCAACTCCCCAGCTCAGATGGTAAAAAAAGGTAAATGACAAGGGGTTACCATGGAAACTGCATCCCCATCAACTAGCACACGCAATTTTAACCTCGATTCCCCTCCTCCTGCGCCGCCTGCCTCAAAGGGGGGTGGAGGCTTCATGCCTACACCTCCTCCTTCCGACAACAGCCTGGGGGATCTGGCGAATTCACCACAGCTCTTAACCATGCAAGGGTTGGCAATGGCCAAGGATGGCCTTCAACTCATAGCCAATGGCGTTCCAGAGCTGTCACAAATTCTCTCCAACACCATCGCCGACCTAGAACAAATGGTCACGATGGCGTTGGCGAATTCAGTAGCAGGTCAGCAACCTCAAGTAGCAGCACCTCCGGGAGTAGCGCCAATGATGACGCCACCTCCGGGTGCAACCGCTCCACCCCCTGCTGGAATGGCTGGCATGTCAGGTGGAGCCCCAGGTGGACCGTTTGGTAGGTAGCCTGGTTAACGCGCTGGGCCTAACCAGCAGGCGCACAAGGACTCAAAATGGCAAAGAAGAACACTGATGATCTACGAGCATATTGGCAGGAGATAGCAAACAAGAATGGCCTGGACCCGGAAACCACAGCCACAATGCTTGCCGCTCTGGGCAACGAAGCCGTAGC
>JGI20214J51650_10002469_pt1 | contig 11652 bp, 8 predicted proteins | sample WetSurMetagenome_FD_51650 | JGI IMG/M metagenome (IMG submission 51650)
AGGATTGGATAACTGGTAATAGGTATTTATCCTTGGAAGAGTAAATAGAATCAGGATATAGGGCTACTGCGATTTTACAGCAAACAAGGCACGCTACCGATCAGACGGATTCTGCGACACAAGTTCGAATGGAATACCAAGGGATAGGGATACGATTTGCATCGCTAGTCATCGATAGCCTGATTATCAGTGCTATATTTGGAGCTTTGGCAACTGTCCTGGGAGTTGGAATGATGAGACACGGGTCATGGTCAGTCGGCTTTCTCTCATTCGTATTTTACATCGCCTATTACACATACCTGGAGGGGACAAAAGGCCAGACCATTGGCAAGATGGTCACCAAAATAAAGGTCGTCAGAGAAGATGGTACGCCTATTGATATGGAACAGGCATTCAAGAGGAATATTCTCCGTGTTATTGATGGACTTTTCGCCTATCTGATCGGTGCAATCCTGATCTGGAGATCAGATAAGCAACAGAGGCTGGGAGATAGTGTAGCCAAGACGGTAGTCGTAAAGGCTTGACCTTCTAAATATTTTCACTCTAAGCTGGGGATATGATCATAATCCTCTGAATCTGGTCTGGGAGATTCCAAGCAGCTCACTTTCTTCCATCAAGTTAGTAATTTAAATAGAATTGGGCAGCAATAAAGGCATAGAAACCTTTTTGATGAGGGACTGAATATGAGACGCATCGATATTTTGGGAGTTGCCTGTATAATTATTCTCCTCGCTATATCTCCAATAGGCTGGGCGGCAACGGCAAATGAAAATGAAAGCTATGTATATGTATTGGAACCAGGTGCAAAAGAAGAACTGATTGCTTTTGTGAATGAAGCCAGAGATTTCGTTGTGGAGCAAGGTAAGGATAAAGCTATTGAAGTCTTCAATGATTCCAATGGCGAGTTTACCAGAGGCGAACTTTACATAATTGCCTATGACTTCAACGGGACCCGCTTGGCGCACCCTTACCTGCCAGAAGGGATCGGCAAAAATGCCCTCAACGTGACCGATTCCAATGGGGTTGCCGATGTTGAGAATATGCGCGTGGTAGCAAAGGGGGGTGAGGGATGGACTTACTATATCTGGCCTAACCCCGCTCATTCGGATGCCAAGGAGCTTAAGCTAACCTATGTTCTCAAGGTAGATGATGGATTATGGCTGGCAGCAGGTACTTATCTGAGAATACATACCCCAATCTTCAGCAACCAGTCCAGAGAAGATCTCGTGGCCTTTGTAGATGGAGCAAAAGACTTCGCGCTAAATACCTCCCAAGAAGTAGCAGTAAAGACCTTTAATGATATAAATGGCAGTTATGTCAAAGGGAATCGCTATATATTCGCCTATGACTTTGAGGGTAATTGCATGGCACTTCCAATTCAGCCAGAATTTTTGGGAGTAAACAGGATTAATATTACAGATTCCAACGGCGTTGAATACATCCGAGATATGATCGCTCTTGCTCAAGGTGGAAACGGCTTTGTCTACTATATAAAACCCGATCCAGCAGAAAACATGACACAGGGATTCAAGTTAAGCTACATCACGAAGGTTAATGATACCTGGTGGCTGGGGGCAGGAATCTACGCATAGGGAGCAATACCAAGAGCTTATGGGTCATATGGGCTATTTCGGCGGCCCATTCGATTGATTCTATTTTTCCCTGTGCATAAGTTTATAGAAATGACCCATATGACCAATATGGGCAATATGGGCTCTTCTGCCTCCCGTTCTAATTCATATATTGTAAAATGGCGATAGTAATAAGAATGACCCATATAGCCCATATTCGCATATCATTGAATGGCCCATCAATAGGCGGCATTTTTCTGCGATATGGGCCATATGGAACTTATGTGCAGCAGATTACGGTGCAATGGTCGAGTACATTGCTCAGCATCTCCGGCAGACATCCCGAGAGGCCACTGTCCTACTCTATTCGCCCGACATGGACCCGCATCTGGAGAAGATAGCTGAACTGGCAGACCGCGTATTCTGCTTCTACAAGATGCCCAAAGCCCCCGCAAAGAGCCGAGCGAAAGCCGAGGTGAAAATGCCTGGATCACAAGCCACGTTGGAGGCATCTCGTGATGTTTTCATGACCAGCAATTTTCTGCTTGGGGAAGTAAAGATGAGTCGGAGCTTCGAGAGCGTGCGTAAGGGCGCAAAGGATGCCTCAGCACGGTGGCCCAGGCAGCCAGCTTGGGGCAGATTGCCGGATTGGCTGGAGTTTGACTTTCAGAAACAATGATGAAAAGGTGAAGCTAGACAGGGAGCGGGCCACAGTTTCCCAACCTAGCTGGCTATTTTTCTTTATTGCTGATATGAATTGTGTCAAATATTTGTTGCGTCCCTTCGCCCCATCGGATGTTTGAAGTGACTGTGACAATAGTGTTATTCGTGACCCATTGAGCTTCAAATAGAGTCTCTCGAACTACATTCCAATATGCCACGCCTATCATACCTTTGTAGCCGTCAAAGATTCTAGGTGAAATTGAAATTGGACTAGCGCCTATCATAATCATGGAGTTTTTTATGTTAGCAGTCATATTCTCAATGGTACGTGTTGCATTAAATTCGGCTTGACTGAGTTTAGGATCAAAGCTGCTAATTGAGACGGCAAAGTGATTTTCCCCGATAGGAGCATCGACATAACCATCTAATGCATACATAGTTGCATTATAACCTCCGAATTCGAGTTCCCTTGGGTCCTGCGTTGACCAGCTAACATTTCTTCCAGCATCAATAGAGACGGCATACGGTCCGACATCATGCGCAGTAGGCTCACATGTAGCCCCAAAAACCAACATGAATACCACATAAATTATTATAATACCCTTTCTCATGATATTAGGTTTCCAATTAAGTATATAGGATTTATTAAGCAGATCTTACCAGACCCAACCAGGCAACCAAAAATGTCTCATGCATCTGAGATTGAGATCCACGCCAGTGGAAAGAAGATCGAGATTAAGAATATTTCCAACAACGAATCGGTCCAGGCTCGCCCTAGACGGTCTCCTTGAGGGAGCAGTATTCTCAGCCAATAAGCGCATTGTGTTGCTCGTTGCTTTTAGTCCCGAAAACTCTATTGGATGCAAGGCAATCCCCAAAGGTGATCCTATGACCGAGCAAAATCGCAAGTACATCAAAAAGGAGACGCCATGCTCATAAAACTGATCAACCAAGAACCGCAAAGTTTCCAATCCTGCCCAGAGCTGTGGGTTCAGTCTGAAAGCACCGATTAACCGCTCGATCCGATCGGCCAAAAAGGGTGACAGGAAATAACTGATCAGATCACCGCGCGAGCACTCCGATCGTGATTCCGCCCATAAATCCCCGATAGCCTATCCATCCTCATCTGGCGTTGCAGTACCTCACTTCATCCACATCCAGCATGAGAGGCGTTCCCGGCTCGAAGTTGGTGATCTTTCGCACCTTTCCGACGCCAACGAGCTGTAGCTGCGCCCTGGCCGCCTGTGACTCCCGCTCTTCGTAGAAGTCCTCATTGGATTGAACTGTGCGATGGGTGATGATCTGCAAAGCCCTTACACTGGCAATCAGCCCCCCGGTTCCAGGAACCACATCAGGCGCACTGGACTGCGTCAGAAAGATCCTGTCCCCCGGCTGAACGCGCAAAAGCGCAAAGAAGTTGTTTGGGCTTGCAATCTCCACCGTCCGGACACGGGCGGCAGTAAGCTCACTCATCACATGTCTTGCCAATCCTGTTAGCGCTATGTAAATCATGAGAGATCACCCGTACATGGGAAATTCCTTGGGCATCTGTGCCTGCTGTTCCTCGGCAGAGGTCGCCTTCATCTGCTGGGCCAGCTGCGCCATCTGCACCTCGATCTGTTCCGTCTGCTCGGATAGCTTGACAGTGCTTATCCCCAGATCGTAAATCTTATTGAGCGTCTCAATGGTGGCAATGGCCGCCCTCGGGTCCGGATCAGCCGACGCAGTCTCGCCAAGAAGGCATACTGCGGGCATATTCTTTATGCGGCACTCGTTCATGATGCTTCCGGTAATGCCGGTAATGGTCCCCAGCTCAAAAATCTCCGCCTTATCCTTGATCTTGTCGAGCAGATCCGGCCGGCTCACAGCGCCAAAGACCCGGTGCTCGTCGCCCATCACAGTGATGCCTGCGAGACAGATCATCTCCCGCGCCCCGAGCGACTGGGCAAAGGATACAATCTCCTTTCCAATCTCAAAAGAGGCCAGAGGATGCACAGGGATGTCTGCGGTGAGGATTATCAGGCCCTTGGAAGCATCTTCATAAATGCGAACCGGCATGTTAACAACGCCACCCAGGAGAACTGCCAGAGGAGGGAAGTACCTGGAGCTCATGGCCCCGAGATAGGTCATCTTCAGTTCGTTAACTATGTACTGGCTGGCGATGTTGCCTACCAGGCCAATTCCCGGAAATCCCTCTATCAAGATGGGGTTCTTGACAGAGGGTTCTTTCTCGAGGATTACCTGGACGATTTCCTTATCCATGCAAAAATGTTAGGCACTTATCTGAGATAAGAGCATCGCTTACCAGGATAGGTTAACAGGTCGGCAAGCTTTTTAAGCATGCACTCATGTTCAGGAAAAATGCTAATCCCGCATAGGAAAAGCATAGCTGCATTCGAAAATATGCGAATTTAGGGGTCAAAATGGCAAAGCAATATCGAGAGGTTATTGATAGGGCATTGGCCGCGGGCCGGACCTACCTGATGGAGCATGAGAGCAAAGCCGTTCTGGAAAGCTTAAAAATCGCCACCACAGGGGCAGGAGTAGCCAGAACTGAGGAGGAAGCAGTAGAGATCTTCCAGTCACTGGCATCACCCGTGGCCATGAAGGTTCTCTCTCCGGACGTAGTCCATAAGACCGACGCTGGCGGAGTCAAGCTGGATCTGAGGGATGCGGATAGCGTGAGAAAAGCATACCGTGAGATCACTTCTGCATTCCAGGATAAAAATGTCGTAGGCATATCGGTACAGAAGATGGCCAGGCAGGGCATTGAAGCCATTGTGGGCGTGGCTAACGATGAGACCTTCGGACCGGTGCTGATGTTCGGTCTGGGCGGAATATTCGTGGAGATCCTGAAGGACGTCTCCTTCCGCTCCATCCCCATCTCTGCCTCAGATGCTCAGGACATGATTGAAGAGATCAAAGGCTATGCTCTGCTCCGCGGCTATCGAGGTATCTCGTCTGATATCAAAGCCCTGGAAAAGCTGCTCATGACGATATCCGACTTTGTGATAGCCAACCCCGAGATCTCTGAGATGGATCTCAACCCCGTATTCCTCTATCCGGACGGATATCTGGTGGTCGACGCCCGCATAATCCTGGGTGAGCCGCGCCCTGCTCCCGCACAGCGGACAATTGCGAATCAGGACCTGCACGACCTGTTTTACCCCAAGAGCATCGCCGTCATCGGTGCCTCAGGCACACCCGGAAAGCTGGGCTGGAACGTCTTTACCAATCTGGTCAGCCACAATTTCAAAGGAAAGCTCTATCCCATCAACCCCAAGGCGGATGCGATCTGCGGCTGCAAGGCCTATCCCTGCATCAGCGCCGTGCCGGAACCCGTTGATGTGGCCATCATCCTCGTCTCCGCGGGAATAACCCCGGATGTGGTCGAAGAGTGCTGCAAATGCGGCGTGCGCTACATCGTGGTCGAGTCTGCCGGCTTTGCCGAATTGGGTGAGGACGGCAAGAAGATTGAGCTCTTGATGAAGGATATTGCAGACAAATATGGAGTCCGGCTTCTCGGACCCAACTGCTCGGGAATCATCAATACCCATTGCAGCATGGTCCAGTCCATCGGCATCGTGGATGCCCTTTCCATGGGCAACATCGGCCTGGTCTCCCAGGCAGGCGTCTGCGCTGCCGGAATGCTCTGGGGTCTGCGCCATATCATGGACTTCGGCATCATCGCCACCATCGGCAACAAGCTGGACATCAACGAGACCGATATCCTTGAGGCGGTGAGCAAAGACGAGAACATCAGTGTCATCTGCATGTATCTTGAGTCGGTGAAAGGCGGACGCCGTTTCATCGATGTCGCCAGGCGCATCACTCAGGACAAGCCCATAGTGGTCCTCAAGTCCGGCAGAACCGCCGCAGGAAAGAAGGCAGTGGCATCGCACACCGCGTCTCTTGCCGGTAACGATCAGATCTTCAGTGCCGCCTTCCGCCAGTCCGGTATCATCCGGGCCAGGGATTACGAGCACATGTTCAGCCTGGCCAGGGCCATATCCAAGCAACCCCTGCCCACGAGGGAAGGAGTATTCATAATAACCTATGCCGGCTCGCTTGGCGTCATAGCCGCCGATGCCATCACCGACAACGGAATGCGTCTCTCCGAACTCGAGCCGCACCTGCTGGAGAGGCTCAAGGGTCTGCTTCCCGATTACGTCTGCGGGACAAATCCCGTAGACTACACATTCAGCCAGGACGCTGAGACGGTAAGAAGGACCATTGAGATCGGCGTGGACAGCGACGATGTGGGCAGCTTCATTGTGGTATTGCAGGCGGAGATCTTGAGCAGCTATGTGGATGCCCTCAAGAAGATCGATTACAAGGGCAAACCGATCATCGCCTGCGTGGCAGGAAAAGAGTTCGCCCAGGCCGATGTCATCAAGCTGGAAAAGGCCGGCATTCCCGTCTTCAGCACGCCCGAGCAGGTCGCAGATGCCCTGGGCATCATGTACCGCCACCACAAGAGGGTGAACAGAGAGAAATCACAGTAGTCGAATGCTGAGCGCCGGATAGATGATATCCGGCCGGATGGCATCGACTGGCAGTCACCATCTCCAATTGCCTCCCCAGTTATCAGGCGATATCATCTCGTTATGGCAGGCTCCCGTTTCAGGAAACAAACATGACCTCCCATTCCGGGAAACAGGCAAAGAACTCCTGGATCGGGAGCAGCCTTTTATTTTTGGTACCTGTATCTCTTTGCTGCGCCTTTAGCGCCGGATCTTCTTATGGCACCTCGTAATTGGAGGCACAGCTGCATAGGCTGGCATCCTTTTCCATATCATCATAATAGGCCTCCGACTCCGCAGAGCACTCTGTGATATTGCCAGTAATATTAAAACACGGAGACGGACTCCAGGAGCCCCAATACCCGGGGGTAGGTGTAATGTTGAAGAGGCGAGTCATGTTGATCTTATTGTCGGCGATGCTGCTATCATTCTCACCCGGACAGCAGGGCAGAGGCTCATAAAAGGCCTCGAATGTGGTGGAGTTTTTGGCATCAACTATTTTATCTTTGCAGACTGCGCTCACGCTCACAGTATTGGTATAGCGATTGCGGCTGCCATCCACTTTAGCCCTCATCTTTATGGTCAGCTTTCTTCCCACATCAAGGGATGGAAGAGTCCAGTTGACCATGCTGCCGTTTGTCTTCGCTCTGATGCTGGAGTTGATGTAGCTGCATCCTTCTGGAAGATAATCCGTTACATTCAGCGGCTTGAGCAATTTGTTGCCATCGTTGCTGACGTTGATCAAAAAGAGAACAGTCTCTTCATCCAGCATAGAAGCCTCCTTGCTGATATTGACATGAGGATAGAGATGCTTTGGCATCTCATGAATGGCCATCGCCGTGTCCATCTGGAAGCTTCCGGTGAACGTCTGGTCCAGATCGATGCTCGGATAATTTCGAATATCCATATCGAGGGTTCCATTGAACTTGCCGAGAAAGGATAGTGAAGATTTCTCCATCAGGGTCTCCATATCGACCGATGAAGCATAATGAATATCCTTGCCGAGCAGCGCTCCCGTCTGATCGTCGCGGGTCCGCATCCCCTCATTCCATAAGCTGGCATAGCTGAGATTTGTCGATCCCGCACTGAGGCTAACCGGTCCATACTGTGCCTTTATGTTTTTATCAACAGATCCCAGTTCCGACTTCTCCTGGGATGAGTAATAGCCGCTGCCCGATTCGTAGGATCTTTGCTGTCCTTTCGTCCACTTATCCGAGGAGACGAATCCTTTCCCTACTGCCGATTTGGTGAACTTGGCGCTCTCTCCATATGAGTCCACGGACTCTTTTATCCGGAAGCTGCCGTGGTAGTTTTCATCTATCATCTGGAGGACAGACCTCCATTCTGGGAGACGTTTCTTGTAGTCTATCTGAGCCATGGCCGACTTGAAATCTGCTTCAGAATCGTAAACGGTCTGGTTCATATCGGCGGAAAAAGAACTGTTCTGATTCAGAGTATCGGCATAAAGATATTCTTCCCGAAGGCTGTCGCCCATTATCCTGTTCTCAACCCGGGTCCTGTCAGACCACAGTGAATCATAATCGACTCTTCGATTTCCCGGAAGGAGAAATGCGGTCTTCCTGTATTTGGCAAACAGACTCTTGTCCAGACTGATGCTCTTATTTTCCTGATGCAGGGTGCTCTTTGCCTCTTCTTTGTAATAGCCGCTTCCATGCTCCAGACTGGAAATGCTTGTCCCGGGAGAGCCGAGAATAGTCACCGATGATTTGGCACTGACACTATATGGATAATTACTGTAGTTTCCATATATCGTCGCTACATTTATTAGAGCTTCGTTCTTCTCCTCGGTGGAAAACCCTTTCCTGACATAAGCATATCCATCGCCCTGCACCAGAGATGCCTCAATAAAGTTTGCCTTTGCTTTCTTTGGGATCTGGGCGACTATTTGGATAGTGCCCGATTCGTTTTCACCCAACGTTCCTATGCTCCAGATCAAGCTCCTACCACTTATGATGCTGGGAACGGGAGAGACACTGATGAGGATCACATCAGGAAGAAGGTCGGTGACATTCACCAAACTGGCAGTTCTGTTCCCGGAGTTTCCATAATTAATAGTATACGTAATGTTATCTTCTCTGTTGTAAGTGCTCTTATCAGCTTTCTTTCGAATCCAGAGGGAATGGACCACGTCTGTTTTTAGTGTCAAATTCCGCCCTTCCGTCTGGGTAGAATTTATTTTATATGTATTAACGATTTGCGATATATGTTCTGGAGTATTTGACTTTGCTTTTACGGCTATGGTTATTGTTCCTTCATCGCCCGGCATCAAATCACCCAGGTGCCAAATGAGATCCCTTTGGGTGCTCCCATCTGCCAGTTCGACATATTCGTCCAGCCAATCATGAATCGTAACATTTGTCTGATTCACCGTTCCTTCATTTCGGTAAGTTATGGTATAGGTCAGCTCCCTGCCGGGCGGCACAAAATCTGAGGAGGCGGTCTTGGTGATATTCAGGCCGCCGTTCATCAGCCCTGTCGCCAGCTCCTTTGTATTTCCGGCAAACTGACTGGACGATATTCTGTATCTGTTGACAATGCTCGAAATGTTTGCCGGTATTGCGCCCTTTACCACAACATTTACGGTTATCTCTCCCCATTCACCAGGATTCAGATCACCCAGGCGCCATGTGAGGTCCCTCCGGGTGCTCCCATTAGCCAGATCGACATAAGGGTCCAGCCGATCATAAACCGTCACATTAGTCTGTTTTATGGAACCATTATTCCGGTAGATTATGGCATATGCCAGGCTCTTGCCGGGCAGAACCGGATTTATAGAAGCGATCTTGGTGATATTCAAATCATTTCTTCCCAGGACGGTATTGGAGATACTGACAGAGGAGACATTTTCCCGGGCGGTCAGAGCTACCTGATTGGCGATCTCTGATCCGGGATTGGCAAGGGCATTTATCCTGGTTTGGATATTTATGCTTCCTGACTCTCCAATCTTGAGGACTCCCAGGCTCCATCGATTTGCGCCTCCTGTATCGGGTGAAGGAGCTGACCTCACAAAGGTGAGGTTCCTGTCGTAAGTCTCAGTGATCACCACATCATTGGCATCCGAGCCACCTGCATTTCGATAAATAATGGTATAATTCAAGAGACCGCCTGCAACTGCCGGTTCGGTCTGGGCGGTCTTTGTCACCGTCAAAATGGGCAGAGGCCGGAAGACCTCCAGAGTGAAGGAATCCCAATCGGATACCTCATTTCCATCCCGAGTCTTTGCGGTAGCAGTGGCCTTATTTTTTAGGAGGAATTTCTCTACGTAGAGTTCATATCCCGGAGTCTTTCTGTACTCTTTGCTAAGAATGGTTCCAAGGGCGTTCACTATTATTATCAGCGTATCTCCTGATTTATAATCAGTTACCGTAATAGTATGATATCCCTTAGCGGGCAAATCGTACTCGATCTTCAAATCCTCATTGGCTCCAGGAGGCGGATAGTAAAGCTCTTCGGAGAGCATTTTGCCGGATCTCGAATAATGTGCCGTTAGCACCGTACCTGATGTTGGATCCTGGTAAACAGTCCTGTTCAGGTTTCCCTCCTGATCGAACACCTTGCTTAAGAACTCGCCGGTAACCTCATTGCTGTAGTTGTAATATGCATAAACTCGGCCTTTTTGCATCAACTCAGCCTTGACCAGCCTGGCAGCTTGCATGTCGAATTGGCTGGAGGATTGGCGCAGGTTATCCATTATTATCTCCAGGCGAACCTTTGATGCCATGAGCCTCTGGATGGTCCTCGAAAGATCCATGGTGCCCCTGTCGCTCTGCATGATGTGCAGTATGGGATAATCCGAAGGGTCCATTACCTTATAGTCACATTCATACCGCCATGTTTCACCAGGATCAAGCGCTCCATTTCCATCGTCTCCAGATCTATAGATGGGCTGGCAGTCCGGTCCCCAGCTTTGCAGGTCGGTGAGAAACAGATCCGTGAGTGGGAGAGTTCCAGGATTGGTGACATTGTAGGTGTATATCACATGATCTCCGATTTTAACCGGGGCTGTGAACCTGCAATCCTTTATCAAAGCGATTTTGGCTATTGGGTTAGGGACTACATGAATTTTATATAATTTTTCATAGTATTTGCAGCAACCATAGGAGTTGGTCAGATTGAGCGATATGATGACCTCCTTGGGAGAATCGACAACAGGTGCCGTCCAGCGCATGGCCTCACCCGTATGGCTAGTCGGGCTTCCATCAGATGCGCTCCATTCGACAATAGCATCCTCTTGAGAGATATTTTTTGCTGCAAAGGTATAGATGGCCCCTGACTGAACCACTCTTTCGTTGGTGAACAGATCAGATGCCGCACCTAACAGGATCAGAACCAGGGCATACGCTAAGATCGCTGATATGATCGCTGACATTATCCTTTTATGGTACGATTGCATATAATACCTGGATGAATATAAATGCCAGCCCAATTGGTCTCACACAACCCAGCGAATTACAGCTATCGGCTCTGGTGTGACGGCTATGGTCATATTACACGCAGTCCACAGCTTCGGTCCGCTAGCAGAGCTTGCATCGCTTAAATGAGCCATCAGATCATGCTGCCCTGCGCCATAATTCTTCCAATCGATATCTATGCTATCATTAATCAGTGATTCTTGCGTTCTGTCCTGCAATTCCTGGTCTTTTTGCCCGTAGATCTCTCTTCCATCCAGATACCAATGGACGGCTCCATTAATCGAACCAGCCAGACGGACTTTGTAGGTCTCGGTCTTGCTCAAACAGGCGTGATCCTGTCCGATGATAGCGCAGCTACAGGCACCTATAGCAAGCATCCGGCTGACTGACGCCGTTCTGCCGGTTTTATCGCTAACCTGCAATCTCGCCAAGTAGTCTCCCGGATGGCTATAGGTATGATCG
>JGI20214J51650_10002471_pt1 | contig 11646 bp, 14 predicted proteins | sample WetSurMetagenome_FD_51650 | JGI IMG/M metagenome (IMG submission 51650)
TTTTTTATGCCCCTCTATTCACTTATTGAAACATGACGTGCGCGCGGAAATCGGTCATTTTGCGTAGTATTTTTTTGGGGTAAATTTGACCTCCTTATGATCATTGTTGACCTATACGATCCTATTTTTCCAATCCATTGAAGAAGTTATAAATATCGACACATTCTTTAGTACAGTACTATGTCAAAAGATAAGACTGATCCTAAGTCCGGGACTGCAACAGATATTGGGGAGTTGCAGGACACCTTGGGTGTAATCATCGCATCGTACACGTACTTATTTGACCCATGGGCGCGCGTAGAAGAAGTCAACCATATGATCACTTATGAGGGTGCAATCCTCCAAGGTCTTGGCAGGTTCAATGATATGTCACCAGATGGGAGGACAACATATAGAGATTTGTTTGGACACTTCAGGGGAGAGTGGGCAAAAGCAGTAGAGCTCTTTGAACAGGATCATGGTGGATGGAAAGATTCGCTTAAGATTATCTCTAAGCTCAGAGACAACCTGTTACGCATTGCAGTACATGAAGGACTCATAACACTATCATCAGATATGTTCACTATCCAGATTCCACAGATGCCACAACCCGGACAACCGGGACAGGCAGGTGGAGCACCAAGTGGTCCAACGGGAGCTAACAAGTAATGAGAGTTAAGAGTAAGCTACCGGCACTTGAAGGTAGAAGGCTTACCACAGAACTGACAGTACATAACAATGACTTTGGTGGAGTAACAGCAGTTGTCTATGGATCCAAAGGTTCAGGTAAGACAACACTCTTCCTGACACTCTGCCAGACAGTTCAGTGTTACAATGCAGTAACAGGAGCGCTTGAACTTGAAACAAGTATCTGGAGAGGAGGAGATGAAGATTACTGGACATGGCTTCCTTANGAGCGTACAAGAGTATTCATCCATCGTGATAATATTGATACAGTCTCGTTCAAATGTGATGAGGACTTATCAGAATATGATCGCTCTAAGCTACCACAAATAATTGTTTATAAAACAAATAAAGATTTATATTCAAAGTTATTGCGTGGGGGAATCAATGTTGTCTATGAACCAACAACCTACACACTTACAGATCGTTTAAAGAAAATGATCCAGAAGCGTGGAGTTGCTGGAGATGATCTGTTTAAGAAAAAAGAAGTAGACTCAATCATCTGGTGGTTTGAGTTTGTAGACTGGTTAAGGATTAATAAGAGCTTAGAACATGTTAGTGTCTTTATCGATGAAGCTGACCAACTGTTACCAGTGAGTCCATCTGGTGCGCGATGGCATCTTAACTTATGGTTCAAAGATATCATGAGAGCGTTGCGTAAAAGAAATATCTCTCTCTATCTTGCGTGTCATGGTTACACAGATATCGATGGACGTATCAGACCAAAGGTTATGTATAGGATTTATATGAAAGGTGCATGCGCTCCATCAGAATCTCTTATCTGGAAAACCGCGCCTATTACATTACCTCAGGGTAAATATTACATTGAGCGTGATGCTTGGGGGTGGGCTAGATTTAATAAGATAGATGAGCAACCACGGGTACTTGTTGTGCTTAAACAAGATGATGAAGATGAGGAGGCGCGTGAAATGGAGAGAGAACAGGAACTTGAGTTATCTAAGTCTGATGAAAAGGATCAAGTTGATATAACAATTGTTAATGATGATAAAATAGTATTCCCACTTGGTATTGAAAACCTTCCTGTTAAACTTGATAGGAAACCCGGTGAATTTGCACCGATAGGACCAGATGGGGATATTGTTCCAGATGAGTTTGAAGTGGTTGATAGTGATGATGAGTTTACTCTTACACCCCCGCGCGCCACTCCAGAAGTCCCGGTTGAAGAACAGTCTAAAATCCGCGCGCCTGATGAAATACCACCAGATGATCTTACTGACCCCATTCCCAAAGAACAATCGCAAGATATTAATAATGAGAAGCCAGAAGATCCATTAAAGGATTTATATGATTGAGGTAAATAATTATGAATCTTACATTATCACCAAAACCGCCATTAAATATGGATTCGACAGTGATAATAGTTCATACTTATAATATCAGTTATACAGATATGATTATATATGGGTTATTTGGATTGTTAGCATTTATAGCATTGATAGCATGGGTTATGTCTTTTAAAAGGGGAGGTTAAAATGGAATTATATATTTATATAACAGGAGTGACTGTTTGTATATCAGTTATATTGTTATGCCTGTTATATGCAATATTAGAACTTATAAGATGGAGTGAGTAAATGCCAATTATAAATCAAACTGCTTCAGTAACAGGAATTAGTTCCAATTTTGGAATTGTTATTGGTATGATAGCAGCAGGTCTTGTATTCATTTTTATATTATGGATATTTACTCAGTTAAATAAAGTATAGGCATTGTATTTCCGTCACCTTTATATATTGGCGGTGTATACATTCTTAACAGTGGAGGTGTAAGTGGAAATATGTTTAAGAAAGCAGACGGTGGAATTGATATGGTCTCCCTCATTCTTACTGTGGTTATCGCCGCAGTTACTATGATGGTAGGACTCGTCGTAGTTGCTAACATGGAAAGCTCCATGCCCTCGATTACAAGGTCAGTTCTGTCAACCTCACTCACGAACGTACTGAACAACACAGGAACCGCATTTAACTTCCTTGCTCTTGGTCTGTTCGTTCTCGCAGCAGTATTCATCATCGGTATTGTTGCAGGAGTTCTTGGAAAGGGAGAGTAAGCCTCCCTACCAACACAACCGGAATAGCAATAAGAATAACAAATTTTTTAAATTCAATAGTGTGTCGAAAACCCGATGCCTGTTTCCAGAAATTGGAACGGGCATCGTCCATTTACGGCACTTATCTTTTCTATCGTAATAACTTCCAGAACCTTTATATATAATCGATAACCATATTCTTATTCAGTGGAGGTGTAGGTGAAAATATGTTTAAGAAAGTTGACGGTGGAATTGATATGGTCTCGCTCATTCTTACTGTTGTGATTGCAGCAGTTACTATGATGGTCGGACTTGTTGTAGTTGCGAACATGGAGAGCTCAATGCCCTCGATTACACAATCGGTTCTATCAACATCACTTACAAACGTACTTAACAACACAGGGACAGCATTTAACTTCCTTGCTCTTGGTCTGTTTGTATTGGCAGCAGTATTCATTATCGGTATTGTTGCGGGAGTGCTTGGAAAGGGAGAGTAATCCCTTTTCATCCATAAATGAAAAGTCATATGACTATCTATTTTTTGTAATTTATTATTAAACGCTATATTTTTATATCCATGATTATTAGTTATATATAATGATTAAAAATAAGGATGGTTCATACAATAAATTTTCCCTTTTAATTATTTTCCTTATTGGGATAATTGGGACTGGTATTATTGGATCTACTTTAATTACAGAAACTCCAAACGTAGATCCAATGATACTTGCATATATCGGATTAATAATTTCCGGTGGACTTACACTTTACTATGGTAAGAAAGTATTCTTTAAATCGAAACCAAATATCCAAACTGTTGAAGATAAACCAATAGTTAAAATAGAAGAGAGAATAAAAATACCACGTGAAGAACCCACTGGATCTGGTTTTGGTATAAGCGGTATAACATCTATGATTATAACACTTGTTATAGCTGGAGTAGGGCTTATGATAGGGACTGCTGTATTAAATTCTATGCTGCAAGCCTTGCCAGAAGTTTCATCAGATAATCCAACTATGTCATCATCGATGGCACAAGTAACAGGAACAGTAAGTAGTGCATTTAATATAGCTGCAATTGGATTACTTGTTCTCGGATTAATAGGAATGATAGCAATGTTAAAAGGATTTATGTTTACCGATCATTATGATTACTAATAAAGATGGTTCATATAATAAATTCAGGATCCTTATTATATCACTTATATTTATAATTACAATTTCTATAACAGGAATATATATATTTCAAAATATTGAATTTCCAAAAATAGAGACACCTTCTTGGATTATACCAACACCGACTCCAACACCAACTCCAACATTATCAATCGAACCTGCTATTGCTACACTATATTCTAATACTTCTAATTTAACATATAATAATTTCACATTTAATTGGACATATAGTAATTACTCTAATATAACTAATTGGACAGTTCCCCTTCTTGAGAATAATTCTACACTCATAATGTATGGTGCAGGTGGAGGAGGAGGATCTTCAAATATATCATATACAATAATTGCAGGGGGTGGGGGATCTGGAGGAATGGGTTATACAGGAATTATGCATACAAACTCAACCTATGTTGCTAACACAACTCCAACTATAGAGCCAACTCCAGAAATAACTTATAACATNTCGCAAAATATATCAGCAGCAATCGGTCAATCGTTTACACTATTTGGGATAACAAACCCATGGATGATTATGATATTATTTGGGTTACCATTTATTATATTATTATTCTCAAGAAATAATGTATCATCGATTATCCCGTTAATGTTTGGATTTCTTATAGTTAGTATGTTTTTCAAATTAGAATTCTGGTCAATAATAGCAATGGTAATGTTAATACCATTATTGATTATCATCTTCTCTGATAGATAAACTTTAAATATCTTTATGTTCCATATTTACCAGAGAGGCAATAAGGAATGATTTTACCAAATGCAAGTTTAGGTTTTTCAAATGTAAGTTTTGTATTTACCTCACAAAACGCTTATACAAGTATGGAATTATATTATGCGGTTCTCGCATTATTTTCAATCTTCATGGTGTGTAGTTTAGCGTTAGATGGTCAAACAAAACCATTTGAAAAATTATTCGCAGCAATTATGGCATTCTTATTTTCTTTTAGTAATGCACTTGCATCTTTCTCACTTGCAATTATAACTCCAGTTGATGCGGGATTCATACAGCAAACGGGTGTAGGAAATATTGTTCTTACACAACAGGCGGCTATTGTTCCTGCTATCGTTATGCAAAATACTATGACGTGGCAAGTTGTAAGTTGGATTCTTTTAATATTATGTTTTGTTAACGTTATCAATTGTATATTAGTCCTTATGGATTATTCAAGAATACCGGGGGTGAAGAAAGGTGTTCTTTAATATTAAATCTGGAGCGGCTCATCTCATTATAATATTGTTAATGATAATACTTGTAGCAGTAGCATCATTTGGATTTTTTATTTTTGTCTCAAAATGGGACGAGCGTGTACAGAATGTATCAAATGATAGTGCCAATCTTACAGGCATATCTTATAATTCTGAAATGTATAATGCCACAAATTCAACTATACATGGATTATCAGGAGTAATGCCAGTATTCATATGGATTATTATTATATTCTTTATGGTAGTATTCATAACACTATTAGCATTGGGACTGAGAAGGCATTAACCACAATGGTTAATATTCCTCAACTCTATTTTATATTATGATTTATAATTTATCGGAACCCAATATTACTATAGATAGTATTCATGGGGTTTCAAACTATACTTTCTCAACAACTGGTCTCATTATATTTTTTATTATAATTATAATCATAACACTCATAACTGTTATATGTTTTAAAAAAATGTTATAATAATTTTTATTATTATTTTCATATATTATAATTAAATAATAATTTTACAATAACATTTATATACAATGACTTTAAAATTTTCAAAAATCTCCACTGGAAATACCACCATTTCCACTGGAACCTATAATGATTATATTTAATTTATAATGATTATTAAAATCTTTACAATTGATTCTTTTTAAAAAATAACTTTAAAATAAATTTATTTATTTATTAATATAAAATTAAGATTATAGTTCTGATCCGAGTGATCGGACTGATCTCGATTTTTCAATCGATTTTTCTTTTGATAAAAAGAGGTGATCTGAAAAATAAAAAAACTATCGTTTTTACTATGATATATTCTTCTACTATATAAATATTTCTAAGCATTGCGATTTGTACATATATATCCAATAGTTTATTTTTTTTTTGGATCACCCCCCTCTAAATTCTATACTTTTGTAAAAAAGAAAATCGATCAAAAAAGCGAGATCACTCGGATCACTCGGATCAGAACTATAATCNTATTATTATAATAATTTTAAAATAAAAATAAATAGGACTTTATTTTAGAATTAAAAGATTTAAAAAGGATTTTATAATGGTTATTTATTATTTATAATTGTTATAGGCTCCANTGGAAATACCACCATTTCCACTGGAACTTTATCAAAACTTAAAAGTTCTACTATATAANNTTTTTCTACAAAATCATTTATTGAATTATAATTAAAAATAAATTATTATAAATTGTTAATTTTTATATAACTCTTATTTAATCTACAATAACTTTTTTATATAGTTGAGTTGAAGATAATAGTTAGTTTTAAATGAGGTTAAGTAAATATGGCTAAACGGAAAGANGAACTACCTGAAGAATCAGATGAAGCAGATGTTATGGAATTTTTTGAGTCCGAAGAAGATGCTTTATTTGCAAAAGAATTATTGGAACAATATAAACATGATAATCCATCTAGTGGTGGTGGGGGAGATGGGCTTGATGATTATGGAGTGCCATTACCAGTACGTAGTGGTCAGGGGATGCCTATGGAACCTCTTGATGACATTTATGGATCCCGATTAACTCCACGTCAGGTAGATACACGATATTTACTTGATACAAAAGATGATATTCCAAAAGATATTAAAACCTCTCATTGGTTACTTGGGAGTCATCATAACGAACTTTTAAATATTCAGGATCTTCGTCAATATGCCAAATATGCACGTGAAAATCGTGATGTTGTTCGTACAACAGGTTGGCAGAGAGAACATAGGAAAACTGCTTATTCAGATGTTGTACAGATAGAACATTACTCTAACAGGTTATTAACAAAGTCGTGGAAGCATGGTGAAAGATTATTACAGTCAACAGTTATCCAGAGAAGTCAGAGTGAAGAGGTTGGAGAGCGCGCACCAGACGCTGATGGAAATTCCGCGAGTAATGTTGCAGGCGGATTAATGGGAAGATTGGGTAGAATGTTTGGCAGGTGAATGAATGGACGATTTAATTTGGATAGGTTTAATAGTAATTATGGGAACTCTGGTAATGAGTGTTTTTGTTGTAGCATATGTTTGGCTCACTCCAGTAATTCCATATATTCGTGCTAAGATGGATGGTAAAGATTTGGTATTCATGTTGGGTAAAGATAATAAAATGAGATTGGTTCCCGCAAAATATTCTTCAAGTGTGTATTCAACTGCAAAATTCCCATATTCATTTATTCAGAGAGAACCTCGTTCATTCAGGTTTGGAGATCTTCAGGCTGTATTCGTTCTTGATAACTGGGGAGTCATTATTGATCCATTAATGGTAGAGGCATTAAAAGAACTTGAAAAAATTGGGATTAGTAATTATGAAGAACTTGAATATGCTATGAAGATGTGGATAGAAGATGAAAAGTTAAATGTACCGTATGAGAAGAGAAGAGGATTAGATCCAGCAAGTAAGATTGCTGTACATGCATTTACGGATATTGATCTTCAAAAACTATATGACTATATCGGAAATGTTACACCATCAGAAATTCGTGCTCACCTTGATGAAAAGATTGCAATTATTGTTGAAGAGTACAGAGACTTGGGTGGAAAGAAAGAAGGTGGAACTCCTTGGATTCTTATTATATCAATTATAGGATTACTGGGAATAGGAATCGCTGGTGCAAAAATGCTAGGATTCTTCTAATACTATTTTTAAAATAATTTTTTGTAAAGGTTTATATATCTTTAACTCCTATTCTTTAAACATATTGAGGTGTATATAATGGTCGATGATGGTGCAACACTAAGTGATGTCAGGGAAAGTGATATAGAGAACTTTTCTGGTGAAAAAGCTCAAGCTGGTATAACTTCCGGTTTAAGTCAGTTTGGAGTAAATCCAATTAAAAATATTGATCTTACACGTGCTGAAGCTTCCAATAATGCTAAAAAGAAGGAAAATAGAATTTCAAAAAAAGTATATACGGTAAAAAGATTATTTATTCAATATGTTAATAAATATAAATCAAAATGGGAGGTAATGAAGAATTATCCAAAACAGATTAAGCAGAAGCCAGCGTGGTTTGATTATGCATTAAGCTTATTTGATGAGAGTGAGATATCTCAACGTGATAAGAAAATACTTAATGATGCTTTTATCGGATTATGGGAATATCGTGACAGATTGTTACCAGAGAGAGTTATGGGAGAGGAGGAATCTATTCGTCAATATGGGGTAAAATCTCCATATTATGAGCAACCAGAGGAATCAATGGAAACATCATTAACATTACCAGAGGAAACAGAAATATTATCAGAATCGACACCAGTAGAATCTCAGGTATATTCAGATGTGCAGCAACCACAGGTAGTGCAGCAACCAGAATTTGATAACACGCTTGGAGTGAGAAAAATTGTTCCATCGGGAGATTCATTTTTATCTGGATACATTTCACCAATCAGGAGACAGACAGTAGATGTTACACCAAGTGTTAAACCTGTAGTCAGACCTCCACAGGGAGAATTTACTATGGGAGTAACCCAATCTGAAAAATTAAAAGGTGGAAGTGGAGGAGGAGCATTTAGTATTGGGGCAAGTATGTTATCAGGAATTCGTGGAGGGGATTCATTACAAGGAATCATTAATCAGCGTATGCCTTCGCCACCATCACAACCAGTAGCGGTAAGACCTGCTGAAACTATTACGATTGCCCAGCAACAAGCACCAGTTGCACAAAGATCAAAGAAACAGGCTAAACCTATGGCTAACAGGAAAGTATTAGAAGTATCTGGAAATTTAAATAAATATAGAACTATAGAATTACCAAATATTGGAAAGAGGAAAATGCCTACAGCAGTTATCCCGATGAAAAAGAAATCTGATATGGAATTTACTACGGGAAAGATTAAAGGTAATTTTAATGTTGGATCTACAAAGTATGGGAAAATGAATACTGGTATTAAGATCGATAGATCTACTTTGGGAAACATGTCAAGGGATGTTAAAGGAAGCATTGGTGGAGTTGTAGGAGGAATAAAAACTTTAAAGGGGCAGGTACGTAATGAATTTACTGGCGGAAAGGAAATGAAAAATATTAATCTTAAGAACATCAGGTCGGGAAAAACTAAAGGTCATAAAGATCTTGATGTACTTAACCAACTTAAATCTCAGACAAAATCTCAAATCTCAAGAAAAGCATTAGAATGTAAAATGATTCCAAAACTTAAGGAGCAATGTGATAAAGTATTTACAAAAAATTATATTACTAACGAAGTTTCAAAATTCCGAAATGAATTTAAAGATATATCAAAGACTGTTCCAACAGTGAGAGGAGAGAAAGCAAAATTAAAAGAAGTAGCAATGCTTGGAAATAGTATCAATCACGGTGTTGATGGCGTTCATGTAGATGATATACGAACAATGTATAAAAATTCAGGAGCAACCAAACAGATGAATATCGGAATGATGGAGTATGATTACAGTTTTGTAACAGGTAAGAAAAAACCAAGACCACCCGTTGAATATTATGAGGAGGAATGAGTTGTGTCTCAACCATCGGTTGAACCGGGAGTAATTGGACCACTTGATCCGGCATATCAACCGGATATATCCATGGCTCCAACCCCTGCAAGTAATTTGGGAGTAAAAGCCGCAGAGCTTCGAGCATTAACGGTTACACCAACCGATTATATGTATCTTACCCAAATGACGGCGCAACAGAAAGCTTTTGTTACAGCTCAACAGGCAGCGGATGTTAGAACTGATATTACTGCAAAGAAGCAGGAAGTATCAGCAATGATTGCAGATCTTAAAAGGAAAGAAGAAGATATCATAAATTCTCCTGAATATAAAGCAAATAAAGCTGCTGAAGAGCAACGTCTTAAAGAAATTAAAGATAGAGAGAAAATTGCTTATGATGCTAACAAAGCTGCATGGGAAACTCGGCAAAGACAACTTGGGTATGATCCTAGTGATCAACAATATCCCGGAGATAAAGTTGCACAGATAACAGGTGGTTCTTTTACAACGATAACATCAGGTCTTGATAATTATAATCAGCAACTTACTGCTCAGAAGGCAAAATTAGAGTCTCTTCAAAAAGAATTAGATAAAGGGTACGAGAGTCCTGAAGCACGTGCAAAAGTTCTTACAGATATTAAAGATACTTCGAAAACATTAGAACAAATAGTGTCAGTGGATCCTCGATCTAAAGAAGGGAGAGAGAAATTTCCTGAGATAGTTGTTTACCATACTACTGGTACTGGAATTGGATATTTAGATCCGACAACCGGGAGAAGAGAGGGTCATGGAACTGGTCAGGGGGAGGGGCAGGGGCAAGCAGGAGTTGGAAAGGCACAGGGTATCTATTATCAGAATGGAACGTATATTGGTCCCGGTAGCGCAACATATGCAAATATGAATCAATCTCAAAGAAATCAACTTGATGCTAATGCTACTAATACCAAAGTTGGAAATGCTGTACCTCAGGCTACTGCAAGTCAGGTTGCGTATGCGCAGGATCAGGCACGTCAAGCACAAAAGGACTATGAGAAAGTGTTGGCGGATCCAAATAGTTCTGCCGCTGCAAGAGAAGCAGCTTTCCAGAATGCCAGAAATAGTATGGCTACTGCAAATCAGTTATTAGCAACAACTCCTGCTGCTCAAGCAGAAGCTGCTTCAAGACTTGCAGCAAAATTAGCGCCAACAGCAATTCAGGATGCAGTAAAAAAGATTGAATCTAATCCATATGATCCTACAATAACATCAGCGGATCGTATTGCATATCAGGCTCATAAACAGTTAACAGATCCTACAGCTATTTATTCAGATGCTGGTAAAAAATCAATATATACACAATTATCCACAGTTTTTGGAGATAAAGTTGCAAAAGATTATATGATTACAACTGGGGCTGGAGTTGTATCAGTAAAAGATGGAAAACTTACAATAACTCCTGTTCCAGAAATTAAAAAACCGGCAATCGGTGTTGGCAGCGAGAATTGGTATAAAGCGCAAATATCAGGAAGGGAAGCGGCAGCAAAAGCAAATGCTTTAGGAGTGTGGAAAGGGGATCAATTTATTCCAACAGATAAAACTCCCCCAAGTGGATTTGCAGGTCCAGATTTAACAACTAATGTTGGTAGTATCACATTACCACCCGGATTACAATCTACAATTATTCCAACAGGAGAGGGGATCTTACCATCATCAACTTCTATAACAAATCTTGGGAATATGGCTACTGGAAGGACTCCGGGACTTCCTACAACCGCACCAGTTCTCGATCTATCATGGTTAGGATTCGGAAAGAAACCTGCTATAACAAATATATCAGAAAATGTAACTGGGGGTAAAGGATTTGACATTATTGGTTGGATGGGTAATGAATTACGAACAACACCTCTAGTCTCTACATTTATAGGAACAGAAGAAGAGAAACGAATAGCAGCAGAAAAGAAATCGGGGCTTGATAAATTCTTAACAGTTATATCACCAGCGGTTATAGTGTCTGGAGGAGGGTTTGCTGGAAAGACTCCAGAGACTCCAACATTCATAGATAAATTTATTAAGTCGCTCACTCCGGGTGCTGGTACAGGTACAGC
>JGI20214J51650_10002472_pt1 | contig 11645 bp, 4 predicted proteins | sample WetSurMetagenome_FD_51650 | JGI IMG/M metagenome (IMG submission 51650)
GTTCTTATATCTGTTTATCCTGTTTATTGCATTATATATCAATGTTATAATAAGAATTATCAATAAGGTGTATATAAAGTAAGCCGGTAGGGTTTTCCACCAGGGTGGAAATATCCTTACAATTAAAACTCTCTCCCATGCCGTCAGTTTTCTTCCACTCTGGATTGTTTTTACCCTGAATGTATATTTACCTGGTGATAGGTTAGTATAGGTTGCTCGGTGTTGATTCCCGACATAGTTCCAGTTATCTTCAAAATTGTCAAGTTTATAGGCATATTGTATTTTTTCAGGATCAAGAAAATCAAGAGCCGAAAAATCTATGCTGAAGCTTGACTGAAAATATTTCAGATGAATCTGGTCGGAAAATGAGATACTTTTTTTCAGGGGTGAACTTTTCTGATCAATTGAAATCTCTTTATTAAACAATAAAAATTTGGTCAGCTCTATATGTGTCTCGGCCTGGGTCACTGATAGATTTTCAGGTCTGATAACCTCAAAACCCAGATATCCCCCAAACACAAGAGACCCATCTCGTCTCATACAACAAGTATTCTCAGAAAAGCTGTTAAACCCAAGTCCGTTGAAACTATTAAATATTTCTGCATTCGCATTTTCAGGATTCAGACAGGTGAGTCCATTTTCGCTGCTAAGCCAGATATATCCTCTATTATCTTCAAGAATTCCGAAAATAATTCCATAGCCTGGTACTGATTCTGAATTATAATGTTTAAAAGTGGCGTTTAAGCTGTCAGATTGCTCAAAGAGATCAACTCCTCCTCCGAATGTCCCAAACCATAACCTCCCTTTTGAATCCTGAAAAATATGAATTATGTCGTTGTAACTAAGGCTTTTATCATTTGATGGATCCCGAAGATATGTTTTAAACTGAAATTTGCCTTTTTCAATATTTGCCCTTTCAAGGAAATTAAGTCCAAATGTGGTTGCTACCCATAAGTTTCCGGCAGTGTCAATAAGCAGATGCCTGATCAGGTTGCTGGATAGATTACTATTCATCTGGTTTATCCTGATAAACTTCAAATCCTTCTCCCTTGGATTTTTTATTAAACTCAGCCCGTTACCATATGATCCGATCCAGATATTGTCCTGCTTATCCTGACAGATTGAATAAATATTATTGTTTCCTATGGTTGAATTATCAATATCTGAAAACTCATATCGTTTGAATTTTATATTATTGTAATTAGCCGCGAATTTACTCAGAGGTTCAGTAGTAACAGATAATCCATATCCTTTGGTACCAATCCACAGATATCCATCACTGTCTTCATACATTGAATAGGTATTATTTCTAAGTGAACTGTTTCCTATTCCCGGGAGTGAAATGAAATCATGAACCTGTTTAAGTGTACTGTCAAAAAGGTGAAGCTTTCCTGCTTTGGTTCCGACCCATAAGTACTTGTTTTTATCTTCAATAATGGCTCTTGCAACATTATCAAGTACATCAACCTTCTCTTTTTCAAGAAGATAATGCTCAAATGCCGGATTCCGCAGAATAACCTTTTCAATTCCTCCAAGAACCTGACCTGTTCCAAGCCAGAGCTGCCCTGTTTTATCCTCAGCAATACAATGAACAATATTTGATGATATGGAATTCGGATCTTTAGGGTTATTCCTGAAGAATTCAAAATGATCATCTTTTCTGTTATAAAGGGCAAGACCACTTCCGTGAAGACCAACCCATAAATTGTCTTTACTGTCTTCAAAGAATTGCGGTCTTTCAAGATCAGTCAGGGTTTTTATTTCATCAGGAGTCAAAACGTAATATTCTGATTGCTGGTCTTTCAGATTAAGCCTTGTAACTCCAAATTCTGTTGCAGTTAACCATAATTGACTGAACCTGTCTTCATATATTCCGGTAATTGTCTTCCCATGAAATTTTACCGGCATCCACATTCCAGTGCTGTCATAAATCATAACTCCTTCGCCTTCAAACCCAGTAATTATGGATCCGGTTCTTGTCCGGTACAAAAATGAAATTCTGTCTGACCTTATTTCCGGGGAGCTGATAGTCGAGACAGATCTGCATAACTGAGAGTTCTTATCATATACAGTAATTCCTTTGCCATCAGTCCCAAACCATATTTCGTTTATTGTTTCACATACAGCTGTAAATGCTGTACCTTCAAACTGCCTTATAAAAGTTAAATCAGTTTTTCCAATATCAGCCTGACGGATCTTAGCTAATCCGGACCTGGTCCCGATCCAAATGTTCTTTTCAACATCTGAATGAATAAAACTGACATTTTTATCCGGCATAACTGCATTTTCAGGATTGAAATATTGTCTGACATTATATGTAGCTTTTAATGAATCATATTTCAGATAGAAAACCCCTGAATTAGAAGACCCGAGTAAAATAATATCATCTGAATATTGAAGGAAACAATGCATAGCTCCATTCTTAACAATGGTTCCTTCATAAAAAGGAAGCGAGGAAAATATTTCTGTTTCAGGATTAAAAAAATGATAATACCCGTCATATGTTTCCAACCAGATAAATCCCTTTCGGTCTTCCCATAATTTAGTTACCCTGTTGTTGGTGAAACTATTGGTATTCTGAGACCTGCTTTTGAATATTTTAAATTCATACCCGTCATACCGGTTAAGACCATTCATTGTTCCTATCCACATAAATCCCTTACTGTCGAACAGTATGCTGAATCCTGTATTCTGGGATAATCCATCTTCAGAACCCATATGTTCAAATCTGAAAATATTCTGACCTGTTCCTGTAATTGGGAAAAGTATAAGGATGATATGTACCAGTATCCTGACAAATATTCTCATCTCTTTGGCATGTATAACAAAAATAGCATAAACAATTCCAATTTTGGTCGATTTGTCAACCTAAATCAGACAATTTGTATACCAACCTTTAGGGCATTTACCTGTAAATTCGGTATGATCTTAAACTGATCTAATTATATGAAGAAATTATTTATTTATCTGATTTTTGTTACTACAGTATCGAGAATTGAATCTCAGACGGTTTGGACCAACATAATAAATCATGGAGCAGATGCTTCCGGTAATATTAAATGTACCAAGGTGATTAACCATCTTATTGACAGTCTTGCCAGCAAGGGTGGCGGTACTTTATTCTTTCCGGCCGGAAAATTTCTGACTGGCCCTATAATAATGAGAAGTAATATAACTCTGTACCTCGATGCTGGATCAGTAATAAAATTTTCTGAAGACTTTGATGATTATCTTCCTATGGTACAATCGCGTTGGGAAGATGTAAGGGTAAAGAACTTCAGATCACAGATTTACGCATATAAGTGTGAAAACATAGCAATCCGGGGAGATGGACATCTGGATGGACAAGGTAAAATCTGGTGGAATTTTTTAAGTAAGATTAATTCAGGGCAGAAGGTTGAAAACAAATGGCAGGATATATTCAAAAAGGAGAATGGAGAACTTCTTGCAAAGAATGCATATATTAGTTCTAAGAACAATTTTCTACGCCCGCCTATGATAGCTACATATGAGTGTCAAAATGTACTGATAGAGGGCGTTAGTTTTTCAAATCCCCCATTCTGGACTATCATGCCTGCTTTCACAGATAATATTACAATAACAGGAGTTACTATAGAGAATCCTGACGATTCACCAAATACTGATGGTATAGATCCATCTTCATGTAAGAATGTTCATATTTCAAATTGCCATATATCGGTGGGAGATGATTGTATCGTAATAAAATCAGGCCGTGATGAAGATGGCAGGGAAGCTAATAGTCCAACGGAAAATATAACTATTACCAATTGTACGATGCTGAAAGGTCATGGAGGTGTTGTTATTGGCAGTGAGATGAGCGGAGGAGTAAAGAGAGTTACTATTTCGAATTGTGTTTTTGAAGGTACCGACAGGGGAATAAGAATCAAGACAACTCGAGGAAGGGGAGGTGTTGTTGAAGATATCAGGGTTTCCAATGTTTCTATGTATAATATGGCAAATGAAGGGATACTGATAACATTACGCTACCAGGAGACCAGGCAGGAGGCCCTGTCAGAAAGAACACCCTCAGTAAATAATATACAACTAACCGGGATTAATATAAGAGGAGCAGAAAGACCAATTGCTGTTTACGGACTTGAAGAGAGAGATGTTTCCCGGATATCATTCAATGATATTCAGATATTCTCAAAAAAAGGTATCCTTCTTGAGAATTCTTCAGGAATAAGTTTCCATGATATCAGGATGGAAATTACTGAGGGAAGCCCTCTGGATGCTAAAGACTCAAATAAGATCAGCTGGGATATGATCTCTGTTACAACTCCAATTACAGATCTGCCATACCTTAAATTTACGCATTGCCGGGACATCCTGATTACAAATTGTTATCAACCGGAGAAAATACCGCTTTACATGGCTGCAGATGACAGAAGTGAAACGATATTAATGTTTAATAATGCATTGCCAGGTACAGTAGCACTTCATAATAACAAAGCGAAAAATATTGTAACTCAAAATAATATTTTAAGTAAACAGAACTAACCTATTTAATAATCAATCCATTATGAACAAAAAACTCTTTAATCGCAGTTTTGCTATTTTGTTGCTGATCTTGTTGCCATTGGCAGCTATTGCACAGAATACCAGAACTATTTCAGGTAAGATCACTGATCCTGATGGAGTGCCCCTGCCAGGAACTAATGTTATTGTCCAGGGTACCACAACAGGTATTCAGTCCGACAGTAACGGGGATTATCAGATATCGTACCCTGATCGGCCAAATGTCATACTTGAATTTTCTTTTATAGGCTATACAAAGCAGCAGATTCCGGTAGCAGAACAGAATACAGTCAATGTTGTGCTAAATCCGGAATATGTCGGACTAAATGAACTGGTGGTTGTAGGTTATGGAACTGTCAAGAAGAAAGATCTTACGGGATCTGTTTCTTCAATTAAAGGGATTGAGATTACAAAAACAGCAACAAACAATGCCCTTCAGTCCATGCAGGGTAAAATCGCCGGATTGGATATTACAAAAGCCAGTGGCGAAGCTGGCAGTGAAATACACATTGATTTACGTGGAAACCGTTCGATCAACGCTTCAAACACACCACTATTTCTGGTTGATGGAATTGAATATGGTTCCACGCTGGATCTTAATGCCTCGGATATTGCATCAATTGAAGTCCTGAAAGATGCTTCCTCAACAGCAATATATGGTTCAAGAGGCGCTAATGGCGTTGTAATTATAACAACAAAGAGAGGTCTTTCCGGTATAGCCGGAGGAAAGTCGAAAGTTACAATCAATTCTTATGTATCATTCAACAGTCCTACAAACCTGCCAAAACTAATGAGTGTTGAACAGGATTATCGTATGATTGCTGAACGGCAGCGTTACAATGCTGAGAAGGGGACAAGTGCCTGGGGTACAACAAGCATGGATGATTATTCTCCGGAAACTGTACTCTCAAACATTATAAGTGCACCATATGAGAAATCAGTGTACCAACTTTATCAGGAGGGTGGGGTGGACTGGTTTGATATGATTCTTAGAAAAACCGTGACTAATAATCATGAAATTTCCCTTTCTGGCGGAGATGAAAAAACTTCTTTTGCAGTATCATTAGGATACATGGACGAAAAGGGATTGTTGCTTAATGACAACCTTAAAAGATATAACGGCAGGATTAACCTTGATCATAAAATTACAAAAACTCTTACAACTGGTATTAATCTTCAATATACACTCCGTGATTGGGACAAAAGGGGCGATAATGTTTATTCCCAGCTTATTAAAATGCATTCTATGGCCCAACCCTATCTTGCTGACGGAACCATCCTGGACAGACCATCTGAACTGGCAATAAGTCATACAAATCCGCTTCTTAATGAAGTACCCGGTTATTATGTAAATAATGTTAAGAATAACAGGTTGTTCGGAAATCTTTTTCTTGACTGGGAAATCATAAAGGGATTAAAATTCAAGTCTGTCTTAGGGATAGACCAGCAATCAAACCGTGAAGGAAAATATGAAGATTATATGTGTACTTCAAATTATCAGTTCGGCCGGGGATCTGTTTTCTCAGCTCTAAATAGTGAGACACTCAATTATACTTTTGAAAATACTCTAAACTATTCATTATCTCTGGGAGAAATTAATGAAATCCAATTACTCGCGGGTCAGAGCGCCCAGCAAAATGTATTTGAGTCTCACGGGGCTTCAGGAATAGGAACTTTTGATCATTACATGAAAAGTTCATTTTATGATCTCTCTTTTATACCGACAGCAGGAAGAGCTATTGCAAATGATTATATTAAAAAGAATATGCTGTCGTATTTTGGAAGAGTAAATTATAAGTTAATGGATAAGTATCTACTTACTGCAACCGTTAGAGCTGATGGTTCTTCTGTCCTTTCAGAAGGGAACAAATGGGGTTATTTCCCTTCTGTTGCAGCAGCATGGATTATTTCAGAAGAACCATTTCTAAATTCCGTAGATCTGGTAAACAATCTTAAATTAAGACTAAGCTGGGGTAAGGCAGGTAACGCTGCCATAGATCCATACAAGACTCTTACAATGCTTGGAATGGATAAAATCCCATATACATATGGTACTTCTCTTGTTCAGGGGCAGGTTCCTGTAAACCTTGGCAACCCTGATCTTACCTGGGAAACAACAACAACATATGATGCAGGTCTGGATTTATCGCTTCTACATGAAAGGATATCAGCTACCCTGGATTTCTATTATTCCCAGACTGACAATCTTTTGGTTTATAAAGGATTACCCGCTTCATCTGTCTATCCTCAGGTTTTGGAGAATGTTGGGAAAACCGAGAATACAGGATTTGAGGCTGCAATGAATTTCAGGATCATCGAAAAGAAAGATTTCAGCTGGAATAGTGACATAACTTTCTCAACAAACAAGGACAAAATTGTTTCCCTGGCAAGCGGAGAAACAAAAGATGTTTCAATACCTGATGCCGCACTGATAGTTGGTGAACCTGTACGGGCGTTCTATAATTATGAAGCTGCAGGTTGCTGGAAAATTGATGAGGCTGATCAGGCTGCACTATATAAAAAAGTACCCGGCGATATAAAAATAATAGATGTCAATAATGACACCATAATAAACGAGCTGGATAAACGACTTTATAGCAAGAGTCCAAAATTTATTATTGGATGGAACAATACAGTATCATACAAAGGTTTAACATTATCTGCACTGGTATATTCAAGAGTAGGCCAATGGTTACGATACGATTATAATACAGCCTATAAACCTACCGAAGCAGATGGTTCCCCTGCAGTAGATTTCTGGACCCCTGAGAATCAGGATGCTAAGTTTCCACGACCGGGTATTGCTTCTCAGAATGATATGCCGGCATTAGCCTTCGAGAAAGCTTCATTTCTGAAACTAAGAGAAGTAACTCTGAGTTATACCATACCTGGAAAGGTAATATGGAAGTTTGGAATTAGTAATCTTAGAGTTTATGGTTCTTTGCAGAACTACTTTACATTCAGTAACCTCGATAATTATGACCCTGAAAGGGGTGGCGCAATATCCAATCCATTATCAAAGCAAATGATATTCGGAATTAATCTCGAATTTTAATTATAATAAATCAATAGATAATGAAAACAAGATTTAATTATATCTCAATAATATTTGCCATAATAATTGTTGCAAATATTTCATGTAAGGATTATCTCCTTGAAGATAATAAGACAGGCGCCAGTGAAGAGGTCATATATTCCACAAAATCAGGGCTGGATGGATTGCTTGCCTCATCATACTCTTACCTCAGGGGATGGTATGGTAAGGAGGCCGCTTATGGTTTAAGTGAAGGAGGGACTGATATATGGCTCACAGGTTATGACAACAGACAGAAGGTTTTAATCGACTATTCCGGCATAACACCTGAGGTAGCAACAAGTTCGCGTGAATCAATGAATGCTTGTTTTGATGAATTCTGGGAGCTCTTTTATACGGCGGTAAATACATGTAATACAGGAATTAAATATGTAGAAAATGCCCCTTCAGTTATACTCTCAGATGCTGATAAGAATGCTTATATTGGTGAGTTAAAAGCTCTTCGTGCCTTTTATTACTGGCACCTGGTTGAAACATGGGGACCAGTACAGATAAACCGCGAACCGGTTAGTAATGTTTCAACTATTGCCCGACGTGATTCTGAGGAAGAAGTCTACGCATTTATTCTTGAAGATATCGATGATGCCATAACCAGGCTTGCAGGAAAAGCAATTAAAACAGGTCATATAAATCTCTGGGCAGCCAAGGCACTTAAAGCAAGGTTCCTGATTTATAAAGCGAGTAAATTCAATGATAACCAGGCATATATTGATGCAGCTGCCGCCGCTGAAGAAGTTATTGCAGGAAGCGGTCTCTCCTTCTTTACAAATTATGCCGATTGCTGGAAAGGACAGTATGAGAATGGTATATCAAATAAAGAGGTAATCTGGTGGGTCGATTACTCCGATGTACTTGAAAACAATATATTACCAAAGCGCCTGAAATTAGACGGAAGCGGAGTCCAGTTGACATGGTCACAAATGATTCTTCGCAATGCAGGAAATACAATTGGAGGAAATGCGGCTCACCTGATGTTTGTTGGTGTGTGGAATTCTGTACCGGGGCTTACAACTGTTTTTAAAAGAACCGATACTGAGGCAAATAAAACACTAAGATATTTGAATGTTGATTATAACCTTGGTACAAGTTATCAGGCATACAGCAAAGGCTTTACCAGATTTGTACCATCGGGCTACCTCCTGGATCTGTTTAATGATGCAACAGACCAGAGATACCAGGCTTCATTCCGGGATGTATATTACCTGGCTCCTGTTCTGCAAACGGCTTTCGCCGGAGGAGTTGCCCCTCCGTCAGGCTTCGCAAATATGCGTGATACAGCTATTTACCTATCCCGTAAAACAGCTACTGCGGCCCGTATTGCGAGGGCAGCAAACAGGTACGTGCTATTTTCAAGAACAGATGTAGGTAATTCCAAAGTTTATCCACTTTATCAGGATGCAGCAGGAACACTCCCTACAATTGCAACAGGTACAACCGGGAACGAAAACTTCAAAGGGAACCGGATTTATATTCAATTGAAGAAGTTTGATGATATGACAGGTTCAATAATAAGAGATCTTGCTTCACGTGATGCATTTGTCTTACGTCTGTCTGAGATGTATCTTATAGCTGCTGAAGGATATATGATGTCTGGTCAGACTACCCCGGCAATTAAAAAGCTTAATGATCTCAGAACTGCCCGTGCCATTTCCGGTCAGTCAAATATACTCTCAGCAACTGAAGAATCTCAGGTTACAGGCAAACAAATAAATGTAATTCTGGATGAAAGAGCAAGGGAACTTTGCGGTGAACAATTAAGATGGTTTGACCTCAAACGAACAGGCAAACTGATCGAAAGAGTCCAATTGTACAATGGCAGTGCCAAAAGCAATATACAGAGCTTCCATGTACTTCGTCCGATACCAAGGCCACAGCTCGATGCTATAACTAACGGCACGGCAGGACCGGATCCAGGTGGATTCTGGCAAAACACAGGATATAATTGATGATGGTTAATAATTACTGGTGAATTGAAACTTAACATCAACATGTGATTGTTGAGAAAAACAGGAAAGGAGACCTGATAAAGGCCTCTTTTCCTTATTTTACGGTTAATAAGATTCTCTCTGATATTTTAATGAAATAGAGTCTCTTAATGAAATTATACTGATAATCATCAAATATTGAAGCAAAAAAAGCACGCCCATAACTATGTATAGAAAAATCCTTCTTCTTATAATGTTTTATCTGTTTGCCTCTGATTCTCAGGCACAGGATCACAATAAGAATCAAATCGGACAGAAATGGTCAGTGAAAATGGCAAATTCGGTTATCACCAGGTCAGATAGCCTGATATATCTTCTCGATCAAAATCCTAAATGGGCTTATGATGTTGCTTTCCTGGGCATGGCGATCGACAAGTTAGGAAATATCAATCCTGTATACTCGAAGTTTATGGAAGATTGGGTGAATCACTTTGTTATGGCAGACGGTTCAATTCTTGATTACAATTCGGCAGAATATAATCTCGATAAGATTTTTCCCGGAAGGATTGTAATCGCACTTTTTGAGAAGTATCATGATATTAAATACAAAATTGTTCTGGATAGTTTAATTAGACAATTAAAGAGTCATCCAAAAACCAACTCAGGGGGATACTGGCATAAAAAAATCTATCCATGGCAGATGTGGCTTGATGGTATTTTCATGGGATCAACTTTCATGGCCCAATATGCCGGATATTTCAATGCGCCGGAGTGGTTTGATGTTGCTACCGCACAGACAAAAATGATCTATGAGAAAACAGTAGATTCTCAGTCAGGTCTGATTATGCACGCGTGGGATGAGAGCCATTCACAGAAATGGTGCGATCCTGAAACAGGTAAATCGCATTACCCATGGAGCAGGGCAACAGGATGGTATTTAATGGCCATTGAAGATATTCTGGAATATCTGCCTGCTAATCATCCTGATAGAGACAGTCTGATTCTGATTCTCCGGAACACCTGTGATGCCCTGCTGAGAGTCCGTGATATTAAAACCGGTTTATGGTTTCAGGTTTTGAACCAGGTTGGCAGAGAAGGCAATTATCCTGAAGGTTCAGGCTCCGCAATGTACATCTATGCTTTTGCAAGGGGAGCACATCAGGGTTACCTCGACCAGAAATATCTTGATATAGCAAATAGTGCATTCGATGACCTGATTAAAAAGCTGATCTCTGTCGATAGCAGCGGTCTTGTGACAATGCATAATATCTGCGGTGGATGCGGGCTGGGAGGGAATCCTTACCGGGATGGATCCTATCGATATTATATTACTGAAAAGCAGGTCGACAATGATCCAAAAGGTCTGGCTCCATTTATATTAGCTGCTATTGAACTGGACCGGTAATCTGATTTCCAAAAACCTATTTTGAATATACTTCAGATCTTTACTATGGTCTTCCGTACATATCCAGATGCAGGATAGCTGCCAGAGTCAGTTGAACAGTAACTTTTGCATTATTAAAATCCACCTTCTCCACGATATCACCTTCCAGATGATAATTGGGATCTCCATAGGGCATTGATCCTATATTAAGTACTGACCATGGAAATCCTGCATTAATAAAAGAACCGTCATCGTCACCAGGATGCTCACTGAGAAACTTTGTCTGTATTAGTCCGATTGCATGATGTTTATTTAGCATGTCCATCAGATCCGCAAGCCGTTCTCCTTCCTTTGAAGTATAACGTGTTACATTGGTAAGGGTCCCTGCCTGTGATACTGGTTTTACTCCTATGCCATCCAGGTTTATAACTGCCAGCACATTTAACCCGGCGGACTTTATTGCCTCTGCTGCGGTGACACTGGTCCAAGGAGTGTGTTCTTCATTGCAAAAGATAAACCGGATAGTATGCCTGGGTTGGTAATTGCTCAGAACCATTGCCAGCTCCAGTGCACCGCAGGTACCTATAGCATTGTCATTGGCACCAGGTGAAGCGATCCAGCTTTGTGAATCTTTATGTGCCAGTATCAGGATGAGATCATCAGGATATTCAGTACCCTGTTTTCCGGCTATGATATTGTGAGC
>JGI20214J51650_10002476_pt1 | contig 11638 bp, 10 predicted proteins | sample WetSurMetagenome_FD_51650 | JGI IMG/M metagenome (IMG submission 51650)
GTCAACCTTTCCGGGCTATTCACAAAATCCTGGCCGAACCTGCCTTTGACACAGACCTGGCCTTGGTTAGCCGGTCCATTAGCCGGTATGACATTGATGACTTTATTATCTTTGACTTCCAGTTCGATTTGGCAGCCTACTCCACAGTAAGGGCAGGTGGTTTTAACTGTTTTGTTAATTGGTCCGGCGAAGGCGGCGTTTCTTTCTATTAATGCTCCGGTCGGGCAAACGTCCACACAGGCTCCGCAGAACTGGCAGTTGGCTTCTTCTATACTCTTTCCTTCAACCGGGGCAATCACATTACAGCGTAAGCATCGCTGGGCTTCTGCCATTGCTGTTTCCTGGTTCCAACCCTTTTCTACTTCTTCGAATGAAGTTATGCTTTTCGCCGGATCTAAATGATTAGTCTTTGCCTGTTTTTCGGCAATGAGATCTACTTCGGGTATTATTATGGATTCCTGCGGAGAAACCAGAGATTCTTCTATATCACCTGTTCCTCCCAGAAATCTATCTATTACTTCTGCTGCTTTTCTTCCTCCAGCAATAGCTCCGATTACTGATGCCGGACCGCTTACGCAGTCACCGGCGGAAAACACACCCGGACGGTTTGACATCATATCTGTGTTTACCTTAATGGTGTTGCCTCGTCCGCAATCAACTTTCATTTCAGGTGGAACATCCGGGCGCTGGCCGATAGCTACCAAAAGAGAGTCTACATCAGTAGCGAATTCACTATTTTCAATAGGGACCGGACGGGGACGTCCACTGGCATCCGGTTCTCCTAACCTCATCCGGGTACAATAGAATTTCAGGACTCGATTTTCCTGGGTTACTTTAACCGGAGCAGTCAGATAAAATATTTCTACTCCTTCCGCCAGGGCAGCTTCGACTTCCTCTTCAGCAGCCGGCATTTCTGCCCTCGTGCGTCGGTAGAACATGGTGACTCTCTTTGCTCCAAAACGGATTGCCATCCGGGCGGCATCGATTGCTACGTTTCCACCCCCAACAACTCCGACCCGTTCGCCGACGTCGATTTTTTCGCCGAGATTACCACGCCGCAAGAATTCCACAGACTCGGTAACCCCGGGTAAATTTTCGCCTTCGACACCAAGTTTCATACCCTGGTGCGCCCCCAGGCCGAGAAAAACGGCTTTAAAACCTTGTTTAAACAACCCGTCTATCTCTTTNACCGGGGTATTTGTTTTAATCTCTACACCAACCGAGGTAATTTCGTTTATTTCCCCGTCCANTATATTTCTTGGTAACCGGTATTCNGGGATTCCCAGCAGCATCATCCCCCCTGGTTTTGGCTGGGCTTCGAAAACAGTTACTGAATGCCCGGCNTTTGCCAGGTAATAAGCTGCCGTNAGGCCGGCCGGGCCAGCCCCTACTACTGCTACTTTTTTCCCCGTAGGGGATAATNTTTTGCTTTTNAGCTTCCATTTATCATCNCCATAGTCGGCGGCANACCGTTTTANTAGTCGGATTTGCAGGGGACTCTCGTTTATTTTCCCTCGCTGACATTCTCCTTCACAGGGGTGGATNCAAACTCTGCCTAACACTCCTGGGAAAGGTACTTTTTCGCGAATCACNGCCAGGGCAGTTCCCGGGCGGCCCCGGCCGATTGCCTTGATATAGCGGGGGATATCNATACCGGCAGGACAAGCTTTATGACAGGGATAGGCAAACTCGATAACGCCTGCTTTTCGAATATCCGAACAAGCACGTACACATTTTTGACAGTTGATACACAGATTATTATCCCTGATAAAAAAGGGGCTGTCCTCGCGTACCGGCAATTGCTTGTTGAATGAAGGAGCTAATTCATTAACTCCGACATGTTCGAATACTTTCTGTAGTTCACATCGCTTGTTGGAGGGACAAAGTACACACCTTTCTTCCAGGGCCACTGACCGCAGGCAAGTATCAGCAGGTCCGCAGTGTTCTTTTCGCCAACAAGTAAGACAAGCATTGGGATGTCTTCTCAGGATATCGGTTAATAACCGGCGTCGTTTTTCCTGTATTTCAGGGGTATCTGTCCTGATAACCATTCCACTGGTGGCTTGTATATCACAGGAGAGTACAATCTGCCCATTTAACTCCACAAGGCAAAGCTGGCATGCCATATCNGGTTTTACTTCGGATAAGGGAGTTAAGTNCGGGTGGTAACATAGGTTAGGAATATATATACCAGCTCTTAGCGCGGCAGTTAAGACCGAAATCCCTTGTNCNGTTTCTAGATTCCGGCCGTTGATATTTAGATTGATAGTTGCCATTTTCTCTCCTGGAAATTCAGATAAAGAAATTATTANTTTTTTACTGTTAGTTTACGGACAGCCCGGTTAAGCCCATCTAGTGTTAAGGGAAACATCAGGAAAACGTTACCTATCATATTTATCGATGAAGTATTGTGCCAGTACCTTTCATCATTATACGGATTTAACCATGTGCAGTGAGTAAAGTGCCGTTCAAAACGTTTTAACCACGATAAACCTGGAGTATCGTTTAAGTCGAAATAACTGATAGCTCCTTGTTTCTCTGTTAGTTCCCATGGCCCCATCATGGCATCACCTACCAGGATAACCTTGTAATCACTTTCCAGGTTACGCAGTATTTGTTCAGTACTAACCGTTTGTCGTCTTTCGATGTCCTTGTAGAGATTGTGATAGATACAATTATGGAAGTAGTAATATTGAAAATCCCGGAAATGATCGCTGGAATGTGCTGCTGAAAATAACTGACTGCATAATGCCGCATATGGATCCATGGAACCCCGGCATCCATTAATAAAAGTACTTTTGCTGCATTCTTGCGGCTGCGCTGCCATATTAGTTCGAGATCACCTGCATTACGAGCAGTAGAATCGATGGTACCTTCCAAGTCAAGCTCATCTTCCAGACCGATACGGCTTAACTGGCGTACTCGTTTCAATGCCATTTTTATCTGTCGTACATCGAGGACCATATCATCGCGGTAATTTCGGAAACGTCTCTCACCGGCGATTTTAATGGCGTTCATGTTACCGCCATGGCCGCCGATCCTGATGCCGCCGGGACGATAACCGGAATTACCGAAAGGTGATGTACCCCGCCGCCCTATCCAATGACTCCCTCCGTCATGTTGTTCTTTTTGTTCTTTGAGCCGTTTTTCAAATTCCCGCATCAACTCTTCGAGCGTCATTGGCTCAAATTCAGGAAGTTCTCCCAATTGGAATTTCAACTGTTCCAGTGCTTCCCTTGTCCACTTTAAAACTTCTTCAGGGATTTCGACCGGCCCAGTTACCCCGTTAAAATATTCCTGAAAGGCGACATCATAGCTGTCAAAATGAGCTTCGCTTTTTATCAGGATAGCCCTTGCCATAAAATAAAAGTCGTCCAGGTTACCTACGTATCCACCGTCGAGTGCCTGCATCAGCATCATCCATTCGGTAAGCGATACCGGTACTTTATGACGCCTTAATGTAAAGAAAAACTCAGTGAACATCTTATCGATATGTTCCTGCTGCACGTACCTTTGCCAGGTAATTATAATCGTTTTCTTTTTTCAGTAAGGTACCGACGAAAGGCAAGTCGCGGGTGATATTTTGATAGGGTATTCCTGCTGCAATTAATGCTTTCAGCCAGTCGATAAGTTCACTAGTTGATGGCTTCTTTCGGATGTCATCAATTTTTCTTAGATTATAGAAAGCTTTGACTACTTCACGAAGCAAATTTTCCTCAATATCCGGGAAATGTACGTGGACTATTTTTGACATTAATTCCTGGTCGGGAAATTCGATATAGTGGAAGATGCAGCGTCTTAGGAATGCATCAGGTAGCTCTTTCTCAGCATTTGAAGTAATGATTGTAATCGGCCGGTTTTTGGCAGCGACAGTGGTATCTGTCTCCGGGATGTAAAAACGCATTTCATCGATTTCATTAAGAAGGTCGTTGGGAAATTCAATATCAGCTTTGTCTATCTCATCGATGAGTAGGACAACTCGTTCTGAAGCGGTAAATGCTTGACCAAGTTTACCGAGATGGATGTAGTTAGTTATCTTAGAAACGTCTTTATCTGAAAAGCGGCTGTCGTTAAGCCGTTGTACGGTATCATAGATATACAACCCGTCATGGGCTTTAGTCGTCGACTTAATATTCCAGGTGACCAATGTTTTTTCCAGTCCTTTTGCTATGCTGTGTGCCAGTAATGTTTTTCCGGTACCTGGTTCTCCCCTGATCAAAAGTGGACGGCCTAGCGCTATCGATACATTCACTGCATTACGTAATGGTTCTGAGGTGACATATTCAGCCGAGCCTTTAAATTTATCGAAGTTGTTGTTCACTACCTACTACCATCCTGATAACAGAATAAATTGATTATATCGTTTAGCTGATTGGCTAAGCAATGTTTAGCTTCCTTCCTTGACATACTGGCAGGCTAACTACTAGAGTGACGTGATAAAACAACATGGTAAAATTTGTTATATATGGGAATAGAAAGCAGCCGTAATAATATCATAAAAAATAGGAACGAATTAGCAATTACTCTCAAACGTCAAAAGGCAATAGCCATACTTGAAGCAGGGATTTCACGCGTGGTGCCTTCAGTGATTTTGTTTGCTTCAGTCAAATTCGACGAAAAAAATCGAATTCTGTCTATTAATAATCATCATTTTAGTCTTTCACGTAGGAGGGTATTCGTTATAGGTGGGGGNAAAGCAGCCGCTGCGATGGCTCGGTCTCTCGAGTNCATACTTGGGACAATTAATATTTGCGCCGGTGTNGTTACNGACAAATATGGAGTAGTAGATATCAACACAGAGAAGATATCTGTCGAACTAGCCGGACACCCCGTCCCTGATGATAATGGTGTAAAGGCTGTTAAAGCGATGCTGCAATTGAAATCAGAATATCATATTTCCGAAAATGATATCGTGATTTGTCTTATCTCCGGAGGTGGTTCGGCTTTAATGCCATGCCCTGTTGATGATATAACTCTTGAAGATAAACAAAAAGTCACCCGTGTATTACTTGAATCCGGAGCTGAGATTTCTGAAATCAATTGTGTTCGTAAACATCTATCACAAGTAAAAGGCGGACAGCTTGGCAGGTATTTTTCTCCAGCTACTGTAATTTCTCTAATTATTTCCGATGTGATTGGCAATGACCTGAGCGTCATTGCTTCTGGCCCTACTTTCCCGGACTATTCTACTTTTTTTCAAGCCATCACAATTCTAGAAAAATACGAACTGCTATCACAAATACCCGTATCAGTACGTAAATATCTGGAAGACGGAGTTTCCGGAATGATAGGAGACACTCCGAAGATACTGGATAATTGTTTTAATTTCATTATTGGTGATAATTCATTAGCTCTCGAAGCTATGAGAGTAAAAGCTACACAACTGGACTTACATCCCCTGATTATCTCTGCTGAACAGAAAGGTGATACAGGAGATGTTGCAATACAACGGGCAAAAGAAATCCTTAATGGCCAGTATTCCGGCTTTGATACGCTGTTTATTGGAGGCGAAACTACACCGCACCTGACCGGGAAACATGGCCAGGGCGGACGGAACCAACATTATGTTGCCGTATCATCTTTAGTTATGGAAAAATATAATAGACCATGGTTGGTTGCCAGTATTGGTACCGATGGTTCTGATTATATGGCTGACGTCGCCGGCGCTTTAGTGGATAATTCAACAATAGCTTTTATAAAAGAACAAAATATTGATGCCGATATTTATGTTAATAACTTCGACAGCTATGGATTATTCTCTAGAGTTCCAGGTTCTATTATTAGAACCGGAATACCGGAACAAATGTCGGTGATATCATGGTCTATATTTTAGGCTAATCATTATTTATAGACAGAGCGCTTTGTAGTTCCTTTTTCAATGAGTCGAGACTAATACCTGAATTGATTATGTCCCAAGGTAGGAAGTCATCCATATCCCATCTCTTATGTGCTTCCGTATTATCATTGAATCCATATTCACGTAAGGCTTTTTTCCAAGCTGATAATGAAGTTGTATTCATCGAGGCCAATAATGGTGCTAATCGTTGATCGCCTCGCGCCAATATTGCCTGAACTTCACTCCATGCTGGACTTTCCCCTGTGACTTTAATTCCTGCTGGCCGTAGTTGATTTTTCAATAGGTCGAGACGTTTATTTATAACTTCCAGGTGTTCCATCGGCATCCATTGGAATGGGGTTCCGGCTTTAGGTACAAAAGGAGAAATACTGAGTATTATTCTGACAGTGCTTTGTTTTCGTTCGATGATGTCTTTACACTTAATTGATAATGTAACGATTTCATCGATATCCTGATCGGTTTCAGTCGGTAGACCAATCATAAAATACAATCGAAGTTGTTTCATGGCGAATTGTGAGGTTACTTCGATAGCTTTAAGGATATCTTCTTCAACAACTCCTTTTTTTATTACTTTTCGCAACCGCTCTGAGCCGGCTTCAGGCGCAAATGTAATAGTGCCGGTTCTACCTTGTGCAAGTTCCGCAATTGCCATCGGACATAGAGGTCTGATACGGAGTGAGCTTACAGATATCTCTGCTTTAAGTTCTTTCAGTTTGATAAGTATGTTTTCGATTTGAGGATGGTCGGTTACATCAGGCCCCACCAGTCCCAACCTCTTCCGAAATTTGAGTCCTGATNTAGCTTGCTCTAAAATAGAATCAAGTGAATGTGTCCGCATTGGATGAAACGTTCCTCCCACCAGGCAGAAACGGCAGCGCCATGGACAACCTCTTTCTACTTCGATCAGGTAAAGGTCACCTAACTCCGTATCCGGCGTTGTTATTACTGTATGTACCGGGAAATCATCCAGGTCTTGTACCCACTGCCGAGTAACTGATTTCTGAGGTACTTGTGGAACTAGAATACCATGAGTTTCAGCTAATGTAATAAGTTGTTCTTCACGGTCGNAGTCTGTTATCTTTTGCCATGTTGTAAGAAAAGCAGGGAAAAGAGCCTCTGCTTCTCCAATACACATACAGTCAAAAAAAGGTGCCAGCGGCATTGGGTTGGCACTGATACAAGCTCCTCCAGCGATTATTAATGGGTATGTTTCATCTCGGTCTTTCGCCAGTAAAGGTATCCCTGAAGCCTTTAGTATCCGGGGTATGTTGAAGTAATCAAGTTCATAGGTGACCGAGAAAGCAAGGATTGCATATTCATTTAATCCCCGCTGGGACTCAATTGATATGGGTGGTGATAAGTGTTTTTCGTTTTGTATTTCCCAGAAAATGCGTTCACATATGGTGTCTGACCGTTTGTTAAGAAACGAATATATCGCATGGATACCGAGGTTCGACATGCCTAAATTGTAAGAATTGGGGTAGATCAGTGCTATTGGTACTTTTCCACCCCAGTCTTTGTGTATCGTCCCCTGCTCATGTGCAAGATGTCGCCGGGAATCTTCTCTGAGATTTATTGTCAATCTTAATTTTCCTGTGTTGTGGATGTTTGCGGTAAAATACTGTAATTGTATATATCTATGAGTGGGAAGAATTTCTTTCTTTAGGTTCTTTATAGATCCTGACTTTTCTTTTAGGTTCATGTCCCGAACTCGTAGAAGAGAGGCCATTCGCTGGGCTATCAGGTGTTGGAGTCGTCGTATATAAGCACTCTGTGGATTTAGTTCGATTGATTCTAACCCACCGATTATCTGTTCGGACGCCGCTTGGGCTTCACTCAAAGCTGAGGTCAGGTTATTTCCGTTCTTTTGTTTTTTCTCTCCGCCTTGCTGAATTGTATTAATGAATTGCATTAACTGCATCGGAGTGTTGCTACGCAAGACAAATATCGGGATACTTAACCCCTCTGCTTCGCGTACAGTTTGAGGTTTACGCCGATAATGCTGTTTACTGGTGACAAAAATATCAGCTTCGTTCAACCTGTCGACAACTTCTACTCCTGCTCCTGTATCTGCTACCATTTGTTCAAGTCTACCGCGGTTAACTCCAAACAAATACAACTTATGTTTCTTACCATTTCCAATTATTACCGGTCTAAATTCTCCGTTTTCCGGAGTTGCTTTAGATGTGTTTACATTATGCTGTTGGACCTCACCGTTTTCATTAAGCCATCTTTCTTCCGTTTCGGAAAGTTGATCCCTGAGTAAGGCATCTACGGATTGGGCTACATCCGAATGTACGGCTACACGGTCTCGTTCCTGGATTTCAACAACAATATGAAAAGTCGGTGGTGCCCGGCGTTCCAGTACTGTTTTTTGCGTCCCCCTGCGTTTTGCCTCTTCATCACCCAGTGTAACACTCTGAATTCCTCCTACCAGGTCTGATAGGGTCGGATTAAGTAATAAATTTTCCAGAGTATTGCCATGTGCCGTTCCAACCAACTGTACTCCGCGCTCGGCAATCGTCCGGGCAGCCTGGGCTTCGAGTTCGGTCCCAATTTCATCTATAACGATTACTTCCGGCATATGGTTTTCAACTGCTTCGATCATCACGGCATGTTGTTCTGCTGGAGTAGTAACCTGCATGCGCCTTGAATGACCGATTCCCGGATGTGGAATATCTCCATCACCTGCGATTTCATTGGAAGTATCGACTACAATTACCCGTTTATGCGAGTCATCAGCAAGTACCCTGGCAACCTCACGCAGCATAGTCGTTTTCCCGATACCTGGTCGCCCAAGTAGAAGTACGCTTTTCCCTGATTGTATCAAGTCCTGGATTATCCGTATCGTGCCGAAAACCGCTCTTCCTACACGGCAGGTTAAACCAACTACTTTCCCCTGGCGGTTCCTAATTGCCGAAATACGATGAAGTGTACGTTCAATCCCTGCACGGTTATCTCCTCCGAAAGCACTTATCCGTGAGGTGACATATTCAATGTCCTCGGCTAAGATTTCAATATTACTAATAACAATTTCACGGTGGGGAAAGCGCGCTTCCGGCAGACGTCCTAAGTCCAATATTATCTCTGTGAGTTGACTGATGTCTGGTTGTTCCTTCAACGAAGACTTAATNTGAAGCGGAAGGACTTCCAGCAGGGCGTTTAAGTCGTCGGTTATTACACTCTGCAACAANAAACCCTCTGTCTAAAATTACTTCAAGAATTCTAGGAAATATTTATGCAGCCTTAAATCCTGGGTAAGTTCCGGATGAAAAGAAGACACCAATATCTTATCCTGTTTGGCTGCTACGATAGTTCCATTATCTAGTCGTGCGATGATATCTACTTTTGGGCCGGTCTTTTCGATGAAAGGAGCCCTTATAAAAATTCCGTGAAAAGCTGGTTGTCCGATGTTGGCGATGTCTATTTCAGCTTCGAAACTGTCAACCTGGCGGCCAAAGGCATTTCTTCGTACACTGATGTCCATAAGGTTTAGGGGAATCACTCCATCGCCATCAATAATCTTATTAGCAAGTATAATCATACCGGCACAAGTTCCAAAAACAGGGATGCCTGACCGTACTTTGTTTATAATTGCTTGGGATAAATCATAGGCAATCAATAATCGGCTGATAGTCGTACTTTCGCCTCCCGGAATAATTAGCGCATCAATTGTAGATAACTCATCCGGAAGCCGGATAGGAATTGCCTCTACCGATAACTTGCGTAAGGCTTCGATGTGTTCGGCGAATGCTCCTTGGGCGGCAAGAACCCCTATTTTCAAACTACCAACCCCTGATTGCGAGCAGGTCGTCTGGTTTTATTTGCTTTATGTCAAGCCCTGGCATGGCGTCACCAAGGTTTCTGGAAACCTCAGCGATTATCTTCGGGTCCTGGTAATGAGTGGTTGCTTTGACGATTGCTTTTGCACGTGCAGAAGGATTGCTCGACTTAAAAATACCTGAACCGACGAATACCCCATCGACACCCAATTGCATCATAAGTGCGGCATCAGCTGGAGTAGCAATCCCACCAGCAGCAAAATTGACTACAGGTAATTTACCGGTTTTATGAAGATCCATTACTAATTCGAAGGGAGCGCCAATTTCTTTGGTATAAGCCATTAATTCTTCGTCTCCCATATTGACTAGTTTACGTATTGACCCCATTACTGCCCGGGCATGTCGGACAGCTTCTACTACGTTACCTGTCCCGGCTTCTCCTTTAGTCCGTATCATGGCGGCTCCTTCACCGATACGCCGTAATGCCTCTCCTAAGTCACGGCAGCCACAAACGAATGGGACCTTGAAATCATGTTTCCAGATGTGATGACTTTCATCAGCCGGGGTTAAAACTTCTGATTCATCAATGAAGTCGATCCCGAGTGCCTGAAGGACCTGGGCTTCCACAAAGTGGCCGATGCGGCATTTGGCCATTACAGGGATGGTAACCGCTTTCATGATTGCTTCGATCACAGTGGGATCTGACATCCGGGCTACTCCGCCAGCCGCTCTAATATCAGCAGGTACTCTTTCCAATGCCATAACGGAACAGGCGCCAGCATCTTCAGCGATTTTAGCATGCTCGGGAGTAACCACATCCATGATAACACCGCCCTTGAGCATCTGGGCCAGTCCGGTTTTAACTTTCCAGGTTCCAGTTTCCATATACGCCTCCGTGGGATTATGACAGCTGCTTACGATGTTATTTTACTACTCAGTGGTTTGCGTATCAACCGTTGTGAATTATTGCCGCCTTCGTTATCTAATATAAAATCGGATTTTTTGCCGGGACGCCGGCACGCCGGGGATATTCATTAGGGGTTTCTGTTATCTTCCCGAAGATGATTAAACAGCGGTGGTCGGTAAAATCAGGGAACTCAATCTCGATTACTTCTCGTAAAACTCCCCCTAATGTCCTTATCGCTTTGGCTGCCCTGTCGATTTCCGGTTTTGCCCGGTCTTGTTTCTGGGCGATGAATATGCCCCCCGTCCGGCAAAAAGGCAAGGTCAGTTCCAGTAATGTCGGTAATGCAGCGACTGCTCTCGATAACACCAGGTCGAAATTTCCCCGGTACCGCTTATCATGCCCGGTGTCTTCTGCCCGTGCCGTGACTATTTCAACATTTTTAAGGCTGAGTTGATCGGTGAGATATTGTAAGAAGGCTGTTTTTTTGGCGATGGATTCCACCAGTACCAGTTGTATTGTCGGCATGACTATTTTAAGGGGTATTCCCGGAAATCCCGCCCCTGTGCCGATATCGATTACTCTTTCCGGTGGATACTCCTTAAGATTTCGAAAAGCCATGGTTACGGTCAAAGAGTCCAGAAAGTGTTTTATCTGTACATCTTCATATTGAGTGATCGCTGTCAGGTTGATGCGTTGGTTCCATTTGCTCATCTTGCTGTAATACAGTTCGAACTGGGCAATTTGTTTGGATGTTAGCTTAAGTCCGAGTCTATCCGCCCCGGCTGTCAATTTTTCCATTGCACTTTCCTGGATTATGTTTTAGTAATGATAATAACACGATGGTTAAGATCGTGCCGACTGGATATTCAGTATTAGTGAAAATTTGCATGGCACTAACCGGCTTTGTTTGCATTCTATTTTTGCCTGTGTTACGATTTTTATATTAAGTTCTACTAAAATCGCTAGGGGTGCTCAAAGCTGAGAGTCCCGGAAATTTAGGGACAACCCTCGGAACCTGCTCTCGGTAATGCGAGCGTAGGGAAGCGCAGAGACTCAGACCAAGGGCTCAAAAACCCCTTGGTCTATTTATTT
>JGI20214J51650_10002477_pt1 | contig 11635 bp, 7 predicted proteins | sample WetSurMetagenome_FD_51650 | JGI IMG/M metagenome (IMG submission 51650)
AGGTCCTCGGACATGAAGTTAAAGAGGTATTGATTCCCAGGTACCCCTTTTGTTGGACCAGTGATATCAGGTATGCTTGGGAGGTTGTTGTCAGTGATGGTGACCACCAATGTTTCTGACCAGCTGCTCGTAGCGCCCCAGATGTCCCGGGCTTTTACCCTCACATCAAAGACTCCTAATACGGTCCATATATGAGTTGCTGTCACAGTTTGTCCTGAGCTGTATGGGCCAATCCATCCACTATTGGTCCCGTCACCCCAGTCGAACAGGTAGAAGATTTGTTCACCGTCCGGCTCTGTGGTAGAACTCGTGTAGCTATATTCTATGTTCCAGATTCCAAGTGAGGGCCCAACAGGTTTTGAAGGTTGTGCAGGTGGTAGGCTTGGATGCGGTGTTCTCAGTTGCTGTGCAGGATCACCGAACAACAGACAGCATTGAACGATCTCTCGCCAGGTCCCACCATCCCAGTCGATCATGGGCGCCATCATATCCTTAGAGTGAGCATGGGACCGTCCAATCTGCCAGTTGCTCAGATCACTGGATAGGTTTTCAACATCAAGGAAGAATCTCCAGAATTCTTTTGCCTGAAACGCGCTGCTTGAGTTTGTGCAGTAGAGATTACCCCAACCATACCCGGTGTTGTAGACACAGCCGAATGCAAGCTCGGTATCGGAATGGAAGAGCATGGATTCCAGAACACCATCACCAGCGTCGAAATCACCACAATGGCATCCGTAATCATGAATGAAGAATGGTTTTGTATTGTGATAGAGAGTTTCCCAATCGCTCGCGTAGACGTCCAATGACATCTGATTGTCTGCATGGGCTATACCACTGATAATAGTGACCTGGTCGTTATTGATGGCTTCTCTTAATCCCGCGACACCAGAGCCTGACCAGCCAGGGTTCGGTGACGGCGCTTCAGTACATTTCACGGAAAGGTTGAACATATTGCCGGGATTGACTTCGTTCCATGTCTCAAAACCATACTGGAAACCGACCCAACTTGGGAACTGGTCAGGAGTTGGTCCAAGCCATTCATCGGTTCCTTTGATTGCACTGTAGTCCATGAAGTCGTCTCCTTGGCAGCTCCAACCAGTGTTTCCACCATAGAACGCTGCGTTGTCTAAATAGTCCCACTCTGCACTCTCTGCGTAATACAAACTCTTCGTCAACCAATTTGACACATCCTGTGGCTCATCACAGACCATACGTCCCACGAACAGCTCCGAAGAGAGATCAAAACCACTGTCACCTTCTTCACCCCATTGCGAATCATGATCGCTGTTGAAATCACTATCAAGATTGCTCCAATAGAGATCAGAATCGACGCCGTATTCGCCCCCTGAATCCATTAATCGAGCTGGGATGTAATCGGCATCAGCACCAATCAGGACATAGCTTGTTCCCCAATCCTCATATGCGTCTTTACAGAACTCTCGAATATGAGCCTGTTGGTCGTTAAATAATGGATCTGAGTTTTGATAGTCAGCGCATGAGTTGATTTCCTGGATGGTCACAATCGTAGAGGTTAATCCATCTCCCGCATGGCTGTCCATAAGACTTTCCCAATTATAAGGGGTTGATCCGCTGGTGTCCCAGTAATCCAATCCATTCTGGGTGGTCGTGATAATCACGTAATCGAAGTGTTGNCTTGGGTCGCATAAACCACCCGGATATTCAAAGGTTGGAACATNGCTAGTCTGGTAGAGTTGCGCGATTTCTGGGTTTGAAACCAGTGTTTTGACATATGCGTCATCATCGGGATTGTTGCGGAAGAACTGGTTCACATATCCATTGCTTTGAAGATTAATGGTAATCGTCATTGTTGGAGAATAGGTAAGCGCGCCGGTGTTTGGAGAATATTGTAGGGGACTGAGCCCAAATCCAAGGACGGTGTACCCATGGGAATACACGATTTGATAATTGGTGTAGGGCACTGAAGGATATATGGCATTTGAAGAATAGATGTCTGAGTTTAAAACAAATTCTTGGGGTTCATTACTACCAAAAGGAACAGATTTCTGGTATGGTAGAACCGGTTTAGCTATGAGATCGACCGCTTGTGAAATTACGATAGGTGCACCTGAGATCGTCATGCTTGAAACCGTTGTTTTTGGTGGTAATAAGAGCTGGATCATTTTCATAGGCAGTTGTGGTGCTCCCGCCTCAATACCACTCGCGATACATCCTGGCATGTTTATGGTCGTATAGTCAGAGCCATCAGCGGTTATCGATTGAAAACTAGGTTCTAAAAAACTCCATGTATACGTCAATTGATTTTTATTTGAAATCGTCTGTTTCTCAAAATTCAGTGGGTTTACTACCGCTGTTGCTATAGATGTAGTGAGCATTATCACACAGATGGCTACACCAACAACAAATCTGCCTGCCATTAATTTATGAGTTCTTTTTCCCTTCATTTTTTTTCCCCGGCATAAAGCATTGTAATCCTTTCATTTAAATTTTTTGGTTAAATAAATTTTATAATCTGTCCTTCCTTTCCATACATATAAAATTATTTCTCCCTATAATTATTGGATATGGAACAATATCGACCGAGAGTCTTCCCTGCAACAACTCGCATCTTTTTTACGTTGTTAAGAAAATAATCTTAAAATTTTAGCTTCTCAAAATAATAAGCAGATGTCTCTCTTTTTTCATTTTCGACCAATTTTTTTTCAACAACTCTTACAATCAACAAACTCTCATTTTATGAAGAAACTATGAAAAAATCCATACAATTCGTTCTAGTTATTTTCATGCTAACCATCCTTCAAACGTCCACACTAGCCTGTACGATTTTCAGCGCAGATGACGGCACCACAATACTAGCGGGCAATAATGGTGATTATTCAGATCCTGATACCTTTATCGTGTTCTACCCGGCAGAGAGTGGTAAATAGGGGCGGGTATATTGCGGATGGAAACAATTCTGGTGGCAAACCGGGATGAACGGCCAAAGCCTCTTTTTTGCCTCAGCCGCCACATCGTTTCTTGAGGTCTATAACTCAACACAGAAACCACAATATCCGAGATACCTGATGTACAAATGTTTAGAAGAATGTTCAACGGTCGCTGAAACCCTTGAAGTCTTTAATCAATATAACCTTGATTTTTTAGAAACCATGCAGCTCATGGTCGCGGATGCAAACGNTGCATCTGTGATTATTGAAGGCAATCCTGTTTTCCTCAAAGAAGACTATTATCAGGTGATGACCAACTTCCGGCTCTCGCAAGTTGACCCGCCCTATCCGTGCTGGCGCTACAACACCGCAGTAAGCATGTTTGAAAACACCACGACAATCTCGCCTGATTTCTTCACTGCTCTCTGTGATGCGACCCATCAGGAAGGAGCATATCCTACCCAGTTTTCTACGGTGTATGATCTCCAACNACGGTTCATTTACCTTTATTGGCAGTACAACTATGACCAAGTAAAAATATTCAACCTCTCCGAAGAGNTTCAACAAGGCTACCATATTTACTCAACCTCACTTTTTAATACCACACATCCGCCGATAAAACCAGCAGCGCCAAGAGGTCCAAGAGTGGGGATCATCGGTAAAAATTATACGTATTACACAAACTCGACAGATAGCAATGGCGATCAACTTTTCTATTGGTTCGACTGGGGCGATGGAACAAACACTGGTTGGCTTGGCCCATATACATCAGGTCAGGAATGTGCGGCAATCCATACCTGGACCNAAAAAAGCAGCTATCAAATCAAAGTAAAAGCAAAAGACNAAAATAGCACAGAAAGTGATTGGTCAGACCCCATCTCCATCATCATGCCCTGCATCAACAAACCGCTGGGCACTGCGGTTCTTTCCTTCCTGTATTTGCTTTTCGACAGATTCAGACTGTATATCGATTTCCTCCTAATAGGATGACCTTGTCGCAGATGTTATGAAAAGGATTATTTCAAGCCAACAACAAAGAACAACAAAAGTTTTGCTTCAACAGATTTATTGACAGAGATTCCCTCGTCACACATCGCTGAGCAGGTTACTGTTGTCTTACCAAAACCGAACACCAACATTCTTTCTGGTATCTTCCCACCAGGCATAAGATTTAGAATAATCTGAAATCTAAATGGATAAAAAATAAAACCGTTATCCATGGTCACATTCCAGGAAACACTTGTCGCTGGAGCATCCCCGGTGTTAAAAATAGTCACGGTGACCCCCAAGCCTCCTTTTATTTCAATATCCAGTTGTGGAGCAGAAATCGTCATCTCAATGGGATTTGACCAGTTGCTCTCAGCGCCATGCTGGTCTTTTACCTTCGCTTTGATCATATAGGATCCTCTATCAGACCACACATGCTCTTGATGAATTATTGCTCCAGAGAAAAATGGGCCTATCCATCCGCTTGTCATATTGTCACCCCAATCAATAAAATAGAAGAGGTTGTCGCCATTTGAATCTGATGAGGTGATGGAATATTCATAGAATTCTCCCGGTCTTCCTGTTGTTGGACCATCTATCNTTGGAATCTCAGGGGGGCTGTTCGGCGTTTCAATAAATACTTCGGTATCATCTGTTGCGATATGACCGAGAGCATCGGTTACAGTAAGCGTAATTGTGTATTGCCCAACCGATGTATAGATGTGTGAAGGATTTTTATCGGTTGATGTCGCACCATCACCTAAATCCCAGTACCATGTAAAACTTGGTTGTCCCCCGTACACCGAGCCGGTAAAATCAATGGAGGTGGTCACAAAACCGTAATAGGGGCCGTTCGCATCNGCGAGATATTCGATACCACCGAACGCGAACACGCGCCCGTCCCCAGAACCGACAAACACTTTACCTGCTGCCAGNGCTGGAGATGATTTTGTATGCAGCTGCGTTCCAAAATTGTAGTCCCATATCTTGGTCCCCGTGTACGCATCCAAACAGACAAAAAAGCTAGTAAACCCACAACACGGATCCGAATCAAAATACACCTTACCATCAGCAACAGAGGGTGATGATTCCACACTGCCACTTATAAGATAGCTCCACACAAATCCACCAGTGTCTTTGTCCAGGCAAAGCATCCTCCCATCGCTCGTACCCACATAGACAAAGCCGTACGCAATTGCTGGTGATGAATGGACTTCGCTAAGTGCACTGTAATTCCAGATAAGACTCCCATCATCTGCATCTAAGCAGTACACGTTTTTGTCATTTGAGCCGAAGTAGATTTTTCCATCGTTAATGTTTGGTGAGGAGTAAGTCCCATCGGTCATAGTAAAAGTCCAGACAAGAGATCCGGTCGTGCTATTGAGACAGAGGAAATCTCCGTTCGTGACACCAAAATAAACGTTCCCAGCAGTCACCGCCGGAGATGAAACGATAACACTCTGGGTCTGATATTCCCAGAGAAGAGTCCCGTCATCTGCGTTTAAACAATACAGAGATCCATCACTTGAACCAAAAAATACTTTGCTGTCGACAACCGTCGGTGAGGTGTCAACGATAAAATCTGTTTTAAAATCCCAGAGGAATGTTCCATCAATCGCGTCCAGACAATACAGTTTTGAATCCTGCGATCCAACATAGACTTTCCCGTTTGCAACNGCAGGGGAAGAAGCAATCTGATTTTCTGTTGAAAAGTTCCATAAAGGATCCCCACTATCCATATCAAAGCAGTAAAGGTTCCAATCCCATGAACCCACATACACTCGTCCATGAGAAACTGTAGGTGACGATGAGACTGCATAATTCGTTTGATAAGACCACAGCAGTTGATCATCGTCTGGTGTTGTTGTCGTGGAAAAACCACTATGTGCTCCATCATGGCCGAACGTCGACCACCAGTCATTCCCAGATGGGTTATTCAACCACTGCAACTCAGAGTACGGTGAAGCTATCGAGACTGCGGCGGATGACAATACCTCTGTGCTTGTACATATTATTATGAAAAGAAACGATACATATTGTTTCCAAACAATTTTTCTGCTCATTCAATTTCCTTCATCGATTCCTTACGTATCTTAATATTACAACGAGTAATCCCCTATATAATTTTAACGATTGTTAATACCGTATTGGTGCGATAAAGTATATAAATGAAAGTGTTAATATCNTTGCGACGTGATACCATGAATCACGTCATAGAGAAATTTCTAAATCAATATCCAAGCAAGTAGTACACAATATACGTACAATTCTGCGTTGAAGTTATTTTTTCAATACATTTAAATAATCTTAGTATGATAACAATCTATAACCTGTTTTTCAACAGGGGAGGAAGTATACTTATGAATAAAGAAATAGTTACGAAAAGTATTGTCATAGCTACAATGCTATTGTTTCTTGGAGCTAGTGTCGTACCAACTATATTCGCTGGTGATATTAAAATTAATAATAGTCCTATTACCTTCGCATCGAATCTCGTAGCATATTGGAGTTTTGATGATTCCTCTGATGTTGGTCATGATGATTCAGAAAATGGAAATCAGGGATTGAATAATGGAGCAACATGGGTATCTGATGGTGTGATAGGTGGTGCATTAGATTTTGATGGAAGTAATGACTATGTTGAGTTTTCAAGCCCCGTGTTAGGTCAGCCACCGTATTCGATTTGTGCTTGGGTAAAACCAGAGTCCATCACCGAAAATGAAAATCAGTATATCCTAGCGAACGGCGGAGAGATAGGAACACATAATGGCTTCTTCATCAACATTGAATGGCAAGAAATCTATAATGGGGATTATTCCTTTGGTGTTGGAACAGAAAACGTCTTCAAAGGACATTCTACGTATCACCCAGCTACTACAAACTGGACGTTCCTCTGCGGAACTTGGGATGGTATTGCTGATATTTCCCATATAAAATTATACGTAAACGGCGTTTTAGTGGGAAATAGTGTTAGTAATCCACCTGTTGCTGGCTCTGTTCTCAATTTGATAATAGGATCCTCATCCAACCATAAAGGTTATTTTGATGGTCTCATCGATGAAGTCCGGATCTATAATAAAGAATTAAACGCAGGGGAGATTTCAGACCTCAACAACATTTTGGAATGCAANATACAAGGTGGCCGTGGAATAAGTGTTAATATCACGAACATCGGACCGACGAATGCAACAAACGTTGACTGGCAAATCAATGTCAAAGGTGGATTACTTGGACTCATTAATGTCAACAAAAGCGGTACAATTGAAACTATTGCACTTGGAGAATCAGTAACAGTTGGCACAGGAATGTTCCTGGGACTTGGAAAGATTCAGATTACTCTAAAGGTCGATGAGGATACGAATACAGCGAATGCAACACAATTATTCATCTTTACGAGGATGTGAGAACCCTCCTCTTTTTTTTCTTTTTTCTCTTTGACTCGCGCAGAAACCTTCGTTAAGATCGTGTTATTCCAATTTTTCTAAAAGTAATAAGAGTGTATCATTCTTTTTTCCATTATTTCTTTTTCATTTCTGAGGATTATCATTATAGATGTAATGAATCGTTATAAAACGTGTGTCTCGATACGATGGTGTTTCCTCTAGATGACCAAGTCCTGTTTTAAATAATGAAATAAACGTATTTATAGGAGAACAGTGTTATAAAATTGTAAAAAGAGGAAAAGTAAAAGACAGAAAAACAAGTATTGCCGAGAGAGGGAGAAAAGTATGAAAAAATCTCAATTAAATGTTATTTTAACCGCTGGCGTAGCATCTCTTTTCTTGTTGAGTGGCAGCGTGTCTGGGATCGTAAGCACATTTGAATCAACCACAACTGATAACATTCAACAAAAAACCACTCAAACAAATCAGAATGCAATCATCACCTGCTATGTCGGTGGGATCCCGCATTCACAAACGATATCCTGCGCGTCAGGCACTTATCTGAAGGAGTTATTTTCCGAGTTAGCCACAGCTAACGCTCATGACTCGTGCTCTACTGACACTTATCAACTTCAACAANAGATCCTTCTATTTGCTGAACAACAAGGTTTGTTACCAACTGGGATGTCCNCGGACATGGTTTTAGCATCGCTTGAGAAACGATGTCAGAAGTTCGCTGCTCAGAATATCGGTGATAGACTTCCTACTGCTGCTGAGGGGACGGGTCGAGAGATGTTCTGCAACTTTGTAGCAACAGGTGAAGGAGCTGCGTTCCCTATTATCATTCTCCCACGTTTCATCCCGATTATAATGGCCCCGATCCCCCGATTGTTCGTCGGCTGGAAAACATCAGAAGGGTTTACAAGCGTTGGTGGTCTGGTGTCAGGAACTGGTTTTTATGCGGTTGGTCAGCAACAGGGTATCGCCCTTGGATTCTGGGGTATCGGATTTAGCATCTTCCTCCCACCGGTGAGGGCGTATGGGATGTTTGGATACGCATTGTTCGCGAAAGCGTCCGCTGAACACATGGAGTATTATCCGCCGAACAACCAACCGGAGATCGCCCAGACAGACCCTGCAGACGGGCAACAAATGGTACCGACGACAACGACGGAATTACGGTTTGAGATAGACGATTTGGATAATGACCTCATGAATTATAATGTGACGACAGAACCGGACATCGGGTCTGGGAGTGGTGGTTTAAAACCAGGTGGAACGTATTCAATTCCTATCTCTGGCTTGGAGAGTCTTACGAATTACACGTGGTNCATCCAAGTCACTGATGGGAAAGATACCGTCAATAAGATATGTTCCTTTAAAACAGAACCAACTACGCCGATTCTTTCAAATCCCTTACCACCTGACGGGGAACGAGACGTCCCCTTTGACCTCACAGAGCTTAGGTTCACCCTAAAAGATTACCAAGGTGACACAATGGATTATACAGTTCAAACGTCGCCGAACATCGGCTCTATACAAGGAACAGATGTTCATGACGGTACGTATACCGTTCCCATAAGTGGGATGACTTATGGGGCTACCTACCGTTGGTATGTGAATGTGACAGATGGGGTGCATTGGACCCGGAAGATTTTCGCCTTTGAGACAGGATACCCCGCCCAGTTCAACCCATTTGATTATGGGTGGCAATATCGAAAACAAATCACGATAGACCATACCAAAGTTCTTGATGATTTGACAAATTTCCCCGTGCTTATAAGTACGACTGATACCAATCTTTTACAGAAAACACAGATAGATGGAGGTGATATCATGTTCATGAATGATGTCGGGGTATCCACACGAGTATATCATGATCTTGAATCCTATGATGCATCATCCGGAACACTCATCGTCTGGGCGAAAATACCTTTCCTTTCTTCGATAAATGATACAGTTTTATACTTGTATTATGGGAACCCGGATTGCATCAATCAAGCATATCCTGAAAAAACCTGGAATTCGAATTACGAGGCAGTCTGGCATATGAACGATGCAACCCCGATGACGATTACAGACAGCACCTTACATGATTATACTGGAACAAAAATAGCCCCATATGAACCACACGAAACCACTGGTAAAATTGGTGAGGGACAAGAATTCGATGGAGCAAATGATAATATCTGGATTAAAGATCAGTCTGTTTTGGATATCGGTGAAAAAACTGTAAGCTTTTGGATGAGAAGCGATGTAAATAGCAATTACCAAACAATAGTAACGAACGCTTTAGGTGGAACCCTTAACGATGCAGGGTTGGACATAGCAGTTCAAAATCCTGGAAATGAAATAACCAGTTTAATTGGCAACGGAGCGACAAACGAGTATTACCTGTTTATAGACAAAGCTCTTCCGGATCATACGATCTATCATTATTATGTTAGCCGGCAATGTGGATCTAACCTAAGTTTGTATATTGATGGTTTTCTATCTGCATGGACAACATCGACTTCAGGTTCAGAATCGGAACCTACCTATAATATGAGTATCGGCAGAAGCCATCAAAACCCACCTTACTTTTACTGGTTCGATGGTCGATTAGATGAAATAAGAATGTCTGATGTTGCCCGTTCTGCCTCGTGGATAAATACGGAGTATAATAACCAGGATTCGCCCTCGACATTTCTTACCTTTGGACCTGAAGAACCACATTCATAAAACTACCTATACCAAGGAACAAAGAGATGCAAATAGGCCGTCTGAAATTATCGATGATGCGAGGTTACGCTTATAATCATAGGTCGTCTTGGAATTTCATTCATTGAGCTGAAATCATAGTTTTTATGCACGATATCAGCTGAACGATACCAGCATAATGAATTCTCTTCATGAACGATTCTTTCTTCTTTTAAACCAGCTGAAAGTGACAGTGTATTTTGGTTAACAGATTCCAATAATAATAGCCACATCAATACGCTGTTAACGGTTGTTAATAAACAAGCTTTAAGGCATCTAAACTTTAAAACCTTTCAACAGATATAAAATCAGTACACGTATTCACTAATACAAGATGATGAGGAGAGATATATGAAAGTATTGATTACAGGGATTACTGGGTTCCTTGGAACGCATCTTGCACAGGAGCTTTTGAAAGCAAACAAATACGACCTCATCGGCACGTACAGAAATGCAGAGAAGGCAAAAATATTTGAAAAGCAAGGCATCGAAATGAGATCGATTGACCTGCTCAAACCAGAATCCATCAAAGGTATTGCCAAGGATATTGATATGGTTGTTCATCTCGCAGCGCTGATGCGATTTCATGACCCGTGGCAAAAATTGTACGCCCATAATGTTATCGCGACACAGATGATTGCGCAAGATGCTCTCCAGCATAATGTCCAGCAATTCATCTACGGGAGTTCGACAGAAGCAATCGGCCCAGTCACCAGCATTCCAGGTAATGAAACAAGTCCGTATCACCCTACTTATGAGTATGGAAAAACCAAGCAGCTGGCAGAGATCTGGCTTAGGGAAAAACAACGGACCTTTGGTCTTCCTTTGGCCATTCTCCGGCCCACCGGAGTCTACGGACCAGGTGATACCTACGTGACCCTGTCCACTGTTCGAGCGGTTGCGCGCAGAAAATTACGTGTCCTTCCTGGGAGAGGAGATACTTATTTCCATTTCACCTATGTTGATGATATAACCCAGGGTTTTCAGAAAACAATCGAAAGACCAGAACAGGCCATTGGCGAGACCTTCATCCTTGCAAGTGATGATTATATCACCTACAAAGAAATGTTTACCATCGTTGCTAACCTGTTAGACGTACCGCCTCCCATTCATTCAATCCCCCTGAGCCTTGCAAAAGCATATCTCTCTTTTATCCAATGGAACAATAAACGGAGAAAGATTGATGACTTTGTCATGCACACATCGCTGATCGATACCATGAAAACGAATAGAGCATACAGTAATACAAAAGCAAAAAAGATACTTGATTTTACACCACAATACCTTTTTAGAGGCGGCATGGAAAAAACAATTGCCTGGTACAAAGAAAACAACCTTCTTTGAATACATCAGCAGATACATTTTGATTTATGACACAACGCTTCTCAACGAAAGATAAAATTAAAAAAAAGAAAAAAGAATGGATAAGGGAGGTTAAATTTTATTTTTGCTTGTAAAGACTTTACGAGCCTTGTAATTCTCACTCTTGCTTATAAATGATCTGAAAACGTTCGGAAAAAACCAAACAACACGTAATTAAAACTATGATCTGTACAAAAAAATAATTTCTTTATTTCACTCGTCTCTGGATAAAAAAATACGGGACTCATACGCTATCGC
>JGI20214J51650_10002480_pt1 | contig 11631 bp, 9 predicted proteins | sample WetSurMetagenome_FD_51650 | JGI IMG/M metagenome (IMG submission 51650)
GACAAACATCGGATTGGAGACAAAGAATGAAAGAACTTCCCTTTGAATTTGAGCCCACCTCGTCCTTTTGCTACCGGTTTGCTCGCTATCACCTGCTGCAGGAAATCGCCCAAGAGCCGGAAGCCCTGTCTGGTGAGCCGTTCAGAATGAACGAAGTCAGTCGACGCGTAATTGAGCGTTACCTGACGCCCGAACAATTGGCTATGACTTATCCGGCGAAAGAAGCCGAAGGCGAATTCCGTGCGGTAGATGCGGCCCTGCGTTTCTTTGTAAGTCTTCGGGCAAAACGTGGTGCGGAATCCCCCTTTGTCTGGCTTGGGAAGGGCGGGATGTACCGCCTGAAGACTGACACGGAACTAACCCAAGAGGTCGTAGAGGCTGAGGATGAAGCTGCCGAGGAAGTTGACATCGAGTTCGATGGCTGGATTTATGCATTCAGCTTCCCCCATATCCAGAAGCGAGGAGAGGCTTTCCCGATTAAGGTTGGCCTCACCACCGGCGATGTGGAAGCTCGCGTCTACAATCAATGCAAAGGGTCGGGGTTCTTTGAAGGGCCCGTCATTCTCGGTCGTTGGCAGGTTAAGCGTGTTGCTCAAGTGGAAGACGCTATCCACGCCGTTCTAAAAGCACGTGGTTGTTGGATGGAAGAAGCCCCCGGGGACGAGTGGTTCCGAACAACTGTGGTCGAAATCGAATCAATCATCAACTTCATTAACAGGCCAGCCCAAATCTAAGTGAATGTTGCCTGCGAAATTCGCCGGGCGTACTCGTTCAGAATGGGAGAAAGCGGTCATTAGCGAACGACCGCTCTCAGGCCAAGGCGAATGTCGGTTCTGGCCGACATTCTGCCCCACATTCGATCTCAAAATCCGTCTGCTAGGGAGCACAGACCAGTCATTGGCACTTCGCCAGGGCCAACTTCAGTTCGGGATCGGGAAGAGAAGTTCGTGCTGATCCAAGTGATTCAGGAGAGGCTGTTTTGTGAACCACTTACCCACAGTAACCCGGCCAAGTGCCGGGTTTTATTTGTCGGATAGGCGATGGTATCGATTCGCTAATTTAATCGCGCCATGGTCGATTCTGGAGGGGCTGTTTTGCTTTATGTGCGGCTGGGCGTAGGATGGAAACGTCCCGATGAAGCAGGACGGCAAGTGCATCAACATCGGTCGCCCCTAACCGCAATTGAGCTACAGGAAAACACGACCATGGCTATCGAAGAAGCTACCCTCGCCCCCGAAAGTCCAAAAATGACCGATCTGAGCTATCAATTACGTGAGGCTTCAACCCCCGAAGCACAGCGCGACGTTATGGTGAACGTCATCCTTGCTGGCCGCAATAATGAGATCAGCGTGACAGAAAGCAAAATATTGAATATGGAATTCAGTAAAATCAACTCCGAAGCGCGGACGCGCTTGAAGGAAGAGCGGGCGCGCTTGAAGGCCGCCCGACGAACTGATGACTGATCTATCCAGCCTGGACATCCCCACCCGGCTTCGTGCCGGGTTTTTTGTGCGTGATCCTGCCGACCGTAACGGTCCCGGTTTTTTGCGGGCTTTTCTGAATCTGCTTACATATTGCTTACATGAAGCTGAAGAGGGAAAAGGCCCACATCGCTGCGGGCCTTTCTGTGTTTGGCTCCCCGACCTGGACTCGAACCAGTTCCACTTTTAATTCCTTGCGGTCCAATACTCAAGAATGCCAGCTTCGCTCCCTTCGGGTCGCACCCTCTTCGGAGTTTCGAGGTTATTCATAAGGCGTCTCCCGTGGAATGATGATCATGCTGGTAATCTGCGTTCTCCGTAGCCGTCATGGGCTATGGTGATTCAAGTGTTCCGTTGCCTGGCATCACGACTCAACATGTCGATGTACAGCGATTCCACCCGCTCCCGTGCCCAAGGGGAGCCGGCGAAGGAACTTGAGGCTGGAAGCAATACTGGGGTCGTGGGTAAAGCAGCGGATATCAATCTCTGGCCCCAACGCATCCCAGCNATTGAACGAAACCAGTTCGTTCAATAGCCGTTCATGCGTGACGCCGTGGAGTGGATTGTTGGGCTGAATATCTTGCACGTGTGCCCCCCAGTTGTGCCCCGAGCCATGCAGACCTCAGAAAAGCAAAAGGCCACACCGAAGGATGGCCTGCCCGATGACGCGGTTCAACGCTCGATGCCCAGCAACTCGATTTCAAAGGTCAACACGGTATTGGGTGGAATGACGCCGGGAACACCACGGGCGCCATACCCAGTAGATGCCGGACAGGTGAGTTTGGCCTTGCCACCCACCTTCATTTTCTGCACGCCCTGGGTCCAGCAAGGGATGACGCCGCGCAGCGGGAAGGAGATGGGCTCGTTGCGCTTGTACGAACTGTCGAACTCTGTTCCATTCGGCAGGGTCCCACGGTAATGCACGCGGACCGTGCTGTCCGCAGTGGGCGAAGCGCCCTGCCCCGGCTTGATATGAGCCACCACTACACCCGATGGCAATGTTTCCGTGTTCGCGGCCAGTCCCTGGACGCTGACGCTAACTGCTGCGATCGCTATGAGAGTTTGAAGTGTACGCATTGGAAATCTTCCATCAAAAAAGCGAAGTGGAACCCGTTTCTAGTCCGATGAGACGCCTTTGTTACTTCCGGCCTTTCGACCTGGCGCGACCGGCGGCACGTAGCCCGAAATCCGGCACTGAAACCCATCGATACGCTTGTTGCCATTGAAGTGGGTGACGCTGCACTGGGATATTTCTCCGCGTGTCGTCAAGTCAGCCAGCGACTTGCGTACTTGAGCCAGTGCAATCCCGGTTGCTGACGCTATCTCCAGGTCGAGTAGCTGCCCATGTTTTTTCAGGTGGCTTAGAACTTGGTCTGTCTGCATGTCGATTCCTTTGACGTGTGGATGAACGTGTGACCCATGGCGTGACCCCGAGCCAATACCGAGCCCCAGAGCGGCCTATACAGAACACCCGGGAAAAGCAAAAAAGCCACCCCGAAGGTGGCCTAAGTGCTTGCTATGTCTGGCTCCCCGACCTGGACTCGAACCAGGGACCTGCGGATTAACAGTCCGTCGCTCTACCAACTGAGCTATCAGGGAATAGTGAAGCGCGCATTCTAGGGTCGGCGACCCTATTGGTCAAGCCTCTGCGCCCCCATTTCTCTTCGCTCCATCTCCGGTTGGCCGTTCAGTCTGCGTTCAGAACGACCGGATTCAGTGGAGACCCGCCAGATTCATCCGCTCCAGCCGCTGGCACAGGGTATCGATGATGCGGCGCGAAAGCGGGGCGGAATGCTGCATGAGCTCTTCCATGATCTGTGGCGGCAGCGCCAGCACGGTGATCTCGGTGTCGGCGACGACCGAGGCAGTGCGGTTTTCTTTCAGCAGGTAGGCCATTTCGCCGAACAGCTGGCCTTCGTTGAGTTCGCCCAGGCGGCGGCGTCCGTCTTCGGTGTCCTTGTAGACGACGGCTTGGCCGGCATAGAGAAAATAGGCGATGCGTGAATCGTCCCCTTCCACGATCAGGGTATGGCCTGCGGGGTGGATTTCGCCGAACTTTTCCAGCAGACGGTTGGTGTCTCCGAAAACATACGCTTCGAGCTTGCTGGCCCCTTCGCCGCTGCCCCCCAGGAAAAGCTTTTCCAGCGCGGCGATGTCGACTTTGCCGTAGGCAAACAGCGCCTGCGCCCACAGATACAGCAGCAGGAATGCGAAATAGGCGCCGATCAGCACAAAGACCACGCTCCCCAATGCGCCGTAGAGGCTGGTGTAACTCTCCAGCTTGAAGAACGCGCCAAAGAATAAGATCAGCAATCCCAGGCTCGCGGTTGCAGCAAATGAGAATATGGCCGCGTCGCGGGCGGGTGGATGCCGCCGCGGCAATCGCCAGTAGGCGGCGAATAGCAATCCCCAGACCATGGCAAACCCGAACANCGAGTTGAGCACCTGCAACACCTGTGCGCTGCCCACGCCGATGAAATCGTTCTGCGCCAGGAAACTCAGCGTTGTCTGCGCCAACGCGGCCAACCCCATCAGCAGGAACAGCACCGGCAGGATGATGAGCGGAAACACCCAGGACACCACCAGATTGCGTTTGCTCTGGTCGGGAAAGATGATGCGGAATGCGCCATTCACTGCGCCGACCAGCCCGCGCGACGACAGCACCAGGGTGGCGAGGCCAACACCGCCGGCGGCCAACTGGGCCTGGCGCGGGATGAAGCCGAGCGCGGTGAGGCTTTCCAGTTGCATCTGGTTGTAGAGCGCAGCCATGAGGATGGTGGCGGGCGCCGAATTCTCGGCAATGTGGCCCAGCAGTTGCAGGGCGTAGCTCAGCAGCAGCAGCAGCGGGGTGGCCGACAGCAGGAAATAGAACGCTGTCGCCGCAGCGTGGTTCTGCAGGCCATTCTGGTTGAACAGGCGCCAGGTGGTGTAGGCAAGCTGCAGCAGCCAGTTCAGGGTGCCGCGAGTGGGGGGCAGGGCGGGGGCGCGCATGACGTTAGCCTACCTGCACAAAGCGACTTATTGGGTTTTCCATTACGCATCACAGAGTTCCCGTTCGGGCTGAGCTTGTCGAAGCCCTGTGTCCATTCGGACATGCCCTTCGACAAGCTCAGGGCGAACGGTAGTTGAAAACATGTCGCGTTTATTGGGAATTGGAAACCTCAACAGGCCAGTGCCTGGGCGATGCGCTTGAGCGCCTTCTCCAGATTCGCTTGCGAGGTGGCGAACGACAGGCGGATATAACCTTCGGCACCGAAGGCCGAGCCGGGCACCACCGCGACATCGGCACTTTCCAGCAGGTATTCGGAAAATGCGATGTCGGTCGGTTGTTCGATGATGTCGCGCGCCAGCAGGTTCATGATCGCGTCGCGCACGTCGGGGAAGGCATAGAAGGCACCGCCGCTGTCGACGCAGTGGAAGCCGGGGATGGCGTTGAGCGCGTCGACGACATAGCGATGGCGTGCCTTGAAGGCGTCTAGCATCGGCGTGATGCAGCTCTGGTCGCCGTTGAGCGCGGCCTCGGCGGCTACCTGCGAGATCGAGGTGGGGTTGGAGGTGGACTGCGACTGCACGTTGGTCATCGCGCGCAGGATGGCTTCCGGGCCGGCGGCGTAGCCGATGCGCCAGCCGGTCATCGAATAGGCTTTCGACACGCCGTTCAGCACCAGGGTGCGGTCGTACAGATCGGGGCAGACGTTGAGGATGTTGACGAAGGGCGCATCGTCGAGCCGGATATGCTCGTACATGTCGTCGGTAGCGATCAGCACCTGCGGATGCTTCTTCAGCACGACGCCGAGCGCGGCGAGTTCGTCGCCCGTATACACCGCACCGGTGGGGTTGGACGGGCTGTTGATGACGACCAGCCGGGTCTTCGGGGTGATCGCCGCTTCCAACTGTGCCGGGGTGATCTTGAAGCCCTGCTCGATGCCAGCCTCGAGGATTACCGGCTTGCCGTCGGCCAGGATGACGATGTCCGGGTACGACACCCAGTAGGGTGCGGGGATGATGACCTCGTCGCCGGGATTGATCACGGCCTGGACCAGATTGAAGAAGCTCTGCTTGCCGCCGCACGACACCAGGATCTGCTTGGGGGTGTAGTCGAGGCCGTTGTCGCGCTTGAACTTGGCAATGATCGCCGCTTTCAGGCCGGGGGTGCCATCGACCGCCGTGTACTTGGTGAAGCCGCGGTTGATCGCGTCGATCGCTGCATCCTTGATGTGCTGCGGCGTATCGAAATCGGGCTCGCCGGCGCCGAGGCCGATGATGTCGCGGCCGGTCGCCTTGAGCGCGGCGGCGCGGGCGGTGACGGCCAGGGTGGGCGAGGGTTTGATGGCCTGTACGCGGCGGGAGAGTTCCACTGTGGTTCCTTCATGCACCCGTCTTGACGGAGTGCTACTATCGACAAGTTTTAGCCGCGCGATTTTAACCCGAATGTTTCACAAATTCGCGTGATGATCGCGCAGGATTTTGTTTTGTAGGGGGATTTTGCGAAGGAGCGGCGTAGTGATTCATACGCTCGACTGAGGAAAATTTCCATACGGAACATAAAGACCAGCGAGGGCGCGCGCTAATTTGTGAAATATTCGGGTTCATGATGTTCGTCACCTTCCCCAATAGCCCGTTTCGCCTGTTCCAGCCGTTTCCGCCGGCCGGCGACCAGCCGCAGGCGATTGCCAGGCTGATCGAGGGGATCGAGGACGGACTGGCCTACCAGACCCTGCTGGGGGTGACCGGCTCGGGCAAGACCTTCACCATGGCCAACGTGATCGCACAAACCGGGCGCCCGGCGCTGATCATGGCGCCGAACAAAACGCTGGCGGCGCAGCTGTATTCGGAGATGCGCGAGTTCTTCCCGGAAAACGCGGTCGAGTATTTCGTTTCCTACTACGACTATTACCAGCCAGAAGCCTACGTGCCGGCGCGCGACCTGTTCATCGAGAAGGATTCCAGCATCAACGAGCACATCGAGCAGATGCGGCTCTCGGCGACCAAGTCGCTGCTGGAGCGGCGCGACACGGTGATTGTCGCGACCGTGTCGGCGATCTACGGTATCGGCGACCCGTCCGACTACCACAGCATGATCCTGCTGCTGCGCGAGAACGAGAAGATGAGCCAGCGTGAGGTCATCACGCGGCTGACGCAGATGCAGTACGAGCGCAACGACATCGAATTCTCGCGCGGCCATTTTCGGGTGCGTGGCGACGTCATCGACATCTTCCCGGCGGAACACGCGGAAACCGCGATCCGCGTCGAACTGTTCGACGACGTGGTTGAGACGCTGCACCTGTTCGACCCGCTGACCGGACAGATCCTGTCGAAAGTGGCGCGCTTCACCGTGTTCCCGTCGAGCCATTACGTGACCCCGCGCGAAACGACGCTGCGCGCGATCGAGCAGATCAAGGTCGAACTGCGTGAGCGGCTGGAGTGGTACTACGCCCACAACAAGCTGGTCGAGGCGCAGCGGCTGGAGCAGCGTACCCGCTTCGACCTGGAAATGATGGTCGAGCTGGGCTTCTGCAAGGGCATCGAAAACTATTCGCGCCATCTGTCGGGGCGCAAGCCGGGCGAGCCGCCGCCGACGCTGATCGACTATCTGGCGAAGGATGCACTGATGATCATCGACGAGTCGCACGTCACCGTGACGCAGGTCGGCGGCATGTACAAGGGCGACCGCTCGCGCAAGGAGAATCTGGTGGACTACGGCTTTCGCCTGCCGTCGGCGCTCGACAATCGCCCGCTCAAGTTCGAGGAATTCGAGGCGCTGATGCCGCAGACCGTGTTCGTCTCCGCGACGCCGGCCAAGTACGAAGCTGAACATTCTGGCCAGGTGGTCGAACAGGTGGCGCGCCCGACCGGGCTGGTCGATCCCCAGGTCGAAGTACGGCCGGTTGGTACCCAGGTCGATGACCTGATGAGCGAAGCGAGAAAGCGCATTGCCGTCGGCGAGCGCGTGCTGGTCACCACGCTGACCAAGCGCATGGCCGAGGATCTCACCGATTACCTGGCCGAGCATGGCATCAAGGTGCGCTATCTGCATTCCGATATCGACACCGTCGAGCGCGTCGAGATCATTCGTGACCTGCGGCTGGGAGAATTCGACGTGCTGGTCGGCATCAATCTGCTGCGCGAAGGGCTGGATATTCCCGAAGTGTCGCTGGTGGCGATCCTCGACGCCGACAAGGAAGGCTTTCTGCGTTCCGAACGCTCGCTGATCCAGACTATCGGCCGCGCCGCGCGCCATTTGAACGGCAGCGCGATTCTGTATGCCGACAGGATCACCGAATCGATGCGCCGCGCGATGGACGAAACGGATCGCCGCCGCAACAAGCAGATCGCCTTCAATGCCGAACACGGCATCACGCCGCGCGGCGTGGTCAAGCGGATCAAGGACATCATCGACGGCGTCTATGACGCCGATGCCACGCGCCAGGAACTTAAGGCCGCGCAGACGGTGGCCGCTTACAAGGTATTGGATGAGAAGGCGCTGACGAAAAAGATCAAGAAGCTGGAGAAAGAGATGATGGATGCGGCAAAGAATCTGGAATTTGAAAAGGCAGCGGAACTTCGCGACCAGTTGAAGGACCTTAAGCAGGTGTTATTTGGCGTGGAAGAACATGACTAAGGTTTTATTTGTCTGCATGGGCAACATCTGCCGTTCGCCGATGGCAGAGGGGATGTTTCGCAAGGCCATTCAGGAGGCGGGACTGGACCGGCATGTCACGGCCGATTCAGCTGGCACCCATGCCTACCATGTCGGCGCGCCGCCTGATCCGCGCGCGCAGCAGGCCGTGAGCCAGCGCGGCGCGGATATCAGCCGGTTGCGCGGACGCAAGGTATCTGAAACCGATTTTGAGGCCTTCGATTACATCCTGGTGATGGATGGCGATAATTACAGCAAGCTGATTCGGCTTGCGCCGGAACGCCACCACCACAAGATCCGTCGCTTGCTGTCGTTCAGTCGCAAGTATCCCAATCTCGACGTGGTCGATCCGTATTACGGCGGCTCCCAGGGGTTCGAGGAAAATCTAGACATGATCGAGGATGCGGTGAAAGGCCTGATCCGGGATATCACCGGAGACACGCAGGCGAAGCTGCGCTCAGGAATCTGATCGCTTGACCTTGCAGAGACGACAAGGGCCGCAAAATGCGGCCCTTGTCGTTGGCGAAGCTGCTGATCAATCCGAGTGCGTTTCCACCTGAACCAGCGGCTCCGGGTTTTGCTGCACTTGCGGCCGCGTGCGCCGCCGGGTGGGATGGGGCGCAGCCGGCGCTGCGGCTTCAACCGGTGGAACGCTTGCGGGCGTGGAGGTTTCCACCTGCATCAGGCTGACTGCCTCGGACTCGGTCTTGACCGAGGGACGACGGCGGCGGCGTGGACGTCCCGCTTCGCCGCTTTCACTCGCGACCGGTGCGGCGGCCTGGGTTTCCACCTGTTGCAGGTTGGCCGTGCCGGTCGCCAGTTCCGCCAGAATGGCGGCCGGCGATGCGGTGACGGCGCCCGACAGCGGAATGCTCGGCGCGGCGGCCGTTTCCAGTTGCAAGGCTTGCTGGGCGGGGGCGACCGGAACCGGGGCCGCCTTGCTCATGCCGGCGATTTCGATAATGGCGTGGAAGCCGGCAGGGGCCTGGTTGGAGGCGACTTCGACGATGGCGTGCGGCGAGCCTGNCCCACTGGCCGTTGCATCACCCGGGCGGTCCTCACGCGGGCGGCGATTGCCACGCCCGCGGCGGCTGCGTGGCTCGCGCTTTTCCTCGTTGCCCGATCCACGTGGCGTTTCAGCTGCTTCAACTGCACGCGGTGCGGCTTCGACCTCGGTCGTCCTGGGCTTGGGCTGACGCGGCGCGCGCGGAGGCTTGGCTGATTCCTTGGCCGGTTCGCTGCCGTTGCGCGCTTCATTCGGGCGCGGCTCGGCCTGACGCGGTTCACCTCGTCCCTCACCGCGGCCGCGACGCTGGCCGCCGGGCTTGCGCTCGCGTCGCTCGCTTGGCCGCTCGCGCCGCGTGATGGCGGCCACAGGCTCGGCTGCAGGCGTGGCTTCGGCCGCCGGCGCTTCCTCGCCGAGCTTCTTGAACCAGCCGAAAATGCGGTTGAACAGTCCGGATTGCATCGGGGGCTGTGCCGCAACGACCGGACGTGCAACCGGTGCCGGCTGGGGCGGCGCGATCGACTTGACCGCGGCCTCGGGCCGCGCAGGGACTGCTGCCTGGGCAGCTTCATAGCTGGATTCGGNTTCTGGNAGCGTCGCCATTTTGTAGCTCGGCTCGTTGGCGTCACCCAGATTGAGNTCGTCGTGGCGCAGGCGGGTGATGGTGTAGTGCGGAGTTTCCATGTGGATGTTGGGGATCATCACCACATTGACCTTGAGGCGCGATTCCATGGTGTGGATATCGACGCGTTTCTCGTTGAGGAGGAAGGTTGCCACGTCGACCGGCAACTGCACATGTACCGCGCCGGTGTTTTCCTTCATCGCCTCTTCCTGCAGGATGCGCAGGATGTGCAGCGCCGACGACTCGGTGCCGCGGATGTGGCCGGTGCCGTGGCAGCGCGGGCAGGGGTTGTAGCTGGTTTCGCCGAGCGAGGGCTGCAGCCTCTGGCGCGACATTTCCAGCAGGCCGAAGCGCGAGATCTTGCCGGTCTGCACGCGGGCACGATCGTGATGCAGGGCATCGCGCAGGCGATTCTCGACCTCGCGCTGATGCTTGGGGTTTTCCATGTCGATGAAGTCGATCACGATCAGACCGCCGAGATCGCGCAGACGCATCTGGCGGGCGACTTCGTCGGCCGCTTCGAGGTTGGTGTTGTAGGCGGTCTGCTCGACGTCGCTGCCCTTGGTGGCGCGCGCCGAGTTGACATCCACCGACACCAGCGCTTCGGTGTGGTCGATCACGATGGCGCCGCCGGAAGGCAGGTTGACCTGGCGCGAAAACGCCGATTCGATCTGGTGTTCGATCTGGAAACGTGAGAACAGCGGCACGTCGTCGCGGTAAAGCTTGACCTTGTTGACGTTGGACGGCATCACGTGCGCCATGAATTGCTGCGCCTGTTCGAAGATGTCTTCGGTGTCGATCAGGAGTTCGCCGATGTCCGCCGAAAAGTAATCGCGGATGGCGCGGATCACCAGGCTGCCTTCCTGATAGATCAGGAAGGCGCCGGATTGCGACGTCGAGGCGCCGTCAATGGCTTTCCACAGGCTCAGCAGATAGTTCAAATCCCACTGGAATTCTTCGGCGCTGCGACCGATTCCCGCAGTGCGGGCGATCAGGCTCATGCCTTCTGGGATGTCGAGCTGCGCCAGGGTGTCGCGCAGTTCGTTGCGTTCCTCACCCTCGATGCGCCGTGACACGCCGCCGCCACGTGGGTTGGTCGGCATCAGCACGACGTAGCGGCCGGCCAGCGAGACATAGGTGGTAAGGGCGGCGCCCTTGTTGCCGCGCTCGTCCTTTTCCACCTGGACCAGCAGTTCCTGGCCTTCCTTCAGGTTTTCCGGGACGCGGCCGCCGCCGGGCAGGCAGGAGCGGGCGATTTCCTTGAACGGCAGAAAGCCGTGGCGCTCGCAGCCATAATCGACAAATGCGGCTTCCAGGCTGGGCTCGACGCGGGTGATGACTCCCTTGTAGATATTGCCCTTGCGTTGTTCCTTGCTGGCGGACTCGATGTCAAGGTCGACGAGCTTCTGTCCGTCGACGATGGCAACCCGGAGTTCTTCCGCCTGGGTTGCGTTGAATAGCATGCGCTTCATTGTTTACTCCCGCGCGCGTGCATACGGGACAGGCCAGACTGCTGCTGAGTGTCAGCGGCTCATGCGATCACGGGTTGTTTGGGTGACTCGTGTTGAATAAAGCTGCATGGATGAGGGTGTCCTGTTCCTGGAGAGCGTCACCGGCAGAGCCGGGGCGGTCTTTCCGATTCCCGCCGGAGGCTGTGCCTTGGCGTGAACAACTATTTCGTATGCTTGGTGTCGCGTCATTGATAACATCGCTGCTTTGCCGACTGGCGGGGCGGGTGGTTTCGACTGNNCGCAATATTGCGAAATTGCGGCAGGAATCCAGACGGGCCGGGCTGGCGGCGGCCGGTGAGCGTTGTAACCGGCGTGGTATCCAATTTGGACAGGCAAAACTCAGCCTGAACCGGCGGTAGTGTATATGAAAA
>JGI20214J51650_10002481_pt1 | contig 11630 bp, 8 predicted proteins | sample WetSurMetagenome_FD_51650 | JGI IMG/M metagenome (IMG submission 51650)
CCTCGTTTTGTGCGATCAGTCCCGCTTTCCGCAGATTCTGAGCCCTTTCATGATTCAACTTCGCATTGGCCAGCTCGGCTTCCTTCTTTGCAATCGTTTCCCGGAACATCGCCCGCTCCTGGTCGACCCGGCTGACGCCAGCCAGTTCCGCTTTTTTCGTTTCTATCTGGCTTTTCGCATTGTCTATTTCCTCAGGGCGAGTCCCGGCATTCAGAAGATCCAGGGAAGCCTTCTGCGCTTTCAGTTCGCCTCTGACCTCTTCGTAGCCGTTTGTCAGCTCCAGGTTTTCGATTTCAGCCAGCACGTCGCCCGTGCGCACCTGGCTTCCTTGTTCAACGTAAATCTTTTTGAGATTTCCCATCACTTCCGGCGTCACCGAGACTCTCCTGGACGCGAGCATTGTGAAATCTCCGGAGATCTTCATTTCCCAAGGCAGAAATCCTGCCAGCAGAAGCAATAAAACCAGAATCAGGATCAGAGGATTTTTTCGAAAACGTACGATCACCGCTTTGGTCACCTTCCCGGAAGCAGCTACATTTTCTTTGCTTGCGATCGGTACCGTCATAAAGAAAAGTACCGAGATCAACACAACTCCCCAGGTTTGAAATTCCTCTACGAACCAGGTGCCCAGGCGCTGGAACATGACCCAGACAATCAGCAGGGTAAACAGAGAAGAGGCGCTCCCGTAAACAAGAAAAAGCCGCTTCTCTCCGCGGCTCAATTTCTGTTCCCCGGGAGACTGAATTCCCGTGAGCAGCGATATGAGCTTATTTTTCACATAGCCGATGGCCTTGGATCGCAGATTCGGGACCTCGAGGAGATCGCTTAAGAAATAGTAGCCGTCCAAACGGATCAATGGGTTGAAGTTAAAAATGGTTTGAATTGCGTTGAAAGCGATTGCAATTACGCAAATACGGCTTCCAAGCGTTTCAGTGGCAAGGAGTCTCCATCCAATCGTTGCGATAGCCCAGAGAATGATTTGAGCATATGCCCCTGCAAGGGTAACCCGGATCCGTTCCCTCTTTTTCAGCAGCCAGGCATCGCTGACATTGCAGTAAAAGGCCGGAATGAAATACAAAACCAGAAGCCCCATCTCCTCAACCTTGCCCCCAAAATGCTTTAACGCCAAACCATGCGCAAATTCATGGATGGTCATCACAACAAATATGACCAATATCGCCAAAGGGATGGAGTAAACAGTGAAGACCGTTCCCATCGAAATAAAGAGGGACTCACTGTTCAGGATGGAAATGGTGATCGATACAACGGCAGCACACCACACCAGCGCGCCAAACGCGGGGGTGAAGAAAAAACGCAGGCTTCTATCCAGCCGGGTAAGGAGCTTGTCCGGGTTGAACGCATGTACCTTAATCGACATCAGGCTCCGGACGATTGCCCTTTTCTTTTTGGAGGAAGCGCCCAGCTTCGTCCAGCAGTAAGGGTGATCCAGGAGTAAGAGGGCCTGCAGTTTCCCGAGGAACTCCTGGACCTGCTCTTCGCTCACGGGAGTCTGATGCTTCTCCGAAACACGCGCCGCGATTGCAGGCAGGTGGGCCTGGCCGTCCAGCAGTTCAAGCACCGAAGCCTGCACAGCCGTGAAACGATAAAACCGAAGAGTTATCGGATCCTTTACAACAACACCGGCATTCAGTTCCGAACGAATTTCCAGATCCGATCGCAGCTTACCATGGTCCGCCATCTCGAGCCTCAGTACTGGGATACGAGGGCTATGCTATCAGTATGGTTGCGCATCATAGTGGTAGATGCCGGCAATTGCAATGGGAATGAATTCCTATGCTTGTGGAGCAGTGAAGTACAGCTTCAAATTGACTGACTGGATTGAGTGTTGTATAAAAGCAGGTTCGGACTAATGCACGTTAAGTCTTAAAAAGGAGAGTTATGCTATTTAAAAAAGGAATTTTGGTTTTCATTGTGTTGGCAGTGGCCGTCGCACTGTGCGGCTGTGGGGCGAAGGAAGAACAGCAGGAAGCTGCGGCGCCGGCCGCGAAACCGGTCGTAAATCCCGGAGAAATGGTTCTGATTCCTGCCGGCGAATTCATAATGGGTAGCAACACCAAGGGTACAGATGGCAAGGAAACCGTAGCCTTCCCCGAGCATAAAGCCAATTTGCCCGCCTATTATATTGATAAATACGAAGTTACGAACCTTCAAATGCTTCAATTTGCAATCAAAGAAAAATACACCGGTGAAGGTGCCAAAGAAGGGAAAGACTGGAGACTGTTTGCGACCCCGGCCAGCGCGCTCGTCCCGGTCCAGTATGTTACCTTTAACGATGCTCAGGCCTTTTGCAAGTCCGCAGGGATGCGTCTCCCTACAGAGGCCGAGTGGGAAAAAGCAGCCCGCGGTTCCGATGGAAAGGCTTATCCCTGGGGAAATGAATGGGCAGACGGGCGCAGCAACACTGCGGAAACTGGCCTTCTAAAGCCGGCCAATGTCGGCGAGTATGATGACATAAGCCAGTACGGCGCCCACGATATGCTGGGTAATGTTCGGGAGTGGACTTCGACCCCCTTTGAGCTGTATGCGGGTAATTCCAACAAGAACCCGGGCAAAGGGCGCTACGTGGTTCGCGGGCTTTCCCCGAACCACAAGGGCAAGATGGCCCACCTGTGGGATCGAGATGGATATCCGGCAGCCTTCCTTGGGGATGTAGGTTTCCGTTGCGCTAAAGATGCCTCCCCGGAAGAGGCCGCCAAATCTTCGCAGGCCAAGTAATAAAACCTATTAGCCCGAAAAGACCAAAAGGCTCAAGGAATCCCCTTGAGCCTTTTGTCTTCTGGAACCCCGGATCAACCTACAATGCCCGCAGGAAAAAGCACTTCAGATAATGTGTCTCCGGCATTCCGGCTAAAACCGGGTGATCGCTGGCCTGACTTCTGCGCTCGATAATCTGGATTTGCCGATGCGCGTCCTGGGCAGCCTCGCAAATCAGATCAAGGAATTCGTTTTCCAGCATGTGGTAGGAGCAACTGGAGGTTATGAGAATCCCGTCGGGCCGCAGCAGCTTTAGAGCCCGGAGGTTGATTTCCTTGTAGCCACTGCGTGCTCCGGAAATGGCTTTGCGATTCTTCGCGAATGCAGGGGGGTCCAGGTTTATCAAATCGAACAGCCTTCCCGCGCTTTCGAGATCGCGCAGGTAATCAAAAACATTGGCTTCTGTAAACTCGATATTCCTGATCCCGTTGAGTTCGCCGTTTCCTCGCGCCTGCGCAAGGGAGTCCGCGGATATATCCACGGCCAGCACGGAGTCACATTGGGGTGCGAACTGTAGAGCAAAGGCGCCCGTGTTGGTAAAGCAATCGAGAACTTTCCCGGAGGCGTATTTCCCGGCTTCAATTCTGTTTTGGCTCTGATCCAGGAAAAATCCGGTCTTCTGCCCTCGGACTAGGTTGACCGCCAAACGCGCGGCGCCTTCCTGAATAATGACCTCCTCCGGAACAGTGCCCGACAAAATGCCGCTAACCTCTTCAAGCCCTTCCAATCGCCGGGCTTTCACATCGTTTCGCTCCAGTATTCCCGCGGGCCTGACGACTTCGTTCAGGATATCGACCAGAACGGACTTGAGTGCATCCCCGCCTTTTGAAAGGGTCTGCAGAACAAGGTACTCCCCGTAGCGATCGATGATTATTCCCGGGAGCAGATCTCCTTCTCCAAACACCAGGCGGCATGCCGTCGAATTCTTGAATAGGATCCGCCGGCGGGCGATGGAATCGAGGATCCTAGTCCTGAAAAACTCACGGGACGGCGGTTCCGAGTCGCGCGAAAGCAGGCGAAGGCGTATTTGGGATTGCCTGCTGTAAAAGGCATAGCCTAGAACGTTCCCGGCTCCATCCGTGAGCTGAACAATCGGGGGATTTCCTTCCACTTTCTCCCGGGAAACATCTCCCGCGTAAATCCAGAGATGGCCTCGGCGGATTCGACGGATTCCCGCCTGCGTAACCTGAACCTGACTGTTGACTGCGAAAAGATCCACGGAAGACTCCATATCTGCCTGCACGGTTTAATCGATTTCCGGAGTGAGCGGGTAAGCCTCTTTCACGTGGGCGACTGCCTCTTCTCGACTGCGGATCGTTCCTTCAAGCTGCATATCCTCAATCGTCCGGAGTATTTTCTTAAATGTTGGACCCGGCGCATAACCCATGGTGATGAGGTCTTCCCCNTTCAGCAAAGGAGCCGGGAATGGTTGCCCTCGAAATTGGCGAAGCTTCTCCATGCAAAACTTGTAGGTGCTTAAATCCTTGCGGCCGCTCACTCTGCCCGCACGATGCAGTTCAAGATGGTCCTTAATGTCCGGTCTTCGCAGCAACCGCTGCAAATCGCTGTCGCGCAGTTGCCGCACTTTTCCAAACTGACCGTGCATTGCAACCAGGCTGACTATGCGGTCCGTTTCGTCATTGGACATCCGTAGACGTCGGCAGATTTTTTCCGTGATTTGCCCGCCCAGCTCCGAGTGCCTTTTGAGCATATCCGGATTTCCGGAGGCGATGGCCTGCGGTTTGCCGACATCGTGCAACAGTGCTCCAAATGCCAGTACAAGCGAGGGTTTTCGCAACAGGCTTAGTGTGTGGCCTGTGTGAGTGAGTAAGTCCGGATCCGGTTCCGATTGCAGGCGGCGCGGGACACCCTGCAGCGTTTCTACCTCCGGCAGAATGTGCTTCAACATGCCACTGCGATATAGAAGGTCGAGGCCCTGGCCGGGTGCCGGCCCCGTGAAAATGCCCCCCAATTCATCCCGGATTCTCTCCCAACTAACCTGAAGAATCGCGGGCGCGAGCTGCCGAATGGCGCTCCAGGTTTCAGGCACGATCAAAAACCCGAGAGTGCCTGAAAACCGGATAGCGCGTAGCATACGCAGCTTATCTTCCGAAAATCGCTGACCGGGATCACCGATGGTCCGGATCAACCGCGATTCCAGGTCTCTCTGGCCGCCAACATAATCAACGATACTGTTGTTGGCCGGGTCAAAAAAAAGGCCGTTGATTGTGAAATCTCTTCGGAGTGCATCCTGCTCGGGTCCGGAGAAAGTCACGGAGTTTGGATGTCTCCCATCCTGATAGTCGTGGTCGCGGCGAAACGTGGCGACCTCGTACGTGCGGCCATACAGAAAAACCTGGATGACTCCGAATTGTGCTCCTATGGGTCGTGATTTTGGAAAAAGCCGGACCACTTCATCAGGACGAGCGCTGGTTGCAATGTCGATGTCTTTGGGTTTCCGGTCCAGGAGGTAGTCCCGCACCCAGCCCCCGGCAAAAAAAGCCGCATGTCCGTGTAGGCGAAGTTTTTCTACGATGCGACGGGCGGCTGCTTTCATTCAATTCCGGAATCGTGCGAAGGAAATCTTAGCCCAGTTTCTCAAGGTATTTGTTCCAGTTATCGTCCCGAAACATCTTCCGGAAAAGTGTACGGTATCTGGCGAAGGACTTCTTGTCCCCCAATTTGTGATAGCTTAGCGCCATTCGCACATAGAACAAGTCATCGTTCGGGAATCGTTTGGACATCTGCAGGGTCTTTTCCCCCTCCTCGACAGCTTCTTTGTAGCGGCCGAGTTCGTAATAATTGTCGGTCAGGTAGCTCCTCGCTTCCGCCTTTTCCAGCTTGCTTCCTGAGGCGCGGCGCAGCAGTTCGAGTGTAATAATGAGCGACTTTTCGAAAGCTTCAATCCGGAATTGGCATTCCGCCATTTTAAGATAAACCCAGACCAGATCTTTCCGCTTCTCGGTAATCTCTTTCAGCTGCAGCATCTTTTCATAGGTTTCCAGTGCCATCTTGTAATTGGACAACTGCCGATAGCAGTCAGCCATTTTCAGCTGCATTTCGTCACGACGCTCGAATTGGGGATCCAGTTCCAATACTTTTGAGAAGTGCTTGATGGCCTCGAGGTATTGTTTCAATCCCATGTAGTTGTTGGCCATGGTCTCGTAGAGGTAGCTGAGCCCCGGATCATTATCGCTAAGCACCTGAATCGCTTTTTGTGAATACCGGATTGCCTCTTCATGTTTGCCGAGAGCTTCGCAATTGCGGCTGATTCCCGCATAGAGCATCCAGCGCGTGTCCTTTTCCTGGCTATCCAAATAGCCCTCACAGACTCTCCTGGCCTCTAGCGATTTGGCGGTTTTGCCGTGATATTCATAAAGCGAGCCGAGGTGGAAAAAGACGAAGCCGCACATATCGCGCATGAACTCCGGCTTCTCAGGATCAAAAAGAGAGGCCGATTTCGTCAGGCAGTCGAACGCCTTTTTGTCATCGCCGGTGTTGAAATGGCAGACGCCGATGCATCCTGTGAAATAGGCTTTGGTATTCGGTTCTTTGGCCAGCTTCAATGCATTGCCGTATATCGTAATGGCTTCGGCGTAGCTCTCTTTTTGGAACAATTCCTCCGCATATGCATCGCAAAGAGAAATCCGCTGCTGGTTCGTATCCGCTTTTTTTAGCTGTGCGTTAAATTGTTGTCGGTTCACCGGTTGCCACCTCCGGAGCATCTGGTAAGAGCCTACTATACAATACTTGAAATAGGGACGCTCCCCTAATTTCGCGGAAATAGGGGAGCGTCCCTGTTTTTATTGGTAGACCAGGATATATCCTGAATGGACGTCTACCTTGTCGATGCTATAGAAAATTTGAGAAGGCTTCATAGGATCGAACGGAGGATTCTGCTTTCGCCCGACTGCCGTAATAATTTCTTCCACGAGAGCTTTGGGTAAAGTGGTATTGTCAAAGCGGGCCTGTTCCAGACGAAAATACGCCTTTCCGTTTCCGCTTACCAACTGGCCATACACCGTTAAAGTGTGCACTCCGGATAGCATGAAGCTGAGAAGCTTCGGCAATAATCTGGTCGAAGTAGCCCCCAGGCGGTCGAAATCTATAGATGCCACTCCCTGGAGCTTGTCCTCCTCAAATTTGACGGTCAGGCGCTTAAGGCTTGGGTGGTATTTCGAGCTCAAGTCCAGCGTAAGGTAGGAATTTATCTCGTCTTGCGAAAAGCGTGTTGTCTGCTTTTGCCCGGCTTTTCGATGGGCTGCAAAATATTCCAGGCTTCTCAATTTGGAACTGCACTGGCCAGCTGATAACTGTGTTATTCCCGACTGAATGGATTCAGGACCTGCCGCACCGGGCAGCACAAAGCAGCATGACAGACCTATGATGATGACTGCCAGTTTGCAGATCCTGAGCGGGCCGGGGCTTCGACCTGATAAAACGCTACCGGATGATCCGGAACGTTCGGCTCCATCGGGTCTTTGTGAAGAAATTAAGGAAGACATCGGCGAATTGTTTTACCCGATCCGGAACGGTTGTCTGGAGGTATTCATCTCTGGGCGTTTCGAAGGACCAGTAAATGACCAGTGCCTTGCCAAGAATATAATCTCGTGGAACAAAGCCCCAATATCTGCTGTCCTGGCTGTTGTCCCGGTTATCGCCCATGGCGAAAAACTTGTCGGGCGGCACGTCGATAGGTCCGAAGTGGTCATGAATGCTGCCGGGATCAATATATTGCGTATAGGTTTCCTTCAATGCCTGCCCATTGATAAGGATGGTATGTCCTATCATTTCAACCTTATCGCCCGGCATCCCAATAAGCCTTTTTACGTATGCAACCTCCGGGCTATTGGGGTATTTGAAGACGATAACGTCTCCGCGCCTNGGTCCCTTGTAAGGGAGAATCTTGGACCAGAATCCAGAATTGAGACCATATACGAACTTGTTTACGAGGAGATGGTCGCCAATAAGAAGATTGGATTCCATCGACCCCGTTGGGATTTTGAACGCCTGGACGACGAAAGTGGTGGCAAACAAAGCGATGATGGCAGTGATTACGATGGATTCGAAATATTCCCGAACGGTTGATTTGCGGAATTCCAAAGGCTTCTCCTTCGACTCTTTATGTTTCCCAAAAGTAAACAATTTAGCATAGGGGGATGCTTGACACAACGGAATGAAATCCCTATAGGTTTCTAATGCATCCGGAAGTTCCCGGCTTGGAGCCAAATCCAGGTTTCGGTTTTCATTGAACGGTGGCGAAACCACGGCAATACCTCACCGGAGACCTAAACGTCGATTCTGCAACCGGGAGACAACGGGATGAAAAACAGGATTCTGCTATTTGCTTCGTTGTTGGCTGGTATTCTGGCATGCGAGTGCAGTTTGGTTACTGCCGAAGATGGCTGTGCCCCGGCAGGGGATTTGAAATTTGTATGTGGGCCGTCTGGTAAGGGAGGCATTACAACGCAAAAGGGCGCAAAAACCGAAAATTCTTGCCGGTTTTTGCGCCCTAGAATGTGAAGGGAATTAGCGCATGATTTTGAGCACAGCGTCAATCAGCTTGCCCTTGTCAGGAATCGCAAATTTTTCCATCGGTGGGCTGAAGGGGATCGGGACATCCAGTCCACAGACGCGTGCCGGTGCAGCTTTCAGTTTTCCAAATGCTTCCTTGTCTGACGAAACGAGCGCCAGAATTTCTGCGGCGGCGCCGCAAGTCTGGCATGCCTCGTCGATAACAACCAGGCGCCCGGTTTTTTTCACCGACCGTAGAACCGTTTCCCCGTCAAAGGGAACCAGGGTGCGGGGGTCGATGACTTCCAGCGAAATTCCTTCACTGGCGAGGTCTTCCGCGGCTCCGAGGGCTTCATAAACCATCCGGGCAAACGCTACGACCGTGACATCGGTTCCTTCTCTCCGCACAGATGCTTTGCCGAATGGAATAGAATACTCCTCATCGGGTACCTGCCCTTTCATCCCGCCGAGCAGAAACGGTTCAAATGAGATGACCGGGTTATTATCTGTCAGGGCGGTCTTGAGTAGGCCTTTTACATCGTACGGCGTCGTGGGCAGGAGGATCTTGAGCCCTGGGACATTCATAAACATCGAGTAGGGGCTGATGGAATGCTCGGCTGCCCCGGAATACCCGGCTCCCACGGTCATGCGGATCAGAATGGGAAATTTCGCCTGCCCGCCGAACATATAGGTGATCTTGGCGGCGTGGTTCATAATCTGGTCCAGCGCAACAAACCCAAATGTAGCCATGCGTATGTTCGCGACAGTCCGGAAGCCGGACCCGGCCAGGCCAATCGAGGCACCCACGAAGTTGTTCTCCGCGATAGGCGTAACCCTGATCCTGTCTGCTCCAAACTCTTGCTGCAGGTCAGCCGCCAGGTCTGTCGACATGTGAACGGTTCTGGGGTTCTTCCGGAATTCCTCTTGAATGGCTTCCTTGGCCGCCTGTTCGTAAGTAATCTCTCGCATCGATTGCCTCATAGTTATCAAATTGAATAAACATCTTCCAAGGCGTCCTCTGGCTGAGGATACGGGCTCTCCAGGGCGAATGTATGCGCATCTTCAACCTGAGCCAGAACTCGCCGGTCGATCGCTTCCAGTTCCGCCGCGGTCAGGATTTTGCGGTCGAGAAGTGTGTTCGCGTATGCCGCCACGGGGCATTTCTCTTTCCATGCTTCGAGCTCATTGACGGGACGCAAATCCTCCAGACCTTTAGACAGGAAATGCTTGTGCCATCGGTACGTCATGCACTCCAGGAAGAAGGGACCGTTTCCTTTCCGAAGCTCGGCAATAGCTTCACCCGCTACCTGGTATACAAGTTCAACATCGTTCCCATAGATGGATCTGTTTGCGATGTGATACGCTTCGGGCATTCGAGTTATGTCCTTGGCGCCCATGGCGTATTCGGCGGAGGTATTCACTCCATATCCGTTGTTTTCACACACAAACAGCAGCGGCAGCTTCCATATCGAGGCGAGGTTCAGCGCTTCGTGAAATTCACCCTCGTTGCAGGCGCCATCACCGAAGAATACGGCGGCAACAGTTCCCTTTTTTTCGAGTTGTGCTGCAAAGGCCGCGCCTGTTGAGATCGGCAACCCCGCTCCGACGATTCCATCGGCGCCCAGCATCCCGATGCTGAAATCGGCTATGTGCATCGAGCCTCCCTTGCCTTTGCAGTAGCCGGTTTTTTTCCCGTAAATCTCCGCCATCATCCGTCGCATGTCTGCGCCTTTTGCGATGCAGTGTCCATGACCTCGATGGTGGCTTACGATCCGGTCTTCACGCCTCATTTGTTTGCATATGCCGGTTGCGATTGCCTCTTCTCCGATATAGGAGTGAACGAATCCTGGAACGTTCCCTTCGTACACCTCTTTGGCAACACGCTCCTCGAAACGCCGGATCATCAACATTGTTGTGTACAGATCAACGAGAGAGTCTTTGTCGAGATCCAACGGGGCTTGCAAGCTTGTTTCCAATTCTGCTCGTTCCAAATGCATCTGCGCCTCCGTTTTATGAATTGCGCGATAAATACGCATGATTTTTGCAGGGAGGTTCATCCTAACGGATGCCATCGGCTGAGTCAATCGCGATGGCATTCCGACGGAAGCAGGGGATCCATGGCGGCAGTATCTGGATCTGGACTGTTGAATGGGAGCAGCGAGCCTCGACTGCGTTGAATATATCTCAGTAATTAAAAAATGTCCGAAATATACCGCCGATGAACGCGGTTTCAGAGGTTTGAATGGTTTCTATCGGTCTTTCTCACAAGATTGCCGGAGACACGACGGATCGGGCTTCGCGGTAAAGCTCCGGTTACGCAGTTTCGCGTCCAGCCCGCCGGTTTTCTGGTCGCGACTTGCTTCAAAAGGCGGAGGTTAGCTCAGGAGCATGCTTTGATACGGCGGAGGTTCTCATCCATTTAGGGGATGCCGGGATTCCCTGTGCCTGCGAATGGTCATGCTGCTGGGCTGCAAGCAGATCTGTTGCCTGTTCGGCGTTGATGGGGATGGAGAAGAAATACCCTTGAGCATATTCACACCCCAGTTCCCTCAATCGCACTGCCTGCTCGACCGATTCGACTCCTTCGGCGATTACCTTCAATCCCAGGTTGCGACCAAGAATAATGATGGTACGGACAATTTCATCGTCTTCCATCATCCTTGTGACAAAGGACCGGTCAATCTTAAGACTGTCGAGTGGGAATCGATGCAAATAGCTTAATGAGGAATACCCCGTGCCGAAATCATCCAATGCGATTTTGATTCCAAGCGATTTCAGCTCAGTCATCACGCTGATCGCGGATTCGGGATCCGGCATCATCGCACTTTCAGTGACCTCCAACGTGAGGCTCCGGTTGGTTAACCGCGTGCTTTCCAGGATTTTGCGGCATTGTTCTATCAGTTCCGGTTGGAGAAAATGCCGCGCCGAAAGGTTTACACTGATCCGCAACATGGGTTCTTCGGGAAAGCGGGTCTGCCACAATTGCAGCTGCTGCGTGGCATTTTCGAGCACCCACTGTCCGATCGGTACGATCAATCCCGTTTCTTCCGCAATCGGAATAAAGTCCTTCGGCGGTACAAGCCCCCTGGTCGGGTGGTTCCAGCGAATCAGAGCTTCAAACCCTGTTATTTTGCCCGTCTCGAGCGAAATAATACTTTGATAATGGTTCTCGAATTCGGTGCGTTCCAGTCCCTTCCGCAATTCTGTTTCCAATTGCAGTCGAGCGATTGTGTTGGCACGCATATTGGCGTCAAAAAGCTCGAATCGGCCTTTTCCAAGAGCCTTTGCGCTGTACATTGCCGTATCGGCATCACGCAGCAGCTCTTCCGGAATCTGATAGG
>JGI20214J51650_10002482_pt1 | contig 11625 bp, 9 predicted proteins | sample WetSurMetagenome_FD_51650 | JGI IMG/M metagenome (IMG submission 51650)
TGGCTCCGGACGGGGAGCAGTGCAGCAGAATGGGCCGCTGCCTCTCGCCTGCCTCATCGATGTAGGTGATGTCGTAGCGCTCCGCGTTCTCCACATCGATCTGCACTGTGGACAGAGCGCTCGCCTTGTCAAGGGTGTCCACGAAGTTGAACTCGAACTTGAGCACGAAGTAGAAGAACCTCTCATCCCACATCTCGATGAGCACCGGCTTCTTGACAATGTCCACCAGGCCCTCGATGAATTCCCGGTTCTCATTGTAGAAGTCTCTGGTGAAACGGATAGCCACCTCGTAATCGGCAAGGTCGATTCCCACCTCCTTCAGCAAGGAGATGCTGGCCAGATACTGCTTTCTGAACTCATCCATGGCGGACTTCATATCCCGGGCCAGGGTGTGCATATCCGGCATGGTGAAAGCTCTCAAGCGGCGGATGCCGACCAGCTCGCCGCGCTGCTCGCGCCGGAAGGAGTAGCGTGTGATCTCGAACATCTTGAGGGGCATGGCTTTGTAGGAGATGGACATGTCATGGCCCATGAGGAACTGGCCGAAGCAGGCCGCGAACCTCAGGAAGAGCTTCTTCTTATCGGAATCAATCTGATACTGCCGGGCCGGGAACCTGTCCAGGTACTTCTTGAGGGTGGGATGCTCCATATCGTACATGATGGGCGTCTCCACTTCCATGGCCCCCATATCCGAAGCCCTATCCAGTACATAGTTCTCCAGCAGCGATTTAATGAGCCTGCCCTTGGGATAATAGCGCATGTTTCCGGGATCGGAGCCTGGTTCATAGTCCACAAGCTCCAAGCGCCTCATCAGCTCAACGTGGGGTGGAACTCTATCCACCGCCCGGGCTTTGGAGATCTCATAGTTGGCGAACTTCTTCAGGTTCTCGTGTCCGGAAAAGTCGAACTTGTCCGCGTCAATCAGGCTGCCGTCGGTATCAAGAACCTTCCAGTAGGATACCGCTTTGGCCTCGGACTTGAGAGCCTCGGAGACCACCTCGCCTTCCCCGAGCCTGATGGAGCGTGAAAGCTCGGAGAGGGGATGTCCCTTGCAGCTTATGGTAAAGGCTTTGTACCAGCCGAAGGGGGCGCGCATGACCTCATAATCAGAGGTGAGCGTCTCCTGCAATCCTTTGAGGATCCTTACCGCTGTCGTGGGAGTGGAGAGCTGGGAGCTGAGGTGCGCATAAGGGTAGATCATGATCTTTGCCGCCTTCACCTGGCCGGCCACGTCCGCGATCTGCTTTCTCGCTTCCGCCACCACTGCATCCGGGTCGTCCTCGTCGAACTTCTCCACGGCTATGAAGGCGCAGAGGGCCTCTTCCAGCCGGCCTTTCTTGGCGGATTCAACGATATCTTCCGCCATCTTCGTGGGCTTCTTGGCCTCGAACTCGATAAAATCAGAGTGGATTAAGAGTAACTGCAATAGGGGTCACCTGATGACTGTGAGGTGGACGCAGGGGTAGGTAAAGGTTTCGATAAAAATGGACTGCAATGGATCGCGGAAATATTCGAATCGGAGAAGTCTATACGTTCTCCGAATCTTCCACAGGAGGCAAAACGTCTGCAGAAGCTGTCAATCGGGCCTGCAGAATTCTAAAGACATCGGCGGTGGCGAGTTTTGTGATGGGTACTACGATCATAATGTTGATGGCCGTCGATACCAGATTGGAGACTACAGCAAAAGCTGGCAAAAGCTCCTTGGAGATAGCCGCAGTGATAACTCCAATGGGAACGGCAATGAATATTGCTAAAATCCACATGATAACAGCTATGCTGCAACCTAGAGTGAGCCAGAAGACCAGAATATCCTTCTTTGCGCCTTCCGTAATTCTGGCGCTCTCTCTCAGAGCCTCAATTGCACCCATGCCTTTATCGATAATGAGATAGCCATAGAACTGATACTTAATGGCAAGATAAACTCCGGGAACTATAAGAAGCAAAAGACCTACCGATACCATTAGGCCATAAATGATGGTGGCCACAAAAAATCTTGGAAATAACTGCAAATTTTTGAATAAATCCTCAATTTTATAAGGCTGGCCATCACGAAACTCTAGGGCAATTCCCAGCAATCCCAGTTCTACTACCTGATATATCAGCAAATATATAATAGCTAGAGCAATCGCGAGGACTTCCAGATCGGAAGCCCTTGCTGACGGCAGATCATTGGAGAAAATACCAATCGGTATTACGTCGGAAATATTGTATAAAACAGCAACAATAATCATAAGCATGGCAAAAAACTTCATGTCGCCTTTCAGGGTATTCCAACCGAAGCGTATGGGGTCGAAAGGCTCAAAAATTTTGCTCGACATGCCAAAAAATATAGCTTTTCAATACTTATATCTTTCCAGATAAATTGCAATTTCCCGCATCAATATGTAGCAGATAAATTCTGATGCTTCAAACCGCACCCATTCAATGAGATCGAGTTACAGATTCGCCTCAAAGGTCCTCGCGTCCAGGTGAATCCTGTTCTGGCAGTAGCTGCAGATCGTCTCCAGGAAAGCGCCTTTTGCCAGGGCATCATTCACCTCCTCCTGGAGGGTGAGGTACTGAGTCATCTCCTCACCACATTTGGGGCAGGTCACCTTGAGCCACTCCAGCCGGGAGAGCTCTCGCAGGGTCCTGATGAGCAGGCCGATGGCATCGGCATATCTCTCCTCTCGAAAGACCAGGGGCCGCAAGTGCTCGATGAGGAAAGGAAGCTTCGCGCCCTCCTCTTGAATTGGAATGATGAGTAGATCCAGGCCCCTGGCAAGGCCTATCTCCTGGCAGACCTCAGGAGAGGCGCAGCCCTCAACGGTGAGCAGGGCGATCATGCACTCGGAATTGCGCAGCCCAAAAGAGACCCGCTCCGCCCGGGAGATGGCAGGCGACTGGTTGTAGAGAGCGACGTAGCTTTCCAGGCCCACCCGCCAGAGGGCGGAAGAGAGGTGCAGAGCCTTATCCTCGTCAGCAGGACTGTGGGAGATGTAAACTCTGGAGATCATCCTTCTATTATTAGCACGTCATCTAAAAAAGGATGACCGTCGATCTCCGACTCTAATCTCAGGATTCCAGGAAGATGTTCCAGACCGCCCAGAGAATAGAGAGTGTGGCCACGAAGAAAATGGTGTATAGCGTATCCTGAGAGACATTCCATTGCAGTAGATCTGCCAGATCATAGATCACGTAGAGAGCAAAGGTCACGGCTATGCACCAGCCGTACATCTTCTTATTGCGGATGGCCATCAGCACGCCCAGGGCAGATACGACCACCTCCAGGAGGATGGAGAGCAGGTAAAGGGTGCCCATATTAATAACTCAAATAATAATTAATTTTAGTAGGATATAAACTTTTGGGAACAAATCGAAATAATAAGGCAAAATGGGCCGGAATTATGGCCAGGAACTCATGAGACTGGAGCAAAATTATCTTTACAGTCGTTTCATTGCCCGGATGGTTCCGGTCGGGCTCAGCCGAGAGAAGTCCGCGGCTGTGACTGATATCTCAAGAAACAATCCCAATTAACAATCATAATGGCATAGCTTTAAGTGACTTAAGGCGATCATATTCATCTGAAGTCTCATGCCCACAGGAGTCTACGTCTGTCACTGCGGCCTGAACATCGCAGGCGTCTTGGATGTGCAAGAGCTGAGGAGCTTTGCCGAGAAGCTTCCCGATGTGGCCGTAGCTCGCGATCTGCAATTCTCCTGCTCCGACATCGGCCAGGAGCAGATCCAGAAGGATATCGCCGAATTCAAGCTCGATCGCGTGGTTGTGGCCGCCTGCTCGCCGCGACTGCACGAGCCCACCTTCCGCCGGGCCATCAGCAAAGCGGGCCTGAACCCCTACATGCTGGAGATGGCCAACATCCGGGAGCAATGCTCCTGGGTGCACATGGATCAGCCTGCCATGGCCACTGAAAAAGCCAAGGATCTCATTGCCATGGGCGTGGCCAAAGCAGCATTGCTGCAACCGCTGGAGCCGGAGAGCATACCGGTCAGCAAGGATGTGCTGGTCATCGGCGGAGGAGTGGCAGGGATCGCAGCGGCGCTCGATCTGGCAGATGCAGGACTGCATGTCTTCCTGGTGGAGCGCAGGCCTACCATCGGCGGCTACATGGCGCTGCTCACCGATGTGTTTCCCACCAACGACTGCTCCATCTGCGTCCTGGGACCAAAGATGTCCGAGGTCTATAATCATCCCAATATCACTCTCATCACCTATGCCGAGATCCTTGGTGTGGAGGGCAGCGTAGGCAACTTTACAGTCTCGGCAGTCCGCCAGGCCCGGTATGTGGACGAAAAGCTCTGCAAGGGCTGCATCAGCGAGTGCTCGGACGTCTGCCCGGTGCAGGTGCCGAACGAATACGATTTTGGCATCGGCAAGAGAACGGCAATTTATGTTCCCTACCCACAGGCCGTGCCCCTCGTGGCCTGCGTCGATTCGAAGGCCTGCATAGGCTGCGGACGGTGCGCCGAAGCCTGTCCAGCCCAGGCGGTAAAGCTGGATCAGGAGCCCCAGGACTTTAAATTGAATGTGGGCGCGATAATCGTCGCCACCGGCTGGCAGCCGTTCGACGCGACGCGCAAGGAGGAGTACGGCTTTGGCAGGTACAGGGATGTGATCACCACCCTGCAGATGGAGAGGATGCTCAATGCCTCCGGGCCGACCAAGGGCGAGGTAGTGCGCCCCAGCACCGGCAAGATCGCCGGGTCCATCGCCTTCCTTCAGTGCGTCGGATCACGCGATTCGAGCGTTGGAAACAACTATTGCTCCCGCATCTGCTGCATGGCATCGCTTAAAAATGCCCAGCTGGTGAAGGAAAAGTATCCTGATACCGATATCACCATCTACTATATCGACATCAGAGCCTGCGGAGAAGGTTACGAGGAGTTCTACGTCCGGGCCCAGAAGCTGGGCATCAATTTTGTCCGCTCCCGAGTCTCATCTATCGAGCAGGTAGATGGAGACCTCTTCCTGATCTTTGAGGATACCCAAACCGGGGAGATGAAGAGAGTCAGGCACGACCTGGCGGTTCTATCCGTGGGCCTGGAGCCGGATAAGAAGGCGGATGTCCTGGGCAATCTCCTGGGCCTGTCCCGAAGGCCGGACAGGTTCTTTGAGATCGCCCATCCCAAGATGAGGCCGGTGGAGGCGCATATCGACGGAGTCTTCATCGCCGGATGCGCCTCCGGACCCAAGGAGATTCCCATATCCATCGCCCAGGGAAGCGCCGCGGCGGCAAAGGCGATCAAGCTCCTGCACAGAGGAATGCTGGAGCTGGAGCCCACATCGGCTTACGTGGACCCGGATAAATGCATCCAGTGCAAGCTGTGCGTCGATACCTGCCCCAAGAAGGCCATATCTGTGAAGAGCCCGGCTTATGTGGATGAGGCGGCCTGCAAGGGATGCGGCTCCTGTGCTGCCGCCTGTCCGGCTGACGCCATCAACATGCGCTTTTTCTCTGACGAGCAGATCATGGCTCAGGTAAGGGCCGCAACTGCGGTAAAGAGGGAGTTTCCACTCATCGTGGCATTCCTCTGCAACTGGTGCAGCTATGGAGCCGCCGATCTGGCAGGAACCTCGCGCATTCAGTATCCGACCAACGCTCGCAACATCAGGGTGATGTGCTCAGCTCGTGTGGATCCGAGCTTCATCCTGGAGGCCCTGCGCCGTGGCGCGGACGGGGTGCTCATAGCCGGTTGCCGCATCGGCGAGTGCCACTACCGGGACGGAAACTACCAGGCCCTGCAGAGGGTGAATGTCCTCAAGGGCATTCTGGAGAAGATCGGCCTTGATCCGGGCAGGGTCAAGATCGTCTGGTGTGCGGCCAGTGAAGGAGAGATCTATGCCAAGGACCTCAGGGATTTCATCGGAGAGCTGAAGGCCCTGGGGCCCATTGGAACGGAGCTGAAAAAGAGAACGGCTGAGGAGAAGAGTGAGGAGGATGCACCGGCATGATGGAGATAGAAAAAGACATGGATGTGCAGGGCACTCACATTCTGGCCAAACAGAAGACCAAAGAGAGGGAGATTGTCCTTGATTACGATTATAAGAAGTGTGCCGGATGCTCCATCTGTGTCGACCTCTGCCCGAAGAAAGCATTGCAGGAGGGGCCGTTGCAGGAGATCGCCAAAGGCCTTGATGCCCCTGCCGTGCTCATCGACCTGGATGCCTGCGCCTTTTGCGGCATGTGTGTCAACTTCTGTCCCACGAAGGCCTTCAAGATGACCGTGCGGGATATCAAGCCCTCACCGGAACCGGCTGAAGCGGCAATAGCTCCGGAGGCCCAGGCATGACCGACCCAACTCATGAGGAAGATGCTAGCGAAGATGCCGTCAAAAGAGCTGATGGAAAGGAAAAGATCGTGGATTTCATCCGCCAGGAGCAGTATCCACGGCTGCTCGCTGAGGCCCAGCCTAACGAAAAATGCCTGCCCTGTCTGCTCTGCGAGCCGGTCTGCCCCACCGGGGCGATAAAGGTCACATTCAACAAAACGCGCGAGGACTACGGACCGCTGCGCTCGGGAATAAAGGGAAATATTGCCGTCGACTCTGAGAAGTGCAATCTCTGTGGCCGCTGCGCCAGATTCTGCAAGGCGTTCCTTCTCCTGGACAGGGATGCAACCGAGAGGGCAAAAGATCCCCGCAACCTCAAGCCCTATGAGCAGCTTTTAGTGGACGAGGAGCTTTGCGACTACTGCGGCCTGTGTGTTCCCCTCTGCCCTGAGGAGGCAATAGCAGTTGAGGGCGAGCCGTTGCCCGTGAAGCTGTTGGAGGGGGCAAATGGCGGGGCGGCAGAGGACAAAAAATATTTTGAGAAAGATTCTGAGACGGGTTTTAAGGGAAATATTGAGGTCGACCGGGATCTGTGCATCGGCTGCGGCAAGTGCGCCCAAATCTGCCCTTACGAGGCCATGGATATCAAGAAGCCCTTCGAGGGCGAGATCAGGCTGATTGAAAAGAACCTGGTCCGTTGCGATCCGCTGGGCTGCCAGGCCTGCTTCAATGTCTGCCCTGCCAAATGCTGGTATGTCGATGAGAGGGGAAAGGCTGCGCCTGTCAAGGACCAGTGCATCTTCTGCGGGGCGTGCGAGAAAGCCTGTCCCGTCTCGGCCATCCAGGTTGAGCGGTCGGATGTCAGACACACGGAGATAAAGGAGACGCCCTGGGCAGAGGAGTGGAAGCAGGCCATCTCCGCCATAAAGACCGGCGAGCGCCTGCGTCCGGATGTGAGCGGGGCGGTCTCCCCGCCTGAGATTGAGCGCCAACCGATGCCTGCGCCAGAGAAGCCGAAGATCGATGAGCAGCTCCTGCGGCTGGTGGATGAGGCCCTGGAGCCCCTGGAGGGCTTGCTCTCGAAGGCGAAGGTGCGGCAGATTTTGGAAAAAGAACCGCCAGAAGAGGCAAGCCGAAAGATTGTTCAGCGGCTGCAGAAAGAGAAGGAAAAGAAGAGTGGATCGAGATGACCGGAGACGAGCAGTTCAAGAGAGAGGTTCTGAGGCTGGCCGGTGAGGAGGTTCTGACCTGCATGCAGTGCGGCACCTGCTCAGCAAGCTGCCCCACAGCAGATCTCATGAATCCCAGCATCAGAAAGCTGATCAAGCTCTGTCTGGAGGGAAAGAAGGATGAGGCTCTGCATAACGATACCATCTGGCTGTGCACCTCCTGTCTGCTCTGCACGGTTCGCTGCCCGCGGGGGATCCGGCCCAAGGCTGTGGTCTCGGCTCTGAAGGATATTGCAGAGATGGAGGGGCAGCGAAACAAGGATGCTGCCTATGAGAAATTCTTCTTGGAGCAGATCAGAGACTACGGGCGGATAGCCGAGCTGCCGCTCACCGGCCAGTTCCTGCTCGTCTTTCCCCAGGGGGCGGTGCAGTCCATGCAGATGGGCCTGGAGCTTCTGACCAAGGGCAAGATCGGATTGGAGACGGAGAGGATCATGGGCAGAGATGAGGTCAAGAGGATCGTCGAGGAGCTAAGGAGAGCATGAAGCTGGCTTACTATCCGGGATGCGTCTCCAAGTCTACGGGAAAGGAGATGGACGCCTCCACTCGGGCGGTCTGCGCGGCTCTTGGAATTGAGCTGGAAGAACTCGATGACTGGAACTGTTGCGGTGCGACGCACGTCTCCAATGAGCTAGTGGCGACGGGTCTATCCGCCCGCAACATGGCACGGACGGACCTGCCGATCATGACTGGGTGCTCGATCTGCTACAGCAACCTGCGCGCCGCTGCGCAGCGGCTGGAGGATACTGGGACGCGGGAAAAGGTGAACGCCGTTCTGGAAAAGAAGTACATCGGCGCAAAGATTCGCCATGCACTGGATGTCATCCTTGAGGCCCTGGCCGAGGACGATGAGAGGATTGTGGTGCCACTCAAAGGGCTGAAGGTTGCCCCTTACTACGGCTGCCTGCTGACGCGCCCAATAGGCCAGTACAGCCCGCAGTTTCCCGTCGTTTTAGAAACGCTGATCAAAAGGCTTCATGCAGAGCCGGTGGACTATCGGCTCAAGACCGCCTGCTGCGGCGGGCCGATATTCATGCCCCAGGAGAAGGCGGCGGATGATGTCGCCTTCCGGATTTTAGCCGAGGCCAAAAAGGCCGGGGCGGAGGTTATCGTCACCGTTTGCCCGCTCTGTCATCTGATGCTCGATGCCAAGCAAAAGGTGCTGGAGGGCAAGCACGGGGAGAAGATCGAGATTCCAGTGCTCTATGTGACCCAGCTGGCGGGAGTGGCCCTGGGCCTGGGGCCGGAGGAGCTGGGGCTGATGATGAATTCCGTGTCACCGATGGCGATGGTGGAGAGGGCATACGAGAGGATGGGGGAAGAAGCTTAGGATATCCAACCTAGAGGAAAAATCGAATGCCGATGAGCATGACATCCTTTGCTTGACCATATTAATAATGATAAAATATTACATAGTGCGCTTGGAGGCACGAAACGCAGCCGCAAGCCTGTAGGAGAATTTTCTGGAAGTGAAAATCCTTGCTAATTGCATCATCAAAAAGGTTCATACAAGCATCTTTTGATTCGGAAGATGAATTGGAACGGGTATTAGTCGACAATTACGAACATATATTCGGGCCATCGGCGGTTTATCTTCCTAGAGCACTGATAAAGACGCCAGGCGGCTATGGCACTATACCAGATGGATTCGCGTTCGACCTATCGAAAAAGCAATGGTTCATTGTAGAGGCCGAGCTTGCAAGGCATGATCTTTGGAATCATATTGCACCACAGGTTGCAAAGCAGATCACAGCCGCTTCAAAGCCTGAGACAAAGAGAAATCTTGTCGACCGAGTGGTCAGCATGTTTCGGGAAGATCAGGATGTGCAGAACAAATTTGAGGGTGAAGGCATCGAATTGATTGATGTCCGAAAAGTACTCGACCAGATTCTGGCTACTACACCACTTCTCGGCATGCCAATTGATTCAATCTCTCCTGATTTGAGCGAATGGGCCAAATCGATACGCTTGGATACAAAATTATGGCTGATAAGGAAATATGTAGAGCTGGGAAACTCTGCAAATATAATTTATGAATTTCCAGAAGAGTACAGGCCTGTGCTAGATACGGAACAGCCAAAGGATGGATCATCTGATACATCTGAAATAGGATTGCAGGATCTCATCAAAGCAGGCCAGATTGCGCCTGGCAGCAAGTTGTATATGAGTTATAAGCCCAACTCAGTCCAGGAACGCAAGACATACGAGGTCATCGTCGAAAATGATGGCTCGCTTCGGGGTGATGATCAGAGCTTTAGCGCAAGTTCTGCAGCTGTTTATTTCATTAATAAAGCTGGGAACCCGAGGAAAACTGCAAATGGATGGAATGTCTGGAAAACGGAGGACGGACGATCGCTTGCAGATCTCCGAGACAATTGCCTAAAAGAACCCCGTGCTGAAAGGCAGTGGGACGAAGCGTCTTTCTTCAGCGAAATGAATTCAAGAAGAGGTTCCGAAGAAGCCAGAATTGCGAAGGATATTTTTGAATGGACCAAAAAGAGCCTGCCACTCTTTTGGTGGGGTCGAGGCAAAATAGATGGGTCCTTCTTTCCAGGATTAGAACACAAAGGGATATCATATTATCCGATAGCGATCTGGACCTATGGTAAAGTCGAGATCCAATTCCAGTGGCTGAAAACAAAGCCTCCATTTGATGATGAGACAAAGCGAAAGGAAATCCTTAGCATGTTGAACAAAATCCCAAATGTGAATATTCCGGATGATGCAATAACTCGTCGGCCAAATATTCCTCTAACGACATTTAAGGATGATACCGCGCTCAAGCAATTTCAAGAAATCCTGAATTCAATGATAAATGAAATTACCTCGTGTTGATCACGCATTTGCAGGAATTCGAAGCTGCTCGTCCTTGACTAAGATAGAGGGGACAGATTTCAGGGACGAGGATTTCCATAGGTCTTCCATCAGTGCGGTTTCCTGCAAATCGGTCCGGACGTCGTTCCAGGCCCCCCGTCTGTCCAAAATCTCACCACATTTCGCATGGGAGCACTCTCTTCCGGCATAGCATGATATACCAATGCGACACCAGCGATTACGAGCGGAATTCCTCCGCCCAGGAGCACGCCGCGGATTCCATTATCGCCCGGCTGAATCTAATGGGAGACGAGCATATCCTAGACATCGGCTGCTGCGACGGCAAAGGCACTGCCCAGATGGCCGCTCTAGTACTTTAGGTAAGATATCGAAACGGTGGCCGTGCACCTGCGCTGCGTGCAGGCGGGGCACCCAGGACATCGCCATTTCATTTCAGATTCTTCAGCAGGCTCCTCCTCTCATGTGCTCCCAGGTCTATTCCCAGCAGATAGGCTGCGCCATGGACTGCCATGGTGTTGAGCGGCCAGGTCAATACAAAGAAGACTGCCAGCTTCTCATGGAATGGATAGACCCACAGGCCGGCCAGTGAGCCCGTGAGCTCCATGTAGCCTCCAATGAAAACGGCTACAATCAGGAGTGTGGCGTTCCATTCAATAGAATGCCGGGAGGAGTAGATCATGCCCAAAACTGCCATGATGGCGTACATGATCAAAACAATGCCCTCAATCCCATTGTATTTGCTCCTGTAGGCCAGGCCGTAGTAGCCCTCCCAGACGAAGAAGAGGCTGAATATCACCAGGATAGCGGCCAGCGGAGCGACCTTCCAGCTTTGCAGCCTGGCAAATATGCCCAGATTTGTGATCCATCCGGTGAACAGGTCGGATACCTGGAGGATGGTGAGCATCATCACCATCCATCCGCATGCAATATAGATAAAGGAGGCATCAAGTCTTAACGCGCTGCTACTGACTATACTGTCGCCGTAATTGTAGGCTAGCACATTTGCCGCGACGGAAAGATTGGGACTGGAATGGGTGTTTATAAATTCGACAGCGATGCCTGCAAGTCCGGATATGGCCAGCAATGCCCCAAAGTGAATGGTCTTCATCCTCACAGCAGCAAGAAATCCCATGAATATTCCAAGCAGCATGCCGAGTTCGTATATGAGCGATGAATGGGCGATGTAGCCGTTCAGGTAATAGCCGATGGCGCAGCCCAGAGCCACAAGCACCATCAGGTTGATATTGATCACCTGGCGAGCGACATCCCGAGCTGTTCTCCTATTTTCCTT
>JGI20214J51650_10002484_pt1 | contig 11624 bp, 24 predicted proteins | sample WetSurMetagenome_FD_51650 | JGI IMG/M metagenome (IMG submission 51650)
TCATCGTAGATTCGAGATTGGAGGAATTGAAGGGGTTAATTTTGTTGTTATTTATGATTTAGATAATCCACAACGACCATCCTGGGTGCTAAGGTTGGGTATGAGTGACATGGAACAAATCGACCAAGAAATTAGTCGTCGTTTACAGGCCGAATTGGGAGGGGTGAATTATGTGTCTGAATTTGAGGCCCCTGCTACCGTACAAGTTGACCCTCAAGTTGAACCTATTCGAGCGCAGGCCGAAGGTCGAGTACATCGGCCGTCTGAATCTCCAGCAGTAATAAATCCTTATTATGAGGTTGAAATTCCTGAACATTTGGATATAAATTATGATCGAAACGTAATGGATCAATTTATGTCTCAATATTCTCGAAATGTAGAGAATAGCCTTTTTGCACAATTATATGGCGCAAATCTTACACCTGCGCCTACGAGCAAACCTAAAATAAAGCGTAAGGAGCGTTTGCATTCTCTTATGACATGGATGCCATATTCTAATTATACAAAATGTGCCGAGTGTTTTGCTACTAGGGATTTAAAAGAAATGCGAAACACCGTATGCCGTGTCTTAAAATATCTACAAAAAACCAATCCTGTAAAGAAAATACGTTCAGCAGAATTGTGGCGAGGATATGAACAATCTTTGTTACGATATGGAATAGCTATTGCTATTGAATGCCGTAATCGCAATCTGAAAGATACCTCTTTAGAGTTTTTCAAAAGTCAACTTGTATCTGCTGAGTATACCAAACCTGATTGGGTTTATTGGTCTAGATTACAAGATTCTCATAGAGAATATCTTTTGTTACGTGAGGAGCGTAGGTTATTAATTCATAGGTATCGTCAGGCAATTAAGTCACCCACAGCATCTAAAAATTGGGCAAGTCATAGAGACCTTTGCCTTAATATAGGTGTTAATCCGTCTTATAAGTGGTCGATGCATGATATCCAATGTATATACCATTATATAAATCTTCCACGTCATTTAGTGCAAAATGTGAATCACTATAAGCACTTTAAGGAAGAGAATGATGAATTAATAATAGGCGACCATTTATTGTATCCGCCAAGGGAGGAAGAAGTAGCAAGCTTGAGAAATCGAGCAAGCGAAGTATTCAGTACGAGAGGAGTAGCCGGTAGATAATAATGCTTAATATTTCTACGTTAATTGAATTTGTAAAAGAGTTGGAAGGGATTATCCCTGAAAAATATAGAATAGAAGTTGCATATAGACTTTCTAATCTAATAGCTGAAGTATTGAGAATAGGAGATAAAGAAAAGTATCGAGTTTGGATGTATCAAGATCGTTTGAAATTTTTAAGGCTTTGTGAATTAAAAAATACTGAACAATGGGCACCGAACACTCTTAGAGTTGAGCCAAATGTTTTAGCCGATTTTTGTAATAAATGGATGAGTATCAACTTATTTAAGACTAAAAATGAGACTAATGCGGATTGGCGACCGATTACCCCCGATATGAACAGTCTGCGAGTAACCATGATTGAGGAGTTAAAATCACTTGACATTGGCGAAAAATAGGGTAGAATTATGATGTATGAATATTCCTCAGCCACTACTGACGCGGTTGCACGGTCTTTCGACGCCAGCAGCTTACGACCTGTTAGAGGTACTCGGACACCGGTATGTCTTCGCATACCATTTGAACACCTTTGTACTGATACGGGATTGGGTACAACAGGACGACGTGGCGTTCTTACAAGCCAATCAAACGAATTTAATAACTTTCTGGGGCGGGCCACCGACTCAGCAAGCGTTTTATCAGGGAACGTTACTGACCTTATTGTTAGACCGAATATACGAATATTTGCTCCAGCACTCATTACTGGAATTAGCGAACCTGATGGGGATAACGAAAGAACTCTTTCCATGCTTAAGCGAGTAAAAAACTTGAAAGAGCATTATGAAGAACTCTACCAGCATTTAAAGGATATGGAGGCTGCTAGAGTAGTTCATTATTTACAGTATACCTTTAATTCAGGTAATACCGAAATTGAAATTGATGGGGTGGCTTCCACACCCACTAAAATGATGCATGATTTACCGGGGTTACAAAATCTGCCTTCTTGGTGCTTTCCCATTTCCTTTTGGGGTGGCCCACCTGGGAAGGTGACTTGGTATAACGGCACCTTATTGACCATGTTATTAGATAAGTTAATGAGAGCCGCTGATTTAGGGGATACAAGCATAGTATCTAGATTTTTGACTTTAGTAGTATGAAGAAAAATCCATTACATCAAGCTGAATCTCTAATTGGACATTATAAGCCTTTGTCGATTGAAAAGGCTTATGAGATTGCTAAGGCTTTTGGCCATGAAGAAACAGAGATTCTTCTGCTTGAAAGAAATGCGATCACTACTGTAAGACAAATTTATGTGGGTACCTCACCTTTAATTTTGGCGAGTTCTTTTAGAATTCGTTTTAGAGGCGGCCCTATTGGGTCTGGTACATGGTACTCTGGAACAGTTACATCTTTTGTTTTAGATTGTTTGGCCGTGAAGATTCAAATCGAAGGGTTTGAAACTGCGAGACGACTTTTGAGGGAAAAGTTTCAGCCATGTGGATAGATGCAGTTTTAGCCGTTCTACAGTCAATGTTAGAGAATATGACTGTGGAACAATTCGTGCAGAACATGAGGGTCTTAGCGGCCCATGAAGATAGAGTAACAATACCAGCCTACAAAGGGGATGGCAATTGTGTGGTATGGGAATTGAGACATTCAACATTCAAGGTTATGAAAGCTAAGGATGTTGTTTGTACCTTTTATGGCGGTCCACCAAGAAAACATTCTCGATATACAGGAACTTTGGTTACGATGTTTATTGATAGACTCTTAACCCAAGCTGTTCATGGTGATACTAATGCTATAGATCAGTTTTTAAACGGTGTTGACCATGATTTATGATAATGTGTTGTCTAATCTAGAAGATATTTCGGCCGCTGATGCGGTACAATTACTTTGTAATGAATTTTATCAAGCTAGGTCTGTAGTTGTTTTTCATAACACTGGTAATAGAGTTGAAGTTCAAAATTTACTGTTGTCCTATGGATTAGGTTCAATTGCCGCGAGTGACGTAGCACCAATTGAATTTTGGGGTGGTCCTCCACAAGAACGGAAACATTATAACGGAAGTCTATTAACTTATTTATGTGATCTAATCCTCTACAATTGGGTAGTAAAAGGATATTATGCCGATTTAGTGGAAAGGCTTCAAGATGCGTCTTAATTTTAGTTTATTGATGAATAGATTTAGAGATATAACCGTAATAGATGCTCTGAATCTTTTGTGTCATGAATTCAAAGCAACTCATGCTTACATTGATATTGGAGCAAGCCGTAAACAACTTGTAGATTTGTATGATGAACCTGAAATTTTAATGCTAAGGGCTGCCGATTTAGAACTTAGTTTCTTTGGCGGTCCTAAAACTAAGACGAAATGGTGGACTTCTAACTTATTGAATATGCTGTTGGATCATCTTCTTTTTGCATATTCAAAAAAGGATATGGGGCCGGTTCATAAGGCTTTGAAAGTTGTTGTATGAGACCATTTGAAGACTATCAACGAGAATTGACAGGGATAACGCTTGAAGAGGCCGTAACTTTATTACAGGAGATTGGTTATGATAAAGAAAGAATCATTCTTCGTACTCCTACTGGAAATTTCATAGGAACCCCTATGTCAGTATGCTTTAAATTACCTGGTAAACGATTAGCTAATACTATTGGACCTATTGAATTCTGTGGGGGACCCCCTGGAAGAGTGCGTTGGGTAATAGGTACGTTAGAAACCTTTGTGCTAGATAAGATGATGACTTTTGATGCAGACGCAGAAATACATTATGAAATTTATGGCACAAAAGTTGCTACTTATCCGTTAGGGTGTTAATATGGGTAGAACGTTTCGTAGAGATAGTAATTATGGTTATAAACAAGAATACCGAGAACGGACAGATCGTAAGTTGAAAAAATTCAACAAACGACTACGTAAGTTGAATAAACGAAACTCTGAAGTTGAGGCACCACCAAAAGAAGTAGATCAAAAATGATTTATTTATCTTTAAATAGCGGTAATGGAAGTTTGGATTTAGGGTTACAAAGACTTCAACACTGGAGAGTCGCTTGTTATGTGGAAGAGAACGACTTCAATATCTCGCTTCTCGAAGCAAGAATTGACGAAACAACGTTGCAAGATGCTCCAATCTGGGGAAATTTCTTCACATTCGACGGAAAACCCTGGAGTGGACTTGTGGATTGTATCGTTGGCATTGAATCGCTCCGACACTCGGCCAACCACTGGAAATGTGCTTCAGCATGTTCAAATAAACTCGTCGCACTTATACAAGACATGGAACCACGCTATATCTTGTGGCAATTCGCACATGCGTCTAAAAAGAAAATATTCAGAAGTGCGTCTTATCTCGCCAACAGGCTTGAAATATTTAATTACAATACGACACTTTTTAAAGTCAGGGCGAGCGATTTGGGGGCTGACCATCGACGGTCTACCATCTTCTTATGCGCCGAAATGGCAGACTCCACGCCCATTCAAAGGCACTCAAGAATTGACGAAATTGAATACAGATTGTCCACGCCTTGTAGAGCAAGTAGGTGGACTTCCAACGGTAGAGTTTATAGAGGAATTAATGGGTTTGCCGATAGGATGGAATCAATTAATGCCGCTGGAAGCGGCACAATACCGGCAATGGGTGCAGCGATTTCGACGCTTTTCGAGTCGGGAATTGTCTTTTAACGGTTTAAATTATGCAGAGAGGTAAAAATGTTTAGGATTTTGAAGTCATTAGTTTTGATGCTTGTAGCATTAGTGTTTTCGTGTGTGATGTTTGTTTTTGTTCTAACGTTTTCGATTCCTAGTGTTATATTAGGTTATATCGTAGGTATATGTTCTACTTCCTACAAATTTGGAAAGTGTATAGCTTTAACTACAGCAGCACAGTCTCTTTTAAAAGGGGTAACTAAATGTCAAAAGTAAGATATGAAGTCACTATTACAACGCGAGAAGGTGATGGTTTTACCGGTATGTACTTTAATGTGCCTACTCGGGATGAAGTAATTGAGAGTATTCGTAGTGCAGGTAATGACGCTAAGATGAATACTCGTCTTATTCAAGTGGTCAAGCTTGCTGTTAATTGGCCAACAGTTATTGGCGCTAGGAGAATTGAAATCGTCCGAGAAGGTAAAGTGCCAGTAGGAAAAATTGTCTTTATCCGAAGGTAAGATTATGGGATTATTGAGAAAAGAATATACTTGTAGCAAGTGTGGGAAAACTTATACGGCTTTAAAATGGGGCAACCCACCTTGTCCGTATTGTAATAATGTGGTCAAGCCACCAGCCCCACCGGTTGATTATGATTTGATAGGTTACATACCACCTGTTCCAGGTGTTTTAACCGAAACTCAACTAGGCTTAATTGAAGCCGGTAGAAATTTTACTGGGGCACATGTTTGTGAGTCTGAAATTAATGCGTTGCTTATGGAAATGGCAACTCGACACGCGCAGTATCAAGCAGCCAGGAATACGCAAGGACACCAATTATTCGACCAACGTGTTGCTGAGTTACGAAAAAAGATGACTGAATCATCTTTTGCGGAAATTTGTGCTGAATCATGGAAGGAACAAAAGAATGATACTAAAAGAGCCTTGGGTGATGAAATGTTCAAATGTTGGAAACAATCGCCAGGGCACTGGTCTGTTGCTTGCAAGAAACACAAATTTTTCGGAGCGGATATGAAACAAGGTAGTTCAGGGGTGTGGTATGCCTGTATTATTGTCACAGATTAAATATAATGCCTAAACTCAAAGATTTAACTGGACAAGTTTATGGTGATTTAACGGTTGTTAAGCAAGGAAAAAATATAAGAACCCATGCTGCTTGGGTCTGTAAATGTACTTGTGGTAAACAACGGCTTGTTAGAAGTGACTATTTACAACGTGGTAAAACAAAAAATTGTGGGTCTAGGTGTCCGTTACTTAAAGGCAGCTATGCTCAAACTTGTCTGTATCATGTTTATAAGTATACTTGTGCTAAGAGTAGGGGACTTGAATTCACTTTGACGAGGGAGCAATTTTCTAAGTTAATTTCTAAACCTTGCCATTATTGTGGCTGCCAGCCCAATCAAAAATTCAGTACACCAACTAAAACCGATTACTGCAAATATAATGGATTAGATAGATTGAATAATAAATTAGGTTATACATTGCGAAATGTTGTTCCATGTTGTTTACAATGTAATAGAAGTAAATGTACCTTGAGTGTAGGAGAATTTTTTAGTTGGTTAAAACAAGTTTATGAGTACAGTAATGTAAATGAAGACCAGATAAAATCTAAATGTTAAAAGTAACAACAAATATTATACCCGGTAGACCTACATTAGTGGTAGTAGATTATCCTGATGATTGTATACGAGAAATTCAACCAAGATCGCATATTGTTACAGTTGAGTTTGTATTACACGGTGATACCTATTTGACTGAATTTTTAACTAAACTAAATGCAAAGTTAAAAGAGTTAAAAGATGCTTGATTCATTAGGCGATAGAATGAAAGCGAATTATGAGGATCGGCAACGAGTCTATTTGACTCGTAGAACTCCTGTAATAATTCGCTTGGACGGTCGAGCCTTTCATACATTAACTCGTCAATTAGATAAACCTTTTGACATGAGGTTAATGTATGCTATGGTGGATGCTGCCAAAGCTGTTTTTGCAGAGATTCAAGGCTGTAAATTGTCATATGTCCAAAGTGATGAAGTCAGTTTTGTTTTAACGGATTATGATTCTCTAAATACACAGGCTTGGTTTGACTATAATAAAAGTAAAATTGAAAGTATCTCTGCAGCTTTAATGACTCGATATTTCAATAGATACTTTCATCTTGAAGGTATATTTGATGCTCGTTCATTTAATATTCCAGAGTCCGAAGTTGCCAATTATTTTCTTTGGAGAGCAAAAGATTGGCGGCGTAATTCTGTACAGATGCTTGCACAGCATTATTTCTCTCACCGAGAATTACAGAATAAAACTATTAATTATTTAGTCAATGTGTTGCGAGAAACAAATCATCCGTGGGAAGGTTTAACCGAATGCCAAAAATTCGGCACCTTTATAACTAGTGATGAAGTCTTGCATATTCCAGCTTTTTATTGTAATATGGAAACTCTATGGAATAAGGTACGTCCAAATGTCTAAAGATGATCGTTATCAATTTCAACCTTGGTATATTAAAGTATATCGTCGTATTCGATGGTATTTACCTCATGCGATAGTGACAAGCTACAGGCTGTTCTTATGGTTACTACAAGGGGCTAAGATACCTGAATGCGAGAAAGATTGGTTTAAATCACGCTATCATTATGCCAAGCATTTATGGATTATGTGCAGTTCATTGGCACATATGAAAATGAAGTATTATTACACGTTAGATGAAGTTATACAGCACTGTCGAGAGAGAATCAATGAAAAAGATTGATGTATTCAATGAGATTGCTTTAGAAGTAGAACGCCAACAGACTTTAGGTTTTGACGATTCTAAAAATACGGGCAATGATTGGGTAGCTTATATTACTGCTTATGCAGGCCGGGCTACAACTGCTAGAAAAAATAAAGATTTAGATTTTCACCGAAATATGGTAAAGGTTGCTGCTCTGGCAGTATCGGCAATCTATGCTAATGAAAAGGGGCTATGTTAATGAGAAGTTTATTGTTTATAGGTATGTTAATATTGTCAACTCAGGCAATGGCTGGTCCTACAGTACCTCCCTGCCCTTGTCCTGGGCCGTGCCCGCAAAGAATACTACCAACAGTTAGAGTTGAATCTTCTGAACCTCGGGGTGTCAAGTCATTGGGTTCAGGAGTTTGTGTGGCCAATACTCAAGGATCATTGATATTGACTGCTTGGCATGTTGTAAAGGATGGTAATAAGTATAACATCCGAACCACGATGAAACAAGATTTGAATCCCGCTATCGAGGCCAAATTAATAAAAGTTGACAAAGTGTGGGATATAGCAGCTTTAACCGTATCGGAAAAGATACCTACTGTTAAAATAGCGACAAGCAATCCAAAGATAGGAGAAACGCTTATTCTCTGCGGTTTTGGTTCTGGCAAATATGAATCAAAACAAGGAAGTGTTTTCATGTATTTTCACCCTGGTAATGATACCACTGACTGGTTGGCGATTACAACATCTGCTCGTCCAGGTGATTCAGGTGGAGGTATGTTTAATCGGCAAGGAAATTTAGCGGCAATAACGTTTGGGTCTGATAAACTAGGCGCACATGGAACGTGTTGTACTCGCTTAAGAACTTTTATTCAGTCCTTAGACATTCCTAATGACTTAAAGCAGCAAGCACTAACGAATGAATAAAGATTTTCTCTCTTCAAAACTGAGAAAACAAGTTGGATTAGAATACGAAGATACTATAGTTTGGCTTAAGAAAGTAGAGAGAGTTGTTGAAAAGCGTGTTGTTTGTAAAAATCGCACTAAACGCCCCAAAGGAAAATTTGTGGGATATTCAACTCTAGTCGAAGATAGTCCAAACAATGGAACTTCAGGATGCTTTAATAGGCGAATTTTTCTTGAAGACGCCAATGGAACTACTGTGAATGAGGTATATCCAGGGGTGTCGGTATCCCCCTCTTAAGGCACCCAGAAATTTATTTGACAGCAGCCGTTTGTGTGGTAGAATATAGATATGAAGGAAATGATTGCGAATTACATTACGGCTTTTGAGGCATTAATCACAGGCAAGACGCTGGATGATGCCTACTTGCTTCTTTCTGACCTGGGGTACAAAGAGGATAGGATAATTCTAGTAGGGCATAAGGGTCTAACTACTCTTGAAAGAGTTTGTAGGGAACCTGACTGGGCAAAAGAAAAGGCTGAGGAAATTATAATTCGTTTTAGGGGTGGTCCTAACCCGGCTCATTGTGTTAAGAAAGTCTTTACTGCAAGTGTTCGGTCGTTTGTAGTGGATAGACTGTTGAAGTATATTGAAATCAATGGTTTGGATGCGGCCTTGGATTCCATCCGAACTATCTTTGGAATCAACGTGATTAAATCGACGCAAGTTGAGGGAGAGACGGCATGTAGTTCATGCTAGATGCTGTGAATGGATTCACCGCTGCGGCCCTGACAAAACAAGAAGGTTTGTCTCATACAGCGGGCCTTCTAACCTATCAAAGCATTATGTTGCGAAGGATGGAGGGCCGTAGCGGACAGTAAAAGGAACAATTCGGATAGTTACTGTGGAGAAAGTAACTGGTTAATTTGATGCTGTAGTTCAGATTCAACTATGAGCATGACAGGAGAATGAATCTGTGGGTCGGCTGGGCATAGGTGAGCCCAACTGCCTGTAAAGCAGCCCACCTATTGGTGTTATAGGTTCAATTCCTATCCGGCCCACTTAATGAAGGTTAATTATGCAAGATATTCAATTATATGATTGGGTGGTAATCTATTACACTGGCAGATGGGTACTTAATCAGATTGAAGCCATTGACGATAATTTCTTTTATGTCAATGGTGTAGCATTTAGTAAAAGAACCGGTAGACAAAGAGGAGGATTCTATACCCATGCAAAGAAAGTATCGGGTGCTGAACTACAATCTTTTCAAGAATTAAATGCTATCAAACAGAAAAAGGTTCGCATAAAAAGAATATTTGAATTGATTGATAAGGGTAGTTTGAGTATACCCACATTAGATAAAATTGAAGAAATATTGCTGCCGTTTTGCCAGGTAGCTCAACGGTAGAGCGTGCGACTGTTAATCGCATGTGTGCAGGTTCAAATCCTGCCCTGGCAGCTAGGAAAATTATCATGCCAAAAGATTTAAGTGTAAGTGATATTAAATGGTGGTTTTCTGCCTACTCTAACTTTGAAGATTTCGTAGGAATTGGAGAGGCCAGAGTTTTAAAATTAGCGGAACAATTAAAAGAAAACGGTATAAATGATTGTTTTATCAACCGGCTGTTAAAAGCTAATAAACTACCACATGGTCCTTGTAATACTAAAGAATAATCATAATACTCTCCATTGCTGCATTGAAAATGTGGACAAAGGTACGTGCCTTTATTGAGTATTATGACCGGAACGTATCCCCTAACTCTTATAAGGTTTAGAAAGGGTAATTGGTCACATGTGAGTTCGACTCTCACCGTTCCGACTGGAGAAATATATGTTTTATTTACTTGAGCATAAACCTGAAGATAAAAATGATTGGTTAGTTTCTGGGTATATTTTATCTGGGGATTTTCATATTCATTTGAAGCTGCTTAAAAAACTACGAAAAGATAATCCAGGGGTAGATTTTAGAGCAAAGAGACTAAAACAACATGAGGCCAAGGTTCTTTTTTCATCTGGATTGAAATTGATGGTAGCACCTAATGCTTAATCATTTACATGTTTGGCAGATATCTAATGAAAAATTTACCTTCAAGGTATATACCTTAAATGGTATTATAACCGATGCTGCCCCTATTGCTAAACGATTTATTGGTCAGCCTTTAGATAACTTAGCTAATTGGTTGAATAAATTTTCCCCCATCACTGTCCACCCACTAGAGAAACATACATTATGAGCGTTGTTGAAATTATCGCGTTAGTTATTGGCTGTGTAGTTTTAGGTGTAATTGGTACACTATTTGCTATTTGGCTCTATGTTTTGACTCATTGGAATTTTCATTAAAATGAAACGATTAATCCTTGATTTGGTTGTAGTGTTGATCTGCACAGGTATTGTTTTTTCCAGTACCTTGAATATTATTTATATTTACTCTTCATAAGAGATTTTGAGTATGAAATATGTAAGTTTAGATATTGAGACTACAGGATTAAATCCTGATACGTGTCAAGTTTTACAGATAGCCGCTGTTTTTGATGACACCAGTAAACCTCTGGAAGAGGCGAAGATTTTTAATTCATTAGTAAGGCACCCAATTTATCAAGGGGAACCTTATGCTTTGCAGTTAAATGCAGAGATTTTTTATGCTTTATCAAATGAGACCTTGGCCAATAGTTCTGGCAAGTCTCTATTCAGAGGGCATGAAGTACAACGTGACCCCATTTCTCATGTGGCGACTTATTTGCAATGTTGGCTTAAGACTCTCCCTATCTCTGGGAAGGCTTTATTAGCTGGTAAGAATGTATCGAGTTTTGATTTAGCATTCTTACGTAAGTTACCCAACTGGTCGGACAAGTATTTTGCACACCGAGTTTTAGACGTTGGACCACTTTATGTTCGTCCAACAGATACCTATATTCCTTCAACAGAAGAATGTATAAGACGTGCTTTTTTACCTGACGTTGTTACACACGATGCTGTTGATGATGCTTTATTAGTTTGTTCCTTAATTAGATGCTGGGAGAAAAGATATGAAGAAAAGTAATGATAATATTATTATAGTTGGGTTGATTATTCTTGTGTTGTGTGTCTTTGGTTATCTATTGTATGATAAGTACAACACCAAGATAGCCCCACCTGCCCCACCGGTAATTGTTACGCCTGTTGTGCCGCCCAAGCCTGTGGTGCCGCCCAAGCCTGTGGTGCCGCCCAAGCCTGTGGTGCCGCCCAAGCCTGTTGTGCCGCC
>JGI20214J51650_10002485_pt1 | contig 11621 bp, 5 predicted proteins | sample WetSurMetagenome_FD_51650 | JGI IMG/M metagenome (IMG submission 51650)
GGACTCCTGACGAGATATTCCGCACCCCGGCGTCGGAAGAAGTTGCCCGGTTTGTCGGGATCGATAACGTAATGACCGGCGTGGTTACAAACAGGGCCGGATGCTCAAGAATTACAGCCGGATCTCTGGCTATCAAGTTGCCCGCATCCTTCCCGGAAGGCACGGTTGTAACTATTGGGATTCCCGCGGATTGTATCAGGGTTCTTCCCGTTCATCCAGAGTTTGATGAACCGGGATCCACCGCTATCACCTGCGAGGTCCGGCGGGTCACCCCCGGCAGGGACTGTTTCAGAATTGAACTTGACGGCGTTGTCCCCCTCACATCCATCCTGGGAAGGCAGGGCCCCGGCGACGGGATCGTTCCCGCCCGGGGAACGCAGGTCTGCGCAGTCTTCAGGGATACTGATGTCCGTGTCTTTTCGGGTGACAGGTAATATGGAAACGGACAAAAGCAGGTTCGTATGGATAATCAGTGCAACTGTTGCGGTCTTCCTTCTCTTTCAGCCGGTTATTTCTGCAGGGTCCCCCGGGACGAATTACCCACCAATGGTTCCGATGCTTCCTATGGGACCGGTTATCACCGATACCACGGAGAATTCAACGATGATCAGGATTGTGTCAAACGTCTCCTGCACACCTTCAGCTGTGTATTCGAATGATTCGTGGTTCTCGGGATTTGGGACGTACGATCACCGTATAACCTGTCCATCTTCAGGAACGACCCATGCCATTCCCTTCGCTGGTCTTGAACCTGCAACATCATACCACTATCAGGTATCGGGATGCGGTATTGACGAAACCGACAGGAAATTCACGACATTTCCAGCATCTGGTTCCTGCACCTTCGTCGTGTACGGCGATGCCCGGGAGCAGGCTCCGCTCTATAACCAGACAGAGCGTCACAAAATTGTGGCAGACCGGATTTCGCAGGAACCCGGGATCCTGTTTGTGATCAATTCAGGAGATCTTGTCGCCGAGAATGACAATCCTTCGGAATGGGCCCGTTTCTTCGATGCTACAGACACTCTGCGTTCCATGACGACATATTTTGCCACCCCGGGCAATCATGACGCCGACCGGCCCCTCTTCCGGGATCTCTTCGGCACTGACGGGGCGCACTATTTTGATTGTGGCAATGCCCGGATCATCATGCTTGATTCTACGGACGCGTCGTCAATGACCCTTGCGGAACAGGCGAAATGGATGGTGTCAGATGCAGGGCAATCCGGCAAGGCAACCATTGCAGTCCTCCATCACCCGGTTTACAGTTCGGATGAAAAACATTATGGGGGATATGAAAATCTTCAGAGAGTACTTGTCCCGGCATTTCAGGGATCCGGTGTACGACTTGTTTTTAACAGTCATGTTCACGTATTCGAACAGGTAAAACGAAATGGAATTACGTACATCACGGAAGCCCGGGGCGGGGCACCATCCTATCCTCTGGACCAGACCAGGATCCCCGGGTCGATAAACGCCTATGAAAACACTCTCGGGTACAGCAGGGTTACGGTAGATCCGGAAGCGGTAGATATCAGGGTCGATGTAATCCGGGTGGCAGATGTTTCCATGGATCTTAGGAAGGTAACGAAGATCTATCCTTTTGGTACGGTAGATTCCCGGATCCTGATCCCTGTTCATGGTCCCACTGACAGACTTCAGGAAATTTCGGGACAACTATGCCTTCTGAATGATGGGAAAGATCCGTGGTGTCCGCATAATTCAGAAGCAAATGTTGGGAACTGGTTACCGTGAATCCGACCCGGAATATTTGAGGCAGATTGCTAAAATGTTAACTATTTAGTATTTACCAATTGAACGTGTTTATCAAAAATTATATCATAGGACAGACAATAACCCATTCGAAATCTTCTTAATTTTTTGATCAATGGCTGGTGACTGTAGGTGAAAGGATCTGCGCGAAGAGGCCGTATCCTCCTTGTATTCTTGTTATTTTTTATTGCTCTTTTCACCCCAGCCACCGCGTATACAACGGATATAACTGTAACGAAACTGGCAGCAGACTGTCTTACTGTTATCGATAAACAAACTGTTTCGTATCAATGGATGCGTGACAACCTTCCGGTGCTGGGTGATGGCACGACTCACTATTACCTGCAAGGCCCGGTATTTGTCGACGATCTCACCAATGAAACACATGAACAGGAACTCCGCTGGAATCCGGATGAAGATACAAATTGCTATCCTGACAAGGATTTTGGTGCACTTCGCGGTACAAATATCACCGCACTCTGCAATCTTGTCGGGGGAATGTCTCCGGGTGAGGAAGTAAAGGTACAGTCAAGTGACGGATGGTACCGGAAATTTGCCTATGCAAATGTTTACACCCCTCCGGCAAAAACGGGACCCATGGTTATTGCGTGGGAAAAAAACGGACAGTATCCTTCCGATGCCGGGTATTTTGACGGGATGCGACTCGTATGGTTTGCTGATACTTCGACAAACCCCTGGGGGGAACATGTTTTTGGTAATTATGACTGGTATGAAAGTGCCGCACCGCAGTATTGGTACTATTACACCTCGGGAACAGAGAACTATCCTACAACGACCGGCCTTTCAGGCCAGGTAGTCTCTGACCTAATCATTTACAGTAAATCTTCGGTCCCACAGCCTGTTGCGGATTTCACCGCAAATGCCAGGACCGGCCACTTGATAAACAGTGATTTTGAGACCGGAGTATTCCCACCCTGGACAAACAGTAGTGGTTCGACCATTCATACCGGATCGGCAACCTACCGGAAAGGGAGTGCGAGTGTAAAGCTCGCTGCCCCGGTTGGTGGATCTGCGTCGATCACACAAAGCGTCGATTTGACAAATGTCGGAATTATCAACCTATGGAGATACCAGTTCGGGGCAACCGGGAAATATGTCGAGGTGCTTATCGATTCCACCGTTATCGCGAATTATACCGAAACCTCGACAATTTCAAACAAATACGAGTTAATAGAAATCACAAAGTATGGATTTACCGGGACACATTCCATCAAAGTCAATGCAGTCAATACTGGCTCTTCTCTTTTTACTACCTATGTAGACGATGTATTTGATTTCGGTCCCAGCACTTCAGGTCCGGCCCCTCTCACGGTCCAGTTCAAAGATCTCTCAACCGGAATGGAAGACTCTGCTCATACCTCGTGGGCATGGGATTTCCAGAACGATGGGAGCACTGATAGTACCAGTCAGAACCCGCTCAATACCTACCTTACGGATGGTAACTATGCGGTGAAGCTGACCGTAACCAATGCCGGCGGAACCGATGGGGAAATCAAATCCACCTACATCCGAGTGGGGCCGATAACCCCAGCGCCTGTTGCCAATTTCACGGCAACCCCCCGGACGGGAACGGCTCCCCTGACTGTCCAGTTCAATGATACGTCGACAAACCTCCCGACAACAGGGAAGTGGGCCTATAAGAATGCCACGGCAGGATGGACCCAATTCTCGACGGAGAGGAACGTAACGTACAGTTTGCCTGCAGGTACTTATGACATCAATTTCACGGCAACCAATGCCGGTGGCAGCGATGACGAAGTCAAGACCGGGTATATTGTGGTCAGTGCCGCCATCCCAGCGCCTGTTGCCAATTTCACGGCAACCCCCCGGACGGGAACAGCTCCGTTGTCAGTCCAGTTCAATGACACATCAACGAATACCCCGACAACATGGAAATGGTCGTACAAGAATGCAACGGTGGGTTGGACCCAGTTCTCAACCATAAGGAATGCGACATTTACCTTCGGCACCGGAACGTATGATGTCAACCTCACCGCAACGAACGGCGGAGGCAGTGATGATGAGATTAAGACCGGGTATATTAGCGCGAGCGAAATCCCGTTTATTGATGTGGATGTGACCGGCAGTGTCGACAACTGGATCTTCCTAGCAGGTACCAATGATGATACTACATCGGTGGACATGACAATCGCGACCAACCTCAACTCGTGGTCCATCAGTATGAGGGACGCCCTTGACGGGGGAAAGCCGGCGGGAACCGCAGGGAAGATGACGGAATGGACCCCGGGTGGCAGCTATACCCCCTCCGGAAAAAGTCTTGCAAATTCACTGCAGATCAAATCAGGAACCGGCAGTTATCTGTCGGTTTCGGGTACAAGCCAGGCACTGCAGACAGGTGCAGCGCACGCAGTCTCGTACGATCTCGGTTTGAGACAGGCCATTACCGTCACAGATCCTGCGCTTGAAGGGAATAACCGTTACCATATTGTGATTACCGTTACCGGGGGGGCAACATGACGTTCTTACGATATTTCGGCACAATTGTCGTGCTGTCACTTTGTATATTCTCCATTGTCGGGATACAGAAAACGGCTGCAGCAGCCAGCGACTCAGTCACAATAAGCGGTTCCATCCTTCGTCAGGGAGCACTGGATGCCAATTTCAGCGGCAGACCCTTGTCCGGAACCGTACCGCTCACCGTCAGGTTTACCGATACTTCAACGGGGAAACCGACGGCATGGCGTTGGGATTTTACCAATGATGGTAGCGTTGAAAGTTTTTCCCGCAATCCGTCCTATACCTACTCCCAGGCAGGGACCTATTCTGTCAGACTCCGTGTCATCAATGCAGAGGGAACAGATACCGAGACGAAGACAGCCTATATCACCGTCACCCCTTCCGCCGCGGAAGAAAGGGTTACGGCCCTGAACCGGTACATAGACCACCTTTCTCTCCACGGCTGGTCGAAATGGATTCTTCTCTCTTCGCTTCGAAGCACCAGCCATGATCTTGAGAATGGGAATGATCGACTGGCGGTCAACCATATGCATGAATTCATCCAGGAAGTCAGGTGGATGCGCTGGGTCCGGATCATCTCCCCACCTCAGGCGGATTACCTGACTGCAGAAGCAAATGCGATAATCTCCCTCATACAGGATTGATGTGGGGTTTTTTTAAAATTTTTGCTTTGAGAAACCAATAATCGGTAAAGTTAATAAAAAAATATTAACAAAGTGACAAATTTAGGAATATTTAATTACTCTATCATCAAGTCTTTGTGTACCTGAGCAACGACTCAAGGACAGGAGAATAAAATGAAGTATTTATATTATGCAGGATTGGTCGCGTTGATGGTACTCTTCTGCCTTCCGGCGGGAGTTTCAGCTGCAACAACAGACACTGTAGTTGTTTCCGGGTCCATAGGTGGAAGTCTCTCTGTTGATGTTACGCCGGATGCCGGGGTAAGCTGGGGTGCGATGAGCGGAACCAAAACGGATCTGACCTCGGCAGATCTTACAGTTGTCACCACATACCCGGCCTGGCACGTCGATGCAGCCGATGCAAAAACCACCAATAAAGGATACATGGTTGATGCGACTGCCGGGAAATTGACCAATGCATTCCACATATCCAACAACGGAGGGTCAGTCTGGACAGCGATGACAGGTTCATTGAACAACTTCGCACAGAAAACCACTGCCGGCGCCGGCACATGGCCTTTTGATATCGGCCTTCAACAGGTCATTTCAGGAACTGACCCGGCGGGTTCAAATTACCAGATAACTGTGACATTTACCGGTGCAGCAAGTTAATCAAATCATCTAACCGGGCGGAACCTGGTTAAAATCCAAAATCCTTTTTCCCTTTCATTAACCGGGAGCCAGGGAGATCAGAATGCAGTACAATACCAGAACAGGTTTTTCCCTTATTATCGGATTTTTACTCATCCTTTCATTAGCCGTGTTCCCCGTAGCGGCAGTGAAGGTCGAGGGTGCCAAGATTATGCTCGATGTGAAGCCGGGAACGAATTACATCTTCCCCATGGCAATCTCGACGAAACCTGATGACACACCGGCCGATTATGCTATTGAGGTTTATGGTTTTGGACAGTCCTCTGACGGTGGTTCATATTCTCCCCTTTTTGCAGCAGATGATGCAGGTGCTTGTTCTGCCCGCGGGATGGTGGTTGTGGAATCCTCCTTAATCCATATCGATCCCGGGCAGCGAAAGGCATTCAACGCGACCATCCGGGTACCGGCCAACGTCGGTGATGGCGGGCGGTATGCCATCATCCATATCCATCCTGCTTCAGCAGGAAACCAGCAGACGGGTTTTGCGACTGCCATTATTGTACCGGTGATGCTGACGGTAAAGGATTCCAAACTGATTGAAACCGGGATAATTACCGGTGTTGATGTCGGGGAAATTGTGGCGGGAAAACCGATCACGGTTTCTACAACCCTCAAAAATACCGGCAATCACCATTATTACGGTGTCGTAAATCAGGTTGCGGTTACCGATCCCGCAGGAAAATCCGTGGCTACCGTTATAGCAAACGCATTGCCGAACGCCGTTATCCCTGGCCAGTCTGTAACGTTTGTCGCACCGGTCAGCAAGCCGCTCTCCGTTGGCGTATATACGGTAAAATCCACCATGATGCTGGAATCCGGTACGGTCCTTGGCACCAGCAGCACCAGCATTGCGGTGAAGGAAGCCTATATTCCACCGTTCACCGAATCGGGGAAGAAAATCTCGCCGGATAATCAGGCTACCCTCATGGTTCCTGAAGGCACGATCACCATTTCCTTCCCGCAGGGTGCGGTGCTGAGTGACACAATGGTAACGGTCAAACCCTATACCGGAACATTACCTGTTCTTCCGCCCGGCGCAACTGCCGGCACGACAGCGTTCGCCGTTGACGGGCTTTCGGGACTCCTGGCAAAGGATGCGACAGTGACTGTCAAATACACCCGTATGGATCTCGATGCTGCAAAGGGAGATATATCGAAGCTCGTGCTTGGGCGTTATGACCGCTCGGAAAACCACTGGACCTTCCTCCCAACTACGGTAGACAACAATGCGATGACCCTCACGGCTACAACAAACCGGTTCAGTACGTGGGCGGTGATTGCCGAGGATAAAACGCAAGCTGCTCCACAGGCCGCCGAAGGCTTAACGGCGAAATCTCCCGGCCCTGATGCTCTTCTTGTCAGTGGGCTCACTATTCTTGTCATGATGGCAAGGAAAGTAAAGGAATAAAAAATTATCTTTTGGAGAAAATCGTTTTTCAATTTTTAAGACGCCTAAAGTCTTTTTTTCAGATGAAATAAGTTAATTTAGATAACTTAACTATAGAAAAAATAAATCAAAACACATATATCAATTCGCGTTCAGGTACAAAATGCTCGAACCCGGGTGCGTTATCCAAAGCACTTTTCAGTCGTTCGAAGGAGCTGTTTCCCATGCAACACTATCCGAGATTCCTGCTTGTACTTTTGATCCTCTGTATTATTGGACTGGTAATTGTCGCGCCCGTAGCGGCACTACCTAACACAACGCAGATCCATGTTGTAAAATACGCTAATGATGGCACAACCGTCCTTAGCGAGACCACGAGAACCTATCAGCAGCTGGAAGCTCAGCTACCGGTGCTTGGTGACGGGATCACGCATTATTACCACCAGGGCCCGGTCTTTATCGACAATGCGGATCCTGCTGTGGAAGAGCAGCTACGCTGGAATTCCGATGAGGATACCAACCTGAAAGACCAGGGAGCCGTCAAAGGAACCAACCTGAAGGATATCTGCGACCTTGTCGGTGGCATGAATGCCGGCGAGACCGTGAAGCTCCGTGGTTCGGATGGTTATTCCATGACCTTTGGATACGAAAACGTGTATAATTACCCTGCACGGCAGGGTCCCATGGGCATAACCTGGTACCAGAACGGCACGGGGTATCCCGACAGCGGCTATACAGACGGCATGAAACTGGTTTTCTTTGCCGACGATAGTGTGAATCCGAACGGGGATCACGTAATGGGCAATTTTGACTGGCATGAGTCCGCTGCGCCGGTATATTGGTACTATTACACATCCGGCACCGAAAAATATCCCACAACGACCGGTTTATCGGCGAAGATCATTGCCGATGTGCTCATCTACAGTGACGATGCACCACCGGCACCCGTTGCTCCGGTTGCAGCATTCTCGGCTGTTCCGTTATCAGGAAATGCCCCGCTGACCGTCCAGTTTACGGATGCGTCTACCGGGACCAGCCTTACCTATGCCTGGGATTTTGATAATAATGGCGTCACCGACAGCACGGTGCCGAGTCCTTCATATACGTACGTCAACGCCGGCACCTATACCGTCAACCTGACGGTAACAAATACCGTCGGAAGCGACTTCGAGCAAAAAATTATTTCGGTAACGACCACTCCGGTTCTGGATACCTTGTTCGATGGAACAGTAACGCTTACATCCGGTGAAACGTTCACGAAACAGGCGTATAACAATCTGACAGGCGGGTTGTATACGATAAACCGTACAACTCCGCTTGGGGCTCTCGATAAGGTTGCAACCTTACAGGGCTTCACCTATAATGTCACCGATAAACGCTGGCAATATGACCAGGCTCTAATGCTCGACGATGTCAGCCATTACCTGCGGAAATCTCCGGGATACTGGTATGCCTATGTCAACGGGGTATACAAGGACAGTTACGGCAACCACGCAAATGGTCTTGATGTCATTGAACTCAAAAACAACGATCAGGTGAATTTCTTCTATTCCCCCGGAACCAACCTTACGGCCCAGACCGACGCGACAGCAGCTGTAAAGATTAAAGTGAACATTCCTGCCGCGGGCCCGGACACTCTCTTTGATGGGATGGTAANGCTCACATCCGGTGAGACGTTTACGAAACAGGCCTACAACAATGTTTCTGGATGGGTGTATACCGTCAACCGGACGACCCCCCTCGGTGCACTTGACAAGGCTGCATCATTGCAGGGTTTTACTTACAATGTCACCGACAAGCGTATGCCGGATGATCAGGTACTCCTTCTCGATGATGTTGGAAAATACCTTAATAAGAAACCCAACATCTGGTACGCCTATATCAACGGAGTCTACAAGGACGGATATGGAAACCATGCCAATGGCCTGAATGTCATAGAGCTGGCGAACAATGACCAGGTCAATTTCTATTATGCTCCCAGCAAGGATCCGAACCCGGTCGTCAATGCTACCGCCGTTGTGAAGATCAAAGCGAATGTCCAGACCCCGGGCCCGGTAGTTGATACGCTCTTCGATGGGTCGGTGACCCTGACCTCCGGTGAAACGTTTACCAAACAGGCGTATAACAATGCTACCGGCGGCTTGTACACCATTAACCGTACAACTCCTCTCGGGGCACTCGACAAGGTGACAACGTTACAGGGCTTCACGTATAATGTTACTGACAAACGCTGGCAGTATGATCAGGCCCTGATGCTCGATGACGTTAGTCATTACCTGCGGAAGTCTCCGGGGTACTGGTATGCCTATGTCAATGGAGTTTACAAGGACAGTTACGGTAACCATGCAAATGGTCTGGATGTCATCGAACTCAAAAACAATGACCAGGTCAATTTCTTCTATTCGACCGGAACGAATCTCACTGCCCCGGCCGATGCAATTGCGGCAATCAAGATAAAAGTGAACACCGGCAGCGAGCCAACCGTTCCGGACTGGACCCTTTCCCTGACTGGCGCAAAGAACCAGACCGTAAGCAAGACCCTGTTCGAACAGGGGCTTGCCTGCCCATCGTCAGGCCACCAGGAATTCTGGATCGATGGTGATGGCAATACCTGGGGCGGAGTACCTCTCTGGCTCCTTGTCGGAATGGTCGACGACAATCCCGATGTCGGCCCAGACCATTACAATTTCAACGACAGCATCGCGGCACAGGGATACACGGTCAAGGTCAGCAGCGGCGACGGCTGGGATACGACCCTTGCCAGCAAAGACATAGCACGCAATGACAGTTACATCGTTGCAAACACCCTCAACGGCCAGCCCCTTCCGCGGAATCTGACCAGTGGCAAGCTCAGCTGGCCACTTCATCTCAAGGGTGCAGCAGTCTTCGGCGGCCAGCTGGTAGGTAACATTACCAAAATAGAACTTACCGGAATGCCCCAGCCACTGACGGAATGGACGCTCTCGCTTCAGGGAGATGTCACCGATACCATCACCCAGAGCTACTTTATGGATGCAATTGCCTGCCACCACAATGTGACATGGACAGATGCTTCCACGGGCACTACCTGGGAAGGAGTCGCACTCTGGGACCTTGCCGGGGCTGTGGATGATATCGAGACGTCGGACCACTTCACGTTCAACGACACGCGGGCAACGAAAGGATACACGATCCGGGTCTCTGCCGCTGACGGGTTCAATGCCACGTTTGCCAGCGCGGCTGTGGCCCACAATGACAGCTTTATTGTCGCGTACAAGATGAATGGCGTGCTATTAACCGGTACGAGCGCACCGCTCAAGCTGGTCGGACCTGCGACAACAAGTAACAAACAGCGGGTCGGGGGAATTGTTAAGATTAGTCTCGAAGGTCTGCCGGACCAGTACCCTGCCGGGAACTGGCAGCTGAAACTGAACGGGAAGATCAGCGATGTGATCCCACAAGGTGAATTTGAATACACGGCCGGATGTCACAGTGCAACCTACACCGATGCAACAACCGGGAACGTTTACACCGGTATTCCCCTCTGGCGGCTGATGGGATGGGTCGATGACCGGATCCCCCATGGCTCGAACGGCTTCAACGATGCAGCGGCGATCGCCGGTTACAAGGTAATTGTCAAAGCCGGTGACGGTTATGCAAAAGAGTTCACCAGCCAGCAGATCGGCAAGAGCGATGCCTTTATCATTGCCAATACCATGAATGGCGCGCCGCTCCCTAACGACGGCACTAAACCCCCGTACCCGCTCAGGCTCGTCGGCAGTGGAGCCACCGGCGGAAGCAGTGTCGGTAACGTTGTTGAGATCCAGCTCACCGATTTCCAGACCCCGGTCGAGGCGCCAAAACTCCACCTCATCAAGTATGGGAGCGATGGCGTCACGATCATCAATGAAACGTATGTCGATTACACCTACATGGAAAGCAACCTGCAGGTAATCGGTGACGGAACAACCGTCTACAAGTTTGAAGGACTTACCCTGAACGCATCGAACCTCTGGGACTCTGAGGAGACCTACCCCGGTGGCTTTAAAGTATCAAATGCCGTGAAAGGTACACGGGTCCACGACCTCGCTGAACTTGTCGGGGGCATGGGTTCCGGCACCACGGTTACCTTCGTTGCGAGCGACGGATTTGAGACCACGCTTCCGTATTCATCGATCTATACCAATCCGGCGGTTCAGACCCGTCAGGGTGACGCAATCATTGCCTGGTGGGGCGACGGGCAGTATGTGCCAAAGTATCAGGATGGAATGCGCCTCTTCTTCACACCGGGCGGGGATCACGTCTACGGACACTGGGACATGCATGAAACCCTGCCATCCCAGTACTGGCGGTACAATTTCCAGGACGGGGTTCAGTATCCCTCATCCGCCGGACTCTCGGCAAAATACATCGTTACCATCAAAGTTTATTCCTCTCCTGAATCGGACTGGACGCTTGAACTGGATGGCCGGGATGTCGGCGGGATCAGGTATAATGTCAGTAAACCGTTCCTCGAAGAGGCAATAGCCTGCACGCAGGGGGCTGAGCACAAAGCAACCTACACTGACAGTTCGGGCAGGGTATGGGAAGGAATGCCGCTCTGGTTCTTTGCCGGGTTCGTTGATGACACTGACATGCACTCGTCCAAT